>VAOU01023703.1_pt1 | contig 71457 bp, 64 predicted proteins | sample 3393871 | NCBI WGS metagenome assembly VAOU01 (sample SAMN08290440, study PRJNA428436) | hydrothermal vent metagenome | isolation source: Deep-sea hydrothermal vent chimney | place: Atlantic Ocean: South-mid Altantic Ridge | depth 1820 m m
AGATTACTAATAGAAATCACCGTTGTCCCGTTAAGCCATGACGAATGTAGTTGAAATGCAAGCGACAAGTACGCTTTGGGCTAACCCGCAATCCGGACATGGAACCGGCAAGCCTGATCAAGACACGCAAAACAGGCCATCCATGGCGGCTCGGCTGCCGCGTCCGTGCGGCAGACGGTCTTGATCAGGCTTGCCGGTTCCATGTCCTCACATTGTTATGTGCTTCATAAAGTTAACGGGACAACAGTGAATAGAAATGATTATATATGCTGCACTGTGAAGATGGGTTTCAGTACAGTTAAAGCCTGGCACTGATTGTTTTTTCAGCCATTATCATTGACTCGATCTGGTCAAGATCAGGTATGATCATCGGCTCGGCCTCAACCATTACATGGGCGCTGACACCGACATCAACACCCGTATGTTCTGCCAGGGCCGTTACGACACTTTGATTGGCATTAACCAGGTGTGGAATCCCCTCCACCACAAAAGCAAAAAAAGGTAATTCCTTCTTGCCGCCCAATGCATTAAAAACTGCAACCCGACTCTTGTCACCCGACTTTGCCATTACACCACCCTGTAATGCTTCAAAGGAAAGCAAGGGTATGCCCTGACCACGCCATGTTAGTATACCCGCGCACCATTCAGGACTGCCATCTATCGGATCGGGAGATGTGTATGTAATAATTTCGGCAAGAGAAGCATTTGGTAACAGCAATTTGTCATGCTTCAGCGGAATAATCAGGCTACGTACTGATATGTTTAAATTTCTCATTAGCTGAATTCGCCTTCCAGGTATTCAACCAGACTTTCGGCCAATCGTTCCGGTGTAGCACTCAAACTCACAATTCCTGCAGACCGGACTGAATCAGCCATGCTGCTGATGATACAACTTTCTGATTCCTGCGCCCATATCATGCCGCCTTTTTGTGCAATCAGGTGACACCCGACAGTCCCGTCATTACCCATTCCACTAAAGATAATGGCATTTGCATCAGCCCCGTAATGTTTTGCAACAACCGTCAAAACATCATCAATGGATGGGCTGTAGATGCTCTTCTGTTTGATGCTCTCCATCGAGATAATCCCGCGCCCACTGAAATTAATACGCTTCTCTACAGGTGCCACAACAAGCTGGCCCTTCTCAAGGATCATCCCATCTTCCGGTGTCGAGACCCTGAGCCTGGTTACACGCCCCAACTGCTCTGCCAGCAGATTCACAAACCCGACTCCGATGTGCTGTGCCAGAATAAAACACACGGGTAAATCCTCAGGTAATTTTGCGAGAAAGGCCTTCACGGCCTGTGGGCCGCCAATAGATGCTCCCAACACCCAGATTCGCCTGGCCCTGTTGGGTGTGATTTCAAGTTTGCCCTCTTTGTTTAGTGCAACAATCTCGGCTGTAGGCATATCTTTATACGGGATAACGGGCTCACCCGTGTTTTCTGCTGATTGTTGCTGCTCAGCTTCGATACCGTCTGCCTCGAGTGCATCATAATCTATTTTCAGGACGTCTGCGGTCTCACTATCTTCACCGGAGACTTCCACTGACCCAGCTTCATTCCTGGCGGCACTATCTGCAAGACTAAACTCATCCCCTGCTGTTTTTACAATCTTTTCTGCAAGCCTTCGGCCCCATGCACGACCACCTGCCGTTACCTGTTTTCTTATTGATGCACTGTCATTAAAAAGGATTGGTATTTTGATTTTTTCAATCAGGATATCCAGTTCAGAATCATCGGAATCATCCAGGTTTACAAGAATCAAATCTGCAACTTCCTGGTCTATTCCTTCGGATAGACTTTTTTTCATGGTCTCGTCATCAACTACCTGCAAACCATTCGTTTCCAGTATATCCATCAGGCAATCCCGCTCACGAACTGAACGTGACAGGATAGCCACCCGCAAGACATTACTGAGTGGATCAGGCATGCCCATGTATCTGCTCCAGTACCGAGTTGATATTTTCCAGCAAGTCATGCTCCTGGAATGGCTTGCCCAGATAACGCTCGACACCAATCTCTTCTGCGTGTCTGCGGTGTTTATCTCCTGTGCGAGATGTGATCATAATAATAGGGATAGCCTTCAGCCTTGGCTCGTTACGCATATGTGTAGCAAGCTCAAAGCCGTCCATTCGAGGCATCTCGATATCCAGAAGCATGATGTCCGGAATATGATCCTGTAACACGGTCACCGCATCAACCCCGTCCTTGGCGGTAATAACATTCATATCATTGCGCTCAAGAAGACGTGTTGTCACTTTTCTTACGGTTATGGAATCATCTACAACCATTACGGTGAGTTTACGTTGTTCCTGCGATTCAATGGTGGACGTTACTAATTCTGTAACCTTTAACGCTGCGCCCAGTCGGATAATCGAACCCATATCCAGAATCAGTACCACGCGTCCATCACCCAGGATGGTTGCGCCGGAAACTCCACGCAGTGTACTTAACTGTGGCCCTACTGATTTCACGACAATTTCACGACTACCCATCAAGCCGTCAACCTGTAATGCGGTTTGATGATCTCCTGAGCGAACCAGTATAACCGGAAGCAGGCCGGTTGAAGAAACAAGCCCGGTATAGTTTGCATGTAAAATCTGCCCCAGTCTCTGCACCTGATATTGATTGCCCGCATACTGGTACATTTTATCCGGATCAGCCGCGTATTCCTCAAGTTGCTCGTGTGACATCCTGACGATACCTTCAATACTCGACAGCGGTACTGCATAGGATTCATCTGCAACCTTAACCAATAATGCATGATTCATGGCCAGGGTTAATGGCAGCCTGATAACAAAGCGCGCACCCTTGCCCGTTTCCGAGGATATGTTAAGTGAGCCACCCAACTGTTTGATTTCACTATTCACAACATCCATGCCGACACCACGACCGGAAATCTGTGTCACCTTTTCTGCAGTACTGAACCCTGACTCCAGTATAAACTGCATGATGTCATTATTGCTAAGATGGGTGGCATCCTCGATAAGGCCTCTTTCTTCTGCCTTTTTACGTATCGCTTCAAGATCCATGCCCCGCCCATCATCTTCAAGGATCAGAACAATTTCTGATCCTTCACGGGTTATAGATAAATTAATAGTCCCGTTAATGTTTTTACCGGCACTCTTTCGTTCTTCAGGGCTCTCAATACCATGTGATAATGCATTTCTCAACATATGTTCCAACGGTGCCGTTATTCTTTCAAGAACATTACGATCAAGCTCGCCACCTTCCCCTGTTACATTGAGTTTTGCCTTCTTGCCAAGCTCCTGGCTGATTTGTCTCAAAATGCGTTGCAACCGCGGAATCAATCCGGAGAAAGATACCATGCGTGTACGCATAAGGCCTTCCTGTAGATCTGTATTAACGCGCGCCTGCTGAATCATCAGGGTTTCCGATTCACGCACAAGTCCACCCAACAGATTCTGTATGCTGTCGATATCCGCAGTGGTCTCCATCAGGGCGCGCGATAGCTGCTGCATCGTTGAATAGCGATCCAGCTCGAGAGGGTCAAAACTCTCATCGCTTTCAATGTCACCTTCGTAGCGGAACAGAATCTGGGCCTCGGTTTCCATTTCCAGCTTGCGAAGTTGTTCACGTAACCGGTATACAGTCTGATCCATTTCCACCAGATTATATTTGAATGCACCAATCTGTTGTTCCAGACGTGACCTGAAGATACTCACTTCGCCGGCATAGTTGACAAGATTATCCAGCAGGTCAGAACGCACTCTGACCTGTTCACCCGCTGTCGCAGGTGCAGATTCACTGGTAACCTGTATCGGGGAGGGAATAGGTGGCGGGATCTCTACCGGTTTGAGGTCACGCAGCCTGTCCTGTTTTACTTTTTCAACGGATTGAGTTTCTTCACTCTGCTGCTCTGCATCAATCAGCTCAACCGGCTCTTCCGGCTCAACCAGTTCTTCCCGCTCTTCCGGCTTAACCGGTTCTTCCAGGTCAACCGGTTCTTCTGGCTCAGCCGACTCTCCTGACCCGGTTCCACCAGCAACAGGAAAATCGAGTATCTCCGCTGTTTCTTCATCACCGCTGTCAGGCTCAATCTCTTTTACAGGGCTTTCATTTGATGTTATTTCTTTTTCGGTGCTTTCCTGTTGCGAACCTGCAGTATGAATTGCAACAAGTTCTTTAATCAGGTCTTCAGGGATATCAAGACTTTCATTGTTTTTGGTTTTTTCCAGCAAGCGAATCAGGCGGTCGATTGCGCGTTGCATCATATCAATCATTTCTGCCGATAAGGACAGACTACCTTCACCAACTGCGGCCAAACATGACTCGACCGCGTGGCTCAGATCACCAATGGCCTTGACTCCTGCCATCCTTGCGCCACCTTTTAATGTATGCATTTCACGTTGTAGTTCGATGAGAGTTTCGGATTCATCGGGACTTTCTGATATTTTTTGCAGAATAATCTCGCAGGAATCAAGTATTTCAGATCCTTCCTCCAGAAAAACCTCTACCACTTCCTGGTCAAATTCTTCGTCTGAGTCTTCCTGGAATTCCTCCAGCTTCTGACTAAAGGCCTCATCCTGCTCTTTACGTACAATCTCTTCCTGCTTCTCAATTTCATGCTTGTAGAGTGTGCCTACTTTCTCCAGCATTTCCTTGATATCTGATTCCGATTCACCCGATGTGTTAATCAGTGACAAAAATTCCTCAAATGCTTTAATGGCGGAACCCAGTAAGGCCCTCCCTTCCGAGTTAACCGATGACACATTTTCATGCAGAATTTTTACATACTTCTCGAAGCTGCTGGCAATTTCAGCTATGTCATCAGCACCTGCCATCCTCGCACTGCCATGCAGTGTATGCAGGGAACGCACCAGGCTTTCAGTGACCAGGCATTTTTCATCAGGCAAGCCGTCAACCGATTCCAGATACGTCTCGATTACTCCAATGTGTGCGGTTGATTCCTTGTTGAAAATCTCGTATAAAACGGGATCCATTACCCTGATTACCTCGGACTCCTGCAGCCCTTCCTCGGGCAACATAATTTCCCCGGAAATCTCGAGGGAGGGTTCTACAACCTGTAATGCATGAATTTCATCCTCTATTTCTGTTGCAAATGCCTGAATGTCAAAATCAATATCACCTTCACCTTTCAGTTCACCAATCAGCCCCGGCAGAACTCTTATTGTCGTTTCCAGTATATCAATGACCCGTGGCGATGGCTGGATGGTTCCATCCAGCACCCTGTTCAATATATTTTCAACTGACCATGAGAACTCACCAATTTTAAGGGCTCCAACCAGCCGCCCACTTCCCTTGAGCGTATGAAAAGATCGCCTGATCGTAGTCAGTGGTTTATTATTTTCAAGATCTTCTTTCCATTGTGACAGGGTTTCTGTAATCTCTTCCAGTACCTCTTCCGCTTCCTCAATAAAAATATCAACTATATCTTCATCCAGATCATTATCAATGACTGGCGCAGGCTCCTGCTTTGTTGCATCAGTTGCAACTTCAGTAATAACCTCCTGCTCTAGCCCGGCTATATCTGAATCCTGCGGTTCTGTTGCACCACTGTCACCATTTTCTACAGATGGCGATAATTCAACCTCCTGGTCCTGGCTGATAGATTGAGGTGGTTCACTGGCTCTCGTCGCTGGAATATCATCCCCCGCCGGTTTTCTTTCTTTCTTTGGACGCTCTACCTTGTAATCAAGATTTCTCAATCCTTCATAGGTCACATCCAGAATAGCATCCCTGTTGGCCCTGTTTTCGTGAACGGCCTCAAGATAGTATTCGATACTTGAAATAACATCGGCTATATTATCAAGTTCATACTGGGGAGGTGCCTCGGTTCGTAACATCAGATCATTGGTAAGATATTTAGCAGTCACTTCAACCAGTCTGGAAACCTCGTCAAGCCCCATGATTGCGAGACCGCCCCGGGCGGTCTCAAACAGATGAGGTACAACCTTCAGCTGATCAAAATCCATCGGTGCATCAAGGAAAGCGACAATGGCATCCTTTGATTTCGATATTTCAACAGTAATTTCCTTCAGAACTACATCATTAACCTGACGTAATTCAATATTTGCCAGGGTAGTCTCGGCATCCTGTCCCTCTCCCAGCTGCCTGGCCTGTTCTTCTGCATGGCTACTTTCAACCATTCCGACCAGACTTGATTCAACAAACAGTAGTGCCCCTGCTATATCCATCAATTGTGCTTCATCCGGTGCCAGATCACCACTGATCATACTTCCGATAACGCTGACCTGTTCCTGGATAACCTTGCGCGGCACTCCCATTCCGAGCATTCCCAATGTGTCCGCCATCTTCTTCAACACATCCACCATGGGCTCAAGTGTTGACAGGTCTCTTTCATCGCTACGCAGCAACAGGTCCAGCGAATCCTTGACGCGGGACAGGTCTTCGGATATAGCCACCGAAACTGTTTCCATTAACTGGGCATTGGGTCCACTTAATGATTCTCTTGCTGATTCCACTTCCTTACCATCCGAGAGTGCTGAGGTAAGGCTGAATTTCAACTGGATATCCTGGACACGTTTCGTAACCGGCCTTGATTGTGCGATATAATAGAGCAGGTTTTTCAGCAATTCCTCTGCCGGTTCCGAGACCAGTTCCTGCTCACCCCGATCGATCATGCGCTTTATCTCGCGATCAACCCTGCCCAATAAAAGCTTGAGGGTAATGCTTTCTTCCACCCCTTTTTTTAACAGTGATTCGGCTATTCCTTTTGCCACCCACCACAGTCTGACAACATCATCACGTGTACAAACCTGCTCAAGCTGACCCATAACCTTGATGATTTTTTTCAGGCTGCCTTCTGTACCCGTATCCCGATACCAGCCCAGCAGACCAATCTGAAACAACGGCCTTAATTTTTTGGCCAGTGCTTTTGGGTCAACACCAAACAAATCGGCTGATTCTTCAACGACAATGGGTTCTGCATCTTTCAGATTGGGTGCAAACAGTGCGCTTTCTGATAACAGTGTCTCTTCGCGTGCAGCACGAAGGTCATTCATGATTGGCATGAGTATCAGCGGATTGTCTTTCATACCACACTGAATACGTTCAAGGTAGTCAGGCAGTTGCAGGATGGCACGCATCAATACTTCATGCGCATCATCTTTCCGGGGCACTTCGTTGGCAAGCAGGGCCTGTATCAACAATTCCATTTCTTCTGCAAATAATGACGCCCCATAGAGCTCAACCATCTGCAAGGTTCCATATACCTGGTGTATATAGGTAACACAGAAGCGTAATTGTGTTGCGTCGTCCTGATTCTCGACATATTCCTCTAAAGCAAGCCGGGCCTGCTTCATGGTTTCATCAATTTCTTCCTTGACCCAGCTCAGTGTACTGTAATCGATTGTAGAATCCGTGGCCATCAGTTCTGAACCTCGATTTTACGTCGGAAGGCAAGTACACGTGAATGGGCTATTTTCTCAAGTTGTGGATGGTTAATATTCAGAACCTCACCCGAACCAAGGATAAGCATGCCACCGGGCAACAAATGTCTGGCCAGATTGTTGACTATGTCGATCCGCGTGGAACGATCAAAATATATCAGCAGATTCTGGCAATAAATAATATCCATTTCACTAACCGGCTCACCGGCTATATCCAGAACATTTTTCCGTGCAAAGCAAACCCGTTTACGCAGGTAATCTCTCACCTTGTACTTATTGTCTTCTGTTCGCGAAAAATATTTATCCCGCATGGAGGCATCCAGCGAATTTATTCGGCGTTCTGAATAAGCGCCTTCACGCCCTGTTTGCAGTGAAGCCGGGCTGATGTCTGTCGCGGTGACTCCGAAATAACTGGTCTTGCCACCAGCCTTGAATGCCTGATCGACAATCATTGCCAGTGAGTAGGCTTCTTCTCCGGTCGAGCAGGCAACACTCCATACCTGTACTGATAACTGTCCGTTTTCGGGATCCGGTTTTTTATTGATGACGTATTCTTCAATGAGCTCCAGTGATAATGGATGCCTGAAGAAACGTGTTTCATGGACAGTGATACGATCAACCAGGGTGTTCCATTCCTGCAATCCATTTACGCCGGCTATCATGCCGAAATATTCCTTGTAGGAAGAACATTCGATCTCACGCATACGCAAGCCGATATTGGTCACCAGAAATGATTTTCTTTCAGGTGGTAATACCGTACCCGTGCGTTTCTCCAACAACTCGACCCACAGCTTGAACTGAACATCATCCATATCGGGCAGCGGATCGAGGTGTCGCATCTCATTCAATTTTTTATGAGCAGACTTCAAGAAAAATTACCTGTAATTTATTATTAATCTTCTGGCAATTTAAAGCCGGCTACAGACCGTCGAAGATCATTTGCCAATTCAGCAAGATTTCCGATAGATGCCGCCGTTTCATTGGTGCCTGCAGATGTCTGGGTTGTAATCTCCTGAATAACATTCATGGTATCTGAAATATTGGCAGCTGCATTGGACTGTTGTCCTGCGCTCTCGGTTATTGTGTGGATAAACTCTGCCAGCCGATTCGATACATTTTCGATTTCCACCAGTGCCTCACCCGCATCCTCTGAAAGCTTGGCCCCGCTAACCACACCCGAAGTACTTTGCTCCATTGAGATAACCGCTTCATTGGTGTCGGTCTGGATTGTTTTTACCAGTGCTTCTATCTGTTTTGTAGCGTCTGTTGAACGTTCCGCCAATCGCTGTACTTCATCAGCAACCACCGCAAAACCACGACCGGCTTCACCCGCCATCGCAGCCTGTATTGCAGCATTCAAAGACAGTATATTGGTCTGGTCGGCAATGTCTGTAATGAGTTCAACGATATCGCCGATTTCCTGTGAGCTCTCACCCAGCCTTTTGATACGTTTTGACGTTTCCTGTATTTGTTCACGAATGCTGTCCATGCCCTGGATAGTTCTGCGCACTGCATCGCCACCCTTGCTGGCCATATCAACCGACTGCCTGGCCATCTTGGAGGTTTCCTCTGAATTCCTGGATACTTCCTGAATAGAAACAGCCATTTCGTTGATTGCCGAGCTGGCTGCGGTAATCTGTTGTGCCTGATGGTCACTCGCCTCTGCAAGATGCATGGCCGTTGCCTGCGTCTCCTGTGCCGCAGACGAGACCTGTACAGAAGTCTCATTAATTGTTGTAACCAGTTGTCGAAGTTCGTCAATCGCACTATTAAATGCATCTGCTATCGCACCAGTCATATCTTCGGTAACAATCGCATTGGACGTCAGGTCGCCTTCAGACAGTCCCTGAATTTCATCCAGCAAGCGTAAAATAGCTTCCTGTGAGCGCATTTGTACTTCTTCAGCTTGTTGTGTACGTAATTCAGAGTCCTTAACCAGGCGTGTTCCCAGGTAAAACAGCAGAAGAAGGGCAACACCACCAAACATGAATGCAAGGGTTGAGCTTAATGTTCGGTTATCTGCCGCACTGGCATATCCCTGACCCAGGCTTGTACTGGAATCGATCAATGTGTCAGACAGGGCGATTACATTACCGGCCGCTTCCTGCACCTCGAAAAGAGAGGGTGATTCATCCAGGATGGCCCCTACCATGTCACTGACAATGGTAAAGTTAGTGCTTACATCCTTGAGGATAGCCCGTGCATCCGGGTCCTTCACACGCACAATCCCCTGGGCGCGATCTCCTTTAGACATGCCCTGTACAACGCCTTTGAAGATAGTCGCATCACGGCCCAACCTGTCTGCAGCGGTTACCGTTCCTGCGCCACCAACCAGCACCTTGGTTACATTGTTGGCAATACGCTGGTTTAACATCAACTGCACACTCGCCTTGTATATTTGCGCTGCAGGTGCACCACTCTCTACAAGAATACTGACTATCTGGTCTGAATCAGCCAGAAGTTTTGGCATCAGTTCATTGATTCTCTGGGCATTATTTCGTACCGATAAAACACCTTCCTTACCTCTCAGAATAGTGTCCAGATTATTACGGAATTCGATCCAGTTTTTTTCCACCTTCAGCATTTCGGATATCATTTCCTGGCCCGTGCCTGGTAGATCATCCTTGCCATTTTTCAGGGTATCCACCGTAGCCTGAAACTGGTCACGATATTGCTGAAGTTGCTTGAATGCATCCGGGTTACCGACGGCAGCCTCAAGTGCATATTTCGCGATACGTTGCGACAATACACGCTGCTCTCCCGCCAAACGTATGTATTCCTTATCATGCTTGGTTTGAACCCCTACCATGAAAAAGATTACACCCATAACCACGATAGCCAGGATGAGGGCAAACAGTACAGACATGTACTTACTCTCGAATCCCAGCATTTTATTGGTGTTCAACTTACTCATTACTGTCTCCTGACAAATGCCAATATCATAAAACCGTGTCTAAAAAAATAAAAAATACAGCCCTGACAACAAAACATCAGCTCGCTACCTGCAGGAATAACGGGCTTTCAGACAACTTATGCATACTGAATACCATCCATTGTCCATCATGATGTTCATAAATATGCTCAATGTAAGGCTTGATAGCCAAATCCGTACTATCGGGTGCCACTCTTCTCGTCTCAACCAGGAAGCGCCGCATCCCCATCACTTCATCGACCAGTAAGCCGGAAAAAACTCCCTGGTAATTTAAAACCAGTACTCTGGATCTTTTTTTGACATCGGTTGCCTTTCCATGCAGATAACCATTCAGATCCATAATCGGTAAAAGATTACCCCGCACATTAGCTATGCCGACCACCCAGTCCTTGGCACCCGGCACTCTCGATAATGCGGGTAATGTCAGAATCTCAACGACCTGCCCAAGAGGGGCAATCAGCCTGTAGTCGTCTACCCTGAAACCAATCCCTCTCCATTCATCCCTGGCCTTTTCCTGTTGCGGTAATCCAGATGCCTTGGAACGGCTTCTGTTTTCTATGTTCTGCAATAGAAGTATTGGATGAGAAAATTTTTTCTTGCTATTTCCCATTTAGTATTATCGCCTAGCTCCCCAAGGACTGGTTGATTTTACTGACCAGATCTTTTTCACCGGCAGGCTTGGTTATATAATCCTTGGCACCCTGCCGCAAACCCCAGACGCGGTCTGTTTCCTGATCTTTGGTCGTGACAATAATGATCGGTATTTCTGCAGTCTCCGGATCGCGTGTTAACGCGCGCGTCGCCTGAAAACCATTCATGCCGGGCATAACCACATCCATCAGGATCAGATCCGGTTTCTCTGCCTTTGCTGCGGCAATACCTTCTTCTCCGCTGGAAGCCGTAATGGCAATAAAGCCATTTTTTTCCAGCATTGTTTTTAATACATGAATTTCGGTTGGAGAATCATCAACTATAAGAATACTAGTCATTCAAATTTACCTTCTTGCCAAATATTTAAACCAATTTTATTATTACGGGTTATGCCAGTTCTGCCTGCTGTTATTGTGACTAACTTGCTTTTTTTACATGCCGTTTGATTGCGCCAAGTAACTCCTCTTTCGTAAAGGGTTTTGTCAGATACTGGTCTGACCCGACAATGCGCCCACGCGCCTTGTCAAACAGTCCGTCCTTACTTGACAGCATAACGACCGGTGTATGCTTGAAAACCTGGTTATGCTTGATTAATGCACATGTCTGATAGCCATCGAGCCGGGGCATCATAATGTCTACAAAAATAATATCCGGTTCCTGATCTGTAATTTTTGAAAGCGCTTCAAAACCATCTGTTGCCGTCACGACCACACAACCTTCCTTTTTCAGTAGTGTTTCCGCCGTACGGCGAATAGTCTTACTGTCATCAATCACCATGACCTTCATACCATCCACCCTAGATTGCTGCTCCTCTGCCACTGCGCCTCCCATACCATCCAGCACTTATATTTGCCTCCCTGTTAACGTCATTTAACGACCTGAAACAGAAAATGTAAATCATTTGAATTATTTAACACAATCTCTGGTGATAATCCATAAACAATCTACTCGAAGGCTATAAAAATACTTATTTTTTCCACGCTAAACTTTTCAGGCTGATGTCAAGACAAATTCACATAAGTGTCTAATAATATCTTCATCATCATTTGCTAATATATTGTGCACCCGTATACCCGATTTTATCTTTTACGCCTTTTTATCGGTCCTTTTGCACAGAAACTTTAAGAAATCATCCTATCTTTCCTTGGCTATCACTGAAAATGGCGAGATGCCCCCTTCGGAGCCGGGATGAATCCACTACGAAAGGGCTATTTTGGCCAGATTTCCCCGCGCAATGATCACCTGGGCCCGGCAGACTCCTGAGTACACCGGAATTTACACCAAAGGGTCGAATGGTCCAGGTCTGGATCAAGACAAAAGGCTTGCCAAAAAATGCCGGCATTACTCCTGACGATAAAATTAGGGTAGGATAACTGGCTCTGAAGGCCGTTTTCCCCGAAAATAAATGAAAAACAGACTCGGTGTTGTGATGGATTCGATTGAAGCCATCAAGATACATAAAGACAGTACCTTTGCCATGCTACTGGAGGCTCAGCGGCGCCAGTTTGATATCGACTATATCGAAATATCCTGCCTCTCATTAAGTGACGGCAAACCATTCGCCCGTTCCCGGCCCCTGAAAGTCATGGATAACACTGGAGGCTGGTTCCAGCTGGGTGAGGCCCGAACCATCCCGCTACAGGAACTGGATGTGATCCTGATGCGTAAGGATCCACCTTTTGATATGGAATATATCTATGCCACCTACATCCTGCAGCTTGCACATGAGGCCGGTACCTTGGTCATTAACCGTCCTGACAGCCTCAGGGATGCCAATGAAAAAATCTATACCGCCTGGTTTCAACAGTGCTGTCCGCCAACCCTGGTCAGTCGGGATGCCACACAAATACGGGCATTCCTTGATACACATAACGACATTATCCTGAAGCCCCCGGGTGGCATGGGTGGTGCCTCAATCTTTCGCGTACAGCAGGGTGACCTCAATACCAATGTCATCATTGAAACCCTGACCCGTCATGGTGAAAATTTTTGCATGGCACAACGATTTATCCCTGAGATCAGGGCGGGAGACAAACGTATCCTGATAATCGATGGTAATCCGGTTCCCTATGCACTGGCCCGAATACCGGCAGCGGGTGAAAATCGGGGTAATCTGGCGGCCGGGGGCAGAGGTGAAGGCGTTGCGCTGACTGAACGGGATTACTGGATATGCGAACAACTGGCGCCGGCATTGAAGGAATCGGGGCTATTGTTTGTCGGAATTGATGTTATCGGCGACTATCTGACGGAAATCAATGTCACCAGTCCGACCTGCATCCGCGAGCTGGACAGGATATACGATCTGAATATCGCCGGAACACTTTTTGATTGCATTGAAAGTAAACAATAAATTGCAATAATAACCATGCATAAATCAGTCTGTAATCTTTTGCTATGCAGTACATTCCTGTTTGTACTGACAAGCTGCGGCGAACCGTCCGGGTCTCAACCCCGCGACAAGACATATCACCATAGTATATTCAGTTTTGGCACTATTATTGATATCTCTATTTATGGCACCGATGAGGCGACAGCAGAAATGGCCTTTGACCAGCTTGAGGCCGACTTTAATTACATGCATGCAACCTACCACCCCATGCTGCGTTCCGCCCTCAAAAGAAACAATGTACTGCTGGCAACGGAAGAATGGTTTACCGATGCGCCCTCTATCCGGCCATTATTGACGCAGTCTGTCCGGTTGGCAAAGGCCAGCGACAACCTGTTCAATCCTGCCATCGGCAAACTGATCAGATTATGGAAGATCAACGAAAGTGAAAACAAAACGGGCGTGCCTCCCGATGATGCAGAGATAAAAAAACTGGTGAAAAGCAATCCTGTCATGAGTGATATCGACATTGATGGTATCAGAATAAAATCCCGCAATCCTGATGTTGAACTTAATTTCGGCGGCTTTGCCAAAGGCTACGGGATCAAACAGGAAATAGAAATGCTGAAGGAACTCGGCATAAAAAATGCCATTATCAATGCCGGCGGTGACCTGCACGCCATCGGCAGCCATGGAAACCGGCCCTGGCGTATTGGTATACGACACCCGCGCAAAGAGAACGAGGTGCTGGCATATATTGATGCAATGGATGACGAGAGTGTTTTTACTTCAGGCGATTACGAACGTTACTTCATGTATAAGGGAAAACGTTACCATCACATTCTTGATCCACGCACGGGTTATCCCGCCAGCGGGGCACAGTCCGTTACTGTAATCCACAGGGATCCTGCGATTGCAGATGCCGCTGCAACCGCACTGTTTGTTGCAGGCCCCGGGGACTGGCAACGTATTGCAAAATCCATGGGTGTTTCGCATGTCTTGCTGATTGACGGGCACGGTGTCATTCACATGACCCCGGACATGAGCAGCAGGGTCCACTTCAAAGACAAACCCGGCAACATTATAATCAGTAAACCGCAACAATAGTGCTTAATCCATGTGATAATTACGGGTTCAGTAATTATCACATGGATTAAGCACCAAGGGCCTGTCGGGCACAGCTGATCGTAGCGAGAGAAGGCCATTTTGGGCCGGATTTTCCGATCATTTGAGGCGAATAGTGAACCTGGATTTTAGCGACAAATACGCCAGGAGCGTATCTGGACCGCCAAAAACGACCCGGAAGGGGTGAAATACGGGGATGTATTTCATCAAAATGATCGGGAAAGCTGGCCAAAACGGCTTTTTCGCAGTAGATTCATCCTAAGTCCGGCAGACTCCAGAAAACATGACCCATACATATCAAAAGCCCACCATTTCACACAATGACCGTATCGGTCTGACGTTGTTTCTGGCTATTACATTGCATGCACTTGTCATTCTGGGAATCAGTTTCAACTCCGATGATATCGGCAAACAGGATCTACTGGCCACGATGGATATTACCCTTGTCCAGCACAAGACAGACCAGGCGCCGGACAAGGCCGATTACCTGGCACAGGCAAACCTGAAAGGCTCCGGCAACACCCGTGAAAAAGTAAGACATCATGCGCTGCAAAGCAAGCCCAGCCCTGAACAGACCAAGGGACACGCAGACCAGAGTATCGCGCCCTCCATGACCAGCCCGAACCCGAAAGGCCATGTACAGTTATTAACACGGGAACAGGCAGATAGCCGGGTTCACTCGAGTAAAAAAGAACTGGATGTCAAACGAACCAGAAAAATCTCGACCCGGGAACTCATCAGGCGCAGTAAGGAAATAGCAAGACTCAGTGCGCAGAATGATGCATACTGGCAAGCGTATTCAAAACGTCCTGACTCCAAGTATATTTATGCCAATACCAAAAAACACGCCGATGCAGCCTACCTGACTTCGTGGAGTCGAAAAGTCGAACGTATCGGTAATATGAACTACCCGTCTGAAGCTCAACGAAAGAACATGAATGGCAACCTGATTATGGAAGTGACCCTGAAACCGGATGGAAACCTCATCAGTGTCAGAATACTGAAATCATCCACTCACAAGATCCTTGACCGGGCCGCCATCAATATTGTAAAACTGGCCGCACCCTTTTCCCATGTGCCGGAAAGTGTACTGGAAAACCGCAAGGTCCTGAGAATCGTCAGGACCTGGTCATTCACAGACTCAAACAGATTGTACAGCAGGTGAAGCCGGCATGGATACAACCACCAACCTGACCAATAATTACCTGATTGCCATGCCACAACTGAATGACCCCAATTTCTATCATACTGCCACCTATATATGTGAACACAGCAATGATGGCGCCATGGGAATGGTAATAAACCGTCCACTGGATCTCAGTCTTACCGAGGTACTGGAGCAAATGAATATCTGCGTTCAGGATGAATCCCTCGCAGAGGTACCCGTATACTCCGGTGGCCCTGTTCAGGAGGAAAGGGGTTTTGTATTGCATCGCCCGGCAAATAAATGGGAGTCCACCGTTACCATTACAAGTGAACTGGCCATTACCACTTCAAAAGATATCCTGATGAATATTGCTGAAGGCAAGGGGCCAGAGCAGTATCTGGTCGCATTAGGTTATGCGGGGTGGGGGGCCGGGCAACTGGAAAGGGAATTATCGGAAAACGCATGGTTATGTGGCCCGGCTGATTTATCTATCATGTTTAAAGAACCCACCGGTAAGCGTTGGGAAAAAGCAGCGCAATTAATGGGTGTCGACCTCAACCTGTTATCAGGTGATGCAGGCCACGCCTGAAGCCGTTCATTCTTGCAATGACAAAAAAAACAAGAAGCCTGCTTGCCTTTGATTTTGGGCTGAAGAGGATCGGTATTGCCGTTGGCCAGGAGATCACAGGGACAGCACAGGCCCTGAAAACGATACAAAGCAACCAGCAGGGGCCAGACTGGGAACAAATTGAAAAACTCATACCGGAATGGAAACCGGATGCATTGATAATTGGAATACCCTATCACCTGGATGGGGCTGAAAATGAAATGACGACCGCTGCCAGAAGGTTTGCAAGGCAATTAAATGGACGTTTCCATTTACCTGTTTATGAAATGGATGAAAGGCTCAGTTCCCGCGAAGCAGAGGAAGAGATTACCCGGCAACGTGCATCGGGCCTCAGAAAAAAAACTGCCAGGAAAGATATTGATAAAATGGCTGCGCAGATAATTCTGCAAAGCTGGTTACAGCAACAGGAGTACCAATAGCATGGGCACACCTAACGAGGTCGAACAGTTACTTGAAGAAATAGCCCGGGAGCTGAAGGATCTGGTAAAACAACAGGATATCAAAAATCCCGTCATGATCGGCATTCATACCGGCGGGGTGTGGGTGGCTGAAAAACTGCACCGGCTACTGGGTCTCGATTCTGAACTGGGGACGATGGATATATCCTTCTACCGGGACGACTTTACCCGCATCGGCATCAACCCCCAGGTTCAGCCTACCAGCCTGCCCTTCAGCATCGATGACCAGCATATCATCCTGGTCGACGACGTACTGCATACCGGGCGAACCATCCGGGCGGCCATGAATGAACTGTTTGACTATGGCCGGCCCGCCTCTATTTCTCTGGTAACCCTGGTGGAACGCAGTGGCCGTGAATTGCCCATTGCCGCCAGCATCGTCGGCAAGCAACTGGATCTGGAGCCTGGACAACACGTCAAACTGACCGGGCCGGACCCCCTGCAACTGGTCATACAGAAGACCCCTGACTAAAACTGCAAGGCAACCAGACCAGCCACGGCTTTTTTCAATTTATTCCAAAAAGGACTAAACAAAAGGAAAGAAAACACATACAATACGTCAAATCCACACACAAGAGAGATCATGAACCTTCAGGTTGACGATAAAGGACGTTTACGACACTTCCTCTCCATTGATGGACTAGACCGGGACATTCTGACAGACATCCTGGACACTGCCGAATCTTTTGCCGGTGTCACCGAACAATCAATCAAAAAAGTACCTCTGCTCAGGGGTAAAACCATCGTCAACCTCTTCTTTGAGCCCAGTACCCGCACAAGGACTACTTTCGAGCTGGCAGCAAAAAGGCTTTCTGCTGATGTACTGAATATCAATATCAACACCTCGTCTGCCAGCAAGGGTGAAACACTGCTCGATACCTTGCGCAATCTCGAGGCCATGCATTCCGATATGTTTGTTGTCCGTCATGCCGACAGTGGTGCAGCAAACTTTATTGCCAGCCATGCCCTGCCCCATGTCAGCGTGATCAACGCCGGTGATGGCTGGCATTCGCATCCCACCCAGGCCATGCTGGATATGTTCACCATTCGCAGGCATAAAAAAGAATTCAAAAACCTCAAGGTTGTTATCGTCGGAGACATATTACATTCACGCGTCGCCCGTTCACAGATTCTGGCATTGAATACACTGGGAACAAGTGAAGTCCGGATTGTTGCTCCGCGAACCCTGATACCTGCAAAAATAGAATCCCTGGGCGTACATGTCCACCATGACCTTGAGTCAGGCATCAGGGATGCCGATGTAATCATTATGCTGCGCCTGCAGAATGAACGTATGAAAAGTGCCCTGCTACCCAGTGAACATGAATATTTTCATCTCTATGGCCTGACAGAGGAAAAACTCTCGGCGGCCAGGCCCGACGCCATCGTCATGCATCCCGGACCGATCAACCGGGGAATAGAGATGGACTCCCAGGTGGCCGATGGCTCGCGCTCCGTCATTCTGCAACAGGTTTCCTACGGTATAGCCGTTCGCATGGCTGTCATGTCGATGGCCATGCGTAGCCAGCAGGGTAGTGGGGGGCAGGAGTAATGCACATCAGAATCAGAAATGGCCGCGTCATTGATCCTGCCAATGCGGTAGATGCCCAACTGGATGTTTTCGTGGCTGATGGTAAAATTGTCGCCGTTGGCAAGGAAATGAATGGCTTTCAGGCAGATGAAGAAATCAACGCCGATGGCCACTGGGTCATTCCCGGTCTGGTTGACCTGGCTGCACGAATGCGTGAACCCGGTCTGGAACACAAGGCCACAATCGCGTCCGAAACGCGCGCCGCTGCCGCATCCGGCATTACCACCTTGTGCTGTCCACCGGACACCTTGCCGATTATTGATACCCCGGCCGTTGCTGAACTGATCCAAAAAAGGGCAGAACAGGCGGGTTTTGCCAACCTGCACCCCATTGCCGCCCTCACCAAGGGACTGCAAGGTGAAAATCTCAGCGAAATGGCTTCACTTAAAAATGCGGGATGTGTGGCAGTTTACAACACCATTCCATTGGCAAATACGCAGATTCAGCGCCTGGCCATGGAGTATGCGGCCACACACAATCTCATTGTCTTTATCTCACCGGTGGACCCCTGGCTAAGTAACAATGGCTGTGTGCACGAAGGCAGGGTCTCTACCCGCCTTGGCCTGCCCGGCATCCCGACAGCCGCCGAGACTGCTGCGGTAGCCCGTGATCTGGCACTGGTTGAACAGGTGGGTGTCCACACGCACTTCACGCGGATATCCACTGCACGTGCCGCAAGAATGATTGCCAGGGCACAATATGATGGCCTGCCCGTCACGGCAGATGTCTGCGCACACCAGTTTCACCTGACGGAAATGGATATCTGTGAGTACGATAGTAACTGCCATGTTATCCCCCCTTTCAGAACACAGCGGGATCTGGAAGGCCTGCGCGAAGCGATATCACAAAACGTCATCCAGGCCATCTGTTCCGACCACCAGCCTCATGAGCCGGATGCCAAACTGGCCCCGTTTGGTTCGACCCTGCCCGGAATATCGGCACTGGAAACACTGCTGCCACTGAGCCTGCGCCTGATAGACGAGGAGAACCTGCCTGTTTCAGAAACCATCCGTCGAATTACCAGTGGCCCCGCCAATATACTGAATACCGGTGCCGGCACACTTGGCACGGGCAGGCAGGCCGATATCTGCATCATGGACCCGGAAAAAATCTGGCAACTGTCATCTGCCGACATGGTCAGCCATGGTCACAATACACCCTTTGCCAACTGGGAATTCAAAGGCAAGGCCGTTGTTACCCTGTTCAAGGGCAGGGTTGTTTATCGTCACAACCAGAATACCCTCAATGGGTAAAACAAACAGAAATACCATTTTTTTGGAAAATGCAGAGGTTCTCTCGCATCAGGCATTCGAGGGTGGTCAATACATTTTACGGGTCCGTGCTGAAAAATGTGCGCAACATGCCATGCCCGGCAGCTTTGCCCATATTCAGTGTGACCCGCTATTGCCCATGCGCCGACCGATCTCGATATTACGGGTCTCACAAAAAAGCGGCTGGGTTGATTTTCTGTACAAGCTGGAAGGCCAGGGAACCCGCCTGCTGTCCACGCGTAAACAGGGTGACAAAATCAGCATACTCGCGCCCATAGGCAATCCGTTCGTTCCACATGCCAAGCACCCACGCCCCTTGCTGATTGGCGGTGGTGTGGGCCTGCCACCGATGATTTTCCTCGCCGATCGTTTACGCAAAATAGAAGGCGCCTGTCATCCACTGGTATTAATGGGTTCTGAAGTCCCGTTCCCGTTTCAGGCCCGGCCCTCGGAAATCATGGTCGATGGTATTGAGGAAGACGTCATTGCCTGCATGCCATTGCTGGATGACTGGAATATCGCCAGCCGCCTGACCAGCCTACGGGGTTATGCCGGCTGTTATCAGGGTTATGTAACCGACCTGGCCCGCCAGTGGCTGGATCATCTGGATGAAAACCAGCGCAGGGAGGTCGAAATTTTTGCCTGTGGCCCGCACCCCATGCTCGAGGCGGTTGCGGCGCTGGCACGGGAATTCGGCCTGCCCTGCCAGGTATCACTTGAGGAATTCATGGCCTGTGCCGTAGGTGGTTGTGCCGGTTGTATCGTCGAGGTCAAAACACCGAATGGCCCGGCCATGAAAAGGGTCTGTGTCGACGGCCCTGTTTTTGATGCTGCAAGCGTATTTCAGTCATAACCCGGCATCAAAACAAAGGACCCTGACACCTTTAAGCAGGATGTGAATGTTCGATCCTGGCGTAATCCTCATTATGACCCGGGACCGGGGCATGAAGTGATCTTCACGGTGATCTGTCTGGTCGTGGCATTTTCCATCACGGCTCAGGGATCGGCCATTGGTCGCGTCATGCTGCACCGGATCCGCCAACATTTCCTTCTTCCCCCCCGTAAATTGCTTTATACTTCCCGCTATGAATAACAATCTGGATCTATTGCCATGAGTCAGGAAAATACTTGCATTATCGCCGCACTGGATCTGTCTGATGACCTTGAAGCCGTTGCCTCCAAGGCACGTTATCTGGCCGATTGCATGCAGCTCCCGGTCAGACTGTTACACATCATAGACGATCAGGCGCTCATCGAATTATCCAATGAATTCGGCCCGGGCAATACGCCTGGAAGCGGGTACATACAGCAGGAACTCAGGGATGAATACATTGCACGACACAAGATTGGTGCACGACTCAATCTGTCCGACAACCAGCTGGGTGAGCTGGAAATACGGGCCGGACAACACTGCGCCAAAACACTGGAACAGCGGGCCCGTGACCTGAACGCCTCGGTGATTGTGACCGGCCAGCCTGAAACTCACTTTGGCTCGGTTGTTTCCCACCTTGCCCGGCACGCACACTGTGACGTCTATATCGTTCGGACCAGGCCCAAGTGAGCTCGCTGCCTGATACGAACAGGCTTGCGCTGGACCGCACGGTACTGGCCAATGAAAGAACATATGCAGCATGGATCCGCACCGGTCTCACGTCACTTGTGGCAGGTCTTGGTATCGCCAGGTTCCTGTCAAACAGCATGCCACTGTGGAGTACCCACATCATTGCGGCAATACTGATACTTTTCAGTGCGGTCTCATTCATTCTGGCAGCATGGCGCTACGAGCATTTACACGTGGGAATGGCGCATCTTGATGTCAGAATGATCCCTGTTTACACGGTCAAGATATCAAGCATCGTGCTGGTGAGTTGCTCTTTGATTGCACTGGCCAGCTTATGGTACATAACACCCTAGGAATCTGTCGGATTCAGGATGATTCTCGGCAACTGCTCCATGCGTTGCCCTGCCTCCTGCGTCCATGCAGTCGTACTGCGGCGGCAGGAAATCGACCCGTTTTCCCACTCGCCGCTACAAATACCTGAATCAGACAGACTCCTGGCTGACAAGTTACCAACCATGGCCAGCTTATTATGTACAAACAGCACATGTCGCAAGCTCTTCCCGGAAGGACAGAAAAGTGTCAGATATTACACAATCCCTTCTGACGGCAGCGAGTAATTATGAACCCCTGTTCGTGGAATATGGTCTGGCTGTCATCCTTGCTGCCATCGCGATCGAAGGCTTCGGCATACCCGTGCCGGGTCAAAGCCTGCTCATTGCGGGGGCGCTATTGAGTACGCGCGGCGAGTTTGATATCCATGTATTACTGGTGTCGGCCTGGTTTGCCGCCGTTGCCGGCAGCACGCTGGGTTACGTCATCGGCAGAATCGGTGGCAGAAAACTGTTGCTCCGCCTGCCACTAAGCCCTTCCCGGCTTGAGCGTATGGACACCATCTGTAAACGGTATGGCTCGCTGATCGTGATCCTGTCCCGCTTCATCGATGGCCCGCGACAACTCGCCGGAATTTTTGTCGGCAGCCTGCACATGCGGCCCGGCACATTTCTTCTGGCGACCAGTGTGGGGGCTGCTCTGTGGGTCGGATTATGGGGATTCGGCAGTTACTATCTGGGCGAGCATATTCACGTCATTTCACAGGTCTTCGAGTCTGTTGCACCCTATACCTGGATTGCTACAGGATTATTGGTCCTGATGTTATGCTTCTATCTGATCCACAGACACAGCCACCGCGAATCCACACATGGAAAGCACTAATAGACAAAGGGATCCCGTCACCGATGAACGGTAAACCGGGTAAAGAGACTTAAATAAAGGTTATTCCTGTTTTATCCTTTCAGCAATCTGCAGAAGGACTTGTTGACATGGGTTACCACTGGCGTGTAAGAAACGTATGCGACGTGTATTATGCGAGTGGTGGGTTATTTGCACATCGGGCCAGACAGGGTACGCATCACGATCCGGAAAGATACGGGCTGACCTGCCGTTGGGAATATCCGGATCAAACATCAAGACGGTGAAAATTATGTCATCCCGAAAATCACGTTTAATCAAACATCTGGCTGTGATGCTGAGTCTGGTTGCGGTCGTTTATGGTGGTGTGATCGGGTTCAGCTACTACATGGGTGCCAGGTTTCTGGCCGCCATGGCCAATACACCGCAACCACCAGTGAACGTATCGGTCGCCCGCGTGCAATCTGTTACATGGCCGCAGACACTGTCGGCCGTCGCCTCGGTCAAATCAGTTCAGGGTGCATCACTCTCGCCCCAGTCTGCCGGCACGGTGACGGGGCTGTTTTTTGATTCCGGTGACATTGTCAGGAAAAATCAACTGCTGTTGCAACTCAATGACAATGTCGCACGTGCGCAACTGGCATCGGCCCAGGCCAGGCTGACCAATGCGAGACAGGCCCGCGACCGGCAAAAGGATCTGATCAAGCACCGGGCCACCAATGAGGCCTCACTTGAAGAGGCCGTGGCCAACTTCCGCGAGGCACGGGCAGCGGTCCAGCAGGCGCAGGCCGTGCTCACCGACCTGCAACTGCGTGCGCCGTTTGATGGCAACCTGGGTATAAGAGAGGTTGCACTGGGCCAGTATGTGGCCCCCGGCACCACGGTGGCCAGCATCGAACAATGGGACCCGCTACGCATTATCTTTTCGCTGCCGCAGCGTGAAATCCTGCGTGTTCAGCCCGGTGACAAGGTTCACCTGGTGGTGGATGGCCTCAATGATGAGGGATTCGATGGCAAGGTCAGTGCGATCGATGCAAGCGTGAATTCCAGAACACGTGATATCCGCATCGAGGTCAGGATCGACAATCCGGACGAGCTCTTGCGCGCCGGTATGTATGGTGTTGCCAGGGTTATTCTGAAACAGCGTGAGCAGGTGGTTGCAATACCGCAGACTGCCATTACCTTCAAGAGTTATGGTACCTATCTGTATGTTATCGAACAGCGTCAGGGTGCCGATGTAGCGGTGGAACGAAGCGTACAGACAGGGCGCCATCATCAGGGCTTCATTGCCATTACGCACGGGGTCAAGGCAGGTGAGCGGGTGGTGATTGCCGGCCAGGTGAAACTGCATAACGGTGCCAGGGTGCAGATTGTTCCGGCACCACCGGCGCTGACCCGTCCGCAGCCGGATCATGACGGGAACTGAACCCTTGGCCACACAATCAACGCAAGCACGCTGGACAGATCTTTTTATACGCAAGCCGGTTCTGGCCATCGCACTGTCCGCTGTTATCGCGATACTGGGTGGTTACGGGCTGAGTTCGCTGACCGTGCGCGAATATCCCAGGCTGGTTTCCACTACCATCAGTGTCAATACCGCTTACCCCGGTGCCAGTCCCCAGACTATTCAAAGCTACATCACTGAACCATTGAGCCGGGTGCTGGGCAGTGTCCCCGGCTTGAATTATCTGACCTCCAGCAGCAGTCAGGGGCAATCGTCTATCACGCTCAACATGCGCCTTAACACCAACCCCGATGCAGCCCTGGCGCAGACACTGACGAAGATCAAACGGATCGAACCGCAGTTGCCCCGGGACAGTTTTCCCCCCGGCGTCAGCGCCTCTTCCGGGCATAGCACGGCACTGATGTACATTGCCTTCTACAGTCCGGACGACAGCATGCGTACCCCGCAGATTGTCGATTATGTGGTGCGTAACGTGCAGCCGAGGGTACAGACCGTAGCCGGGGTCGCGGAAGCCCAGATCGTGCCGCCCAGTGCATCCGGTGGTAATGGCAACAACCAGGCAGTCCGGGTCTGGCTCGATCCATCGAAGATGGCCGCCCGCCAGGTCACGGCGGCCGATGTGCGCAATGCACTGTCGGCACAGAACATCGTCGCTGCCATCGGCAAGACAAAGGGCCCCATGATCTCCATTCCGTTGACCAGCAACCTGGAGCTGAACAAACCGGAACAGTTTAAAAAACTGGTAATAACAAGTGTGGGTGATACGCCGATCTATCTCGAGGATATTGCCAGGGTGGAAATGGGAGCGGAAAATTATGCTTCGCGTTTTTATTTCGACGGTCATGTGTCGGTGGCCATCGGTATTCAGACCACGCCTTCGGCAAATGCACTCGACACGGCACTGGGGGTCAGCAAACAGGTCGAGGCACTGCGCAATCAACTGCCACCCGGACTGGCCGTGGGTTTGCCCTATAATGCTGCAACCTTCATCGATGAATCGATTCGTGAGGTAGTGACCACCATCGGCATCACCCTGGCCGTGGTCATGCTGGTGATCTACCTGTTCCTGGGTTCCTTTCGTGGTTTGCTGATCCCCGGCATCGCCATTCCCCTGTCGCTGGCCGGTGCCGGTTTTTTGATGTTTCTCAGCGGTTATTCCTATAATCTGATCACCCTGCTGGCCTTTGTTCTGGCCATCGGTCTGGTGGTGGATGATGCCATCGTGGTAGTGGAAAATGTTCATCGCCATATCGATGCGGGCCGCTCCGGTTTCCAGGCGGCCGTTCTTTCAGCGCGCGAACTGACCATGCCGGTCATCGTCATGTCCACCACCCTGGTGGCGGTGTTCCTGCCGGTGATTTTTACCGGCGGCCTGACCGGTATCCTGTTCACCGAGTTCGCGCTGACCATTATCTTCGCGGTACTCGTTTCCATGCTGGTCGCCCTGACCCTGTCGCCGGTGATGAGCGGCCATTTCCTGCGTCGTACGCCTGAGCGGGGCCTGGCACATTTTCTTGATCGTGTTTACAGTCGGCTCAATCGCAGTTTCGACCGCAGCCTGCACGGGTTTCTGGAGTTTCCGTCAGTGGGGCTGGTATTCGTCATCGCCACGTTGATCGCGGTGTATTTTATGTTCACCTCGGTACGCCACGAACTGTCACCCCCACAAAACGGTGACATCATCTTTACCGTCAATAATGTACAACCCGATGCCTCGCCCGGTTACATTGAACTCTATGCCAGACAGGTGCTGGACGTTCTGCACACCCTTCCTGAAAAAGAGCATTCCTTTATGGTGACCGGTTTTAGTCCGGCCGGAGCAGGTAGCAACGGCTTTTTCGCCGGGGTCACACTTAAATCGAAAAAATCACACCGCAGGACGGCCGAGCAGATCAAACCCGGACTCCAGGCTGCACTCAACAAGGTGGCAGGTGTGCAGGGTTCTGCCTTTACGCCGCCTCCATTACCGGGTTCATCCGGGTTGTTTCCCATCGATTTCGTCATCACCAGTGATGGCCCTTTCGATGAACTCGAGCAGGTTGCCGAACAGGTACTGGCCAGTGCGCGCCAGAGTGGCAAATTTTTGTTTATCGAAAAAAATCTGAAGATAGACCAGCCGCAGTACGAAATTCGTGTCGACCGCAAACTGGCCGCCAACCTGGGCATCAGTATGCGTGACATTGCCGTTAATCTGCAAACCATGCTCTCCGGCGCTTATGTCAACCGTTTCACCAGTAAAGGTTATACCTACCAGGTAGTCCCGCAGGTAGTGATGAGTCACCGTGCAACACGCCAGGCACTCGAGCAAATATACCTGCGCAGTGCCAGCGGGCAGATGGTGCCATTGTCCACCCTGGTAAGCTTTGCAATAAAGGTTATCCCGCAAGCGCTGCCGCAGTTCAATCGCCTCAATAGTGTCAGCCTGCAAGGGGTACAGTTCCCCGGCGTCTCCGAGGGAGATGCCCTGACCTTCCTGAAGACGGCAACCGGGAAAACATCGTCGGCGGTCAATATTGATTACAGTGGCGCCTCACGTCAGTTCATCGAACAGGGCGATACATTCATGGTATCCGTCATTCTCGCCATTGTGCTTATCTACCTGCTGCTGGCTGCACAATTCAACAGTTTTCGTGACAGCCTGATTATTCTCTTCACCGTGCCCATGGCTGCGGTCGGTGCGCTGTTGCTGATGACCCCGGGGCTGGCCAGTCTTAATATCTACACCCAGATTGCACTCATTACGCTGGTTGGCCTGATTACCAAGCAAGGCATTCTGGTGGTGCAATTCGCCAAGGATCTGCAATATGACGAGGGCCTGGGAATTCGTGAGGCAGTGGAAAAAGCCGCCAGCATCCGCCTGCGCCCGGTGCTGATGACCACCCTGTCGATGGTGCTCGGGGTGGTCCCGCTGATCATCGCGACCGGTTCGGGTGCACCCCCACGCAACCAGCTCGGCATCGTGATTGCTGCAGGGCTTGGCATCGGTGCCTTTTTCAGCCTGTATATCGTGCCGTTGATGTATCTGTACCTGGCCCGGGATGCAACCAGTATGCGCGAGACGGAGGCCCGGCAACACCGTGATCTTGAGGCACTGGCAGACGGTATTACCGGCAACGATAACCATACTGACCGGTAACCCCTCATTTTCCTGATCAACAGAAATAAAAGGGTTCGCAACAGGGATATGCCTTTTCCATTACACCGGCACTTTCAATGACAAGTGAGTTCGGTCTTGCAAGTCAGGGACTGATATCACAACAGGGTTAACAATATTTAATGTTTTACCCATTCTCACTTCAGTGACAAACAGGTATGCTGACAGTCACCCTGTTGTTATTTCCGGCAAAAGGAGGCGGGCTGACCACTTGAGACAAACACCATGCGCACCCTTGTCATCGAAGACGATATCGACACAGCAAACTACATTGCCAAGGGCCTGAAAGAGCACGGTCATGTGGTCGATCAGGCCTCTGATGGCAAGGATGGCCTGTTTATGGCGCTGGAAAATGACTACGAAATAATCATTCTTGATCGCATGCTACCTGCACTCGACGGGCTATCGATCCTGAAAACCCTGCGCAGTTCAAAGCACCGGACACCCGTGATCATACTCAGCGCCCTGGGTGAGGTGGACGACAGGGTAGCGGGTCTGAAGGCCGGCGGGGATGACTACCTGGTCAAACCCTTTGCATTTTCTGAACTGCTGGCGCGCATCGAGGCACTGTTGCGACGCGGGGAAATGAAACCCGATACCAGTCTGCTGAAAGTCGCCGACCTGGAACTGGAACGCCTGACACACAGGGTCAAACGAGCCGGCAAAGCCATCGACCTGCAACCACGCGAATATATGATTCTCGAATTTCTGATGCAACATACCGGCCAGATCGTCACGCGCACCATGCTACTGGAAAATGTCTGGGATTATCATTTCGACCCCCAGACCAACATCATCGATGTGCATATCAGCCGGCTGCGCAACAAGATAGACAAAGGATTCGAGCCCCCCCTGATGCAGACCGTGCGCGGTGCCGGCTATTGCCTGCGTGAACCATCAGCGGGATCCGCCTAGCCCATGCAACATCGCCTGCTGCGCAGCTTCAGTTTTCGCCTGGCCTTTACCTACATGACGCTGTTCGGTGCCTCGGTATTGCTGTTGTTATGGTTTATCTACTGGTCGACGGCGGCCTACATGTCGCGACAGGCCGATGCCACCATTGCCGCCGAGATTACCGGCCTGGCGGAACGTTACGACATGGACGGCCTCGGCGGCCTGATCGAGGTCATTAACGAACGTCTGTCACGCAAACCCACCGGCTCATCCATCTATCTGTTAACCACGGCAATCAATACGCGCATCGCCGGCAACCTCAACCGCTGGCCGGCGACACCGGCCGGCAAGGATGGCTGGTTGAACTTCCGGCTCGAAAACGCCGGTCACAATAAGAAGGAAATCCACCTGGCCCGGGCGCGCAGTTTCACCCTGACCGGTAATTTTCATTTGCTGGTTGGCCGCGATATTTATGAACTGGAAGAGACCCAGCAACGTATCATTCGTACCCTGATCGTCGGCTTTGCCATTACCCTGGTGCTGGGTGGCGTTGGCGGGTTCGTGCTCAGCCGCCGGGTCATGAAACGCCTCGAGGCCATCAACACCACCAGCCGCGAGATCATCAACGGTGACCTGTCGCGCCGCATCATGATGCAGCACAGCGGCGATGAATTCGATTCACTGGCCGGCAACCTCAATACCATGCTCGACCGCATCGAGGAACTGATGGAAGGCGTGCGGCGCGTCTCCGACAGCATCGCCCACGACCTGCGCACGCCGTTGGCGCGGCTGCGTAACCGGCTTGAACTACTGCGTACCGAACAGGAGAAAACACGTCAGGATCCAACCCTGACCGAACAGGCCATGAACGATGCCGATGGCCTGTTGAAGACCTTCAATGCATTGCTGCGCATCGCCCGTATCGAAACCCGGCAACACAGGGAAGCGTTCAGTGAAACAGATATGGGCGCCCTGCTGCACGACGTGGTTGAACTCTATGAGCCACTGGCCGAAGAAAAAGACCAGTCTCTGCGCCTGCAAGTGGATACCAGTGTGTATATGCAGGGCGACCGTGACCTGCTGTTCCAGGCCATGACCAACCTGCTGGACAATGCCATCAAGTACACCCCGCAGCAAGGACAGATTGATATCACCCTCGGGCAGCAGGCCGGGTGTGGCGTGATCAGTATTGCCGACAGCGGCCCGGGTATTCCCGAAGATGAACGGCAATCGGTGTTCCAGCGCTTTTACCGACTGGAAAAAAGCCGCACAACCCCCGGCAGCGGGCTGGGCCTGAGCCTGGTGGCAGCCGTGGCGGGAATCCACGGCATGACGCTGAAGCTGGAAGATAACCAGCCCGGCCTTCGGGTCCGTTGCGAGTTCCCGATAACCCGCGCCACCAACATTAACGAATCTTAATCTCCCCTCCACCTCCAGTTAAACCCGGACAAGGTAATGTTGTATGCAAAGTCGGCGCTGCAACACTTGCCAGTCGAGCAGCCCCGGCAAAATTTTTAACTGCCACGAGGGTAAAAACATGTACACCAGCGCAAAAAATTCAGCCGCCACATTACTTCTGTTCATAACCACTATAATCGGTACCACGGCCGTCCTGGCCGCACCACCAACGCCCTCGTCGAGGGCGGCCACCAAAACCGGCAAACACACGACGTTAAGTGCCGAGCAACGGCAAATACACCAGGCCAGCACCCTGGCACAAAATGGTCGCAAGGCCATGTCATACATTGTCGCGGCACGCCAGCTGCTTTCCGAGAAACACGGCACTGAAGCCCATCAGTACCTTGAACAGGCCAAAGGCCTGCTGACAAAACTGAAGTCCAACGTCACCACCGACAATGAAAATGCCTCTGGCCTGCTACCCATCTACTCACAACTGGGCATCAGGGAAGGCGTGGAAATTACCGATCAGATCAAACAACAGCTGGGTAAAACCCACCTGGATGCCGTCCGCGGGAAACACAGGAAAGTCATCGAGGCACTCAAGACCGTGAACATCGAAATGCAATACAGCTTTGTTGACCTCCCCGTAGTGGCAACACTTGGAAAAGTCGAATCTGCCCTTAAATCACTTTCTGCAAAGAACACCCGACAGGCCAGTCAAGCATTGGCCGATGCCCAGGAAGGTCTGATTCGCGACACCATTGTCATTAATGCCGTCAAAGAAAACCCGGCCAGCTAAACGTGCCACACGGCACATTGAACAGAGTCAAGGAGTCATTCCAAAATGAACGCAAACATCGCACCGGTAGACCCAAAAACCACCCACAGCGCCCACTATCAGGCCTTTCACCAGGTCCGTGAACATCTGCAGCAACGCATCATCGGCCAGCAGACACTCATCGACCGACTGCTCATCGCACTACTGGCAGATGGACATCTGTTGGTGGAAGGCGCACCCGGGCTGGCCAAAACCACGGCCATCAAGGAACTGGCCGCCGTGCTGGAAGGTGACTTTCACCGCCTGCAATTTACCCCGGATCTGCTGCCCAGCGATTTGACCGGTACCGACATCTACCGGCCGGAAACCGGCGACTTTCATTTCCAGCAGGGACCACTGTTCCACAATCTGATTCTGGCCGACGAAATCAACCGCGCACCGGCCAAGGTGCAGTCTGCCCTGCTCGAAGCCATGGGTGAAAAACAGATCACCGTCGGCCGCCACACCTATCCCCTGCCGCGTCCGTTTCTGGTCATGGCCACCCAGAACCCCATTGAACATGAAGGTACCTACGCCTTGCCCGAGGCCCAGTTGGACCGTTTTCTGATGCACATTCGCATCGGATACCCCGATGTTCAATCGGAACACGCGATCCTCGGACTGGCCCGCCGTCAGGCCGAACGTGAAGACACTAACCCGGCGGCCACCGAACTGGAGCTGAGTAAAGAGCAGATTTTTGCCGCCCGTCACGAGGTGCTGCACGTCCACATGGCCGAATCGGTAGAAAAATACCTGGTACAACTGGTACTGGCCAGCCGGGCGCCGGCACCCTACAGCGAGGAACTGGTACGCTGGGTGAATTATGGCGCCAGTCCGCGTGCCACTATCGCCCTCGACCGTTGTGCCCGTGCCCATGCCTGGCTGGATGGTCGCGATTATGTCTCGCCAGCCGATGTACAGACGGTGGCCTTCGACGTGCTGCGCCACCGGGTGCTGGTTTCCTTCGAGGCCGAGGCCGAAGGCATGGACTCCGATGATGTAATCCGCGAACTATTGAATCTGATCCCGGTAGCCTGACATGAAACTCACTGACAAACTGTTTCCTGGCGCAAAAAAACGCCATCATAAAGTTAACACCGGGGCCGTTGATCGCACTGCCAACCCGGCCCTTAACCCGGCTACCCGGGTCAGCCACGATGAACTCATTGCACTGCATCAGCAGGCCCGCAAACTCAATCCTGGCCGCAAGCAGGCCGCGCTGGCACAACTGTCCGGCAACCATGCCTCGCGTTTTCGCGGTCGTGGCATGGACTATCAGGAATCGCGTTTCTATCAACCTGGCGACGACATCCGCAGTATGGACTGGCGGGTCACTGCCCGCACCGGTCGGCCTCACACCAAGCTCTATCAGGAAGAACGGGAACGTCCGGTGGTGGTCTGTGTCGATCTGAACCCGGGTATGTTCTTCGCCAGCCACGGCGCACTCAAATCAGTGGTTGCCGCCCACGCAGCAGCCCTGATCGGCTGGGCGACCGTTATCCACGGTGATCGTATCGGTGCGTTGTTATTCAACGGTGACCATCACGAGTTACCCCCCCGTGGTGGCAAGCACGGTGTGTTGCGCCTGATCCGCCAGCTGGTAGCACAAAGTGATCCACTGGAAAATCTCAAACAGCCCCCCCACCCTCAAGGGCTCAACGGTGCACTGGCCCGGCTGCGCCGGGTCAGCCGGCCCGGCAGCCTGATCTTTCTGCTCAGCGATTTTTACGGCATTGATGACGAGACCGGCAACCACCTGATGAGACTGCGCCAGCATAACGACGTGGTCGCCATTCAGCTGGTCGATGCCCTGGAGCTTGGCCCACCGCCCCCGGCGCGCTATGGCATCAGTGACGGCCAGCACACCGGCATGCTCGACACCCGTTCGGTTACGGCACAAAAAACCTATCATGATTTCTTTAGCCTGCACCACCAGACGGTGCGGGATCTCATGCACAGCCGGGCCATCCCGCTGCTGCAACTGTCCACCGGGGATGACGTCGCCAGCATATTGCGGCGTGGCTTTACCCCGGCACCGATCATCATTGCAAAGGAGGTGGCAGCATGAACCCGGCCGCCCAACCGGCACTGCAATTGCGCGACATCCACCTGCCGGCCGAACCCGGCCTTTGGCCGCCGGCACCGGGCTGGTGGATACTCGCCGCGTTGTTGCTTGTCCTGCTGGTCTGGGCGGCATGGGTCGGCCTGCGCCACTACCGTTTGCATTGCCAGCGCCAGCGCATCCTCGCCATGATCGATGAACTGGAACAGGAGACCGGTGACAACACGACACCGGAAAAAATTGCACAGATATCCATCCTGCTGCGTCGACTGGCGCTGATGCGTTATCCACGCCGGCAGGTTGCCGCCCTGACCGGTAACGACTGGCTGCGCTTTCTCGATGCGTCCGGAGGCCAGGGCCGCTTCAGCCAGGGCCCCGGACAAGTGCTGGCCACCGGCCCCTATCAACCCGCCTTGCCCGCCGATCTGGATATCCGGGCACTTGGCAACCTGGTACGTAACTGGGTGATAAAGAACATGGAACACTGATATGACAATTGAATTTGCCTGGCCCTGGTTACTCGCCGCCCTGCCCTTGCCACTACTGGCTCTGTTGCTGCCACGCGCTGCCAGCACAGCCCCGGCGGCACTGCGTTTTCCCTTTTATGGCGCGCTGCAAGCCAATCTGCAAGGCCACACCGGCCAGCGCTCACGGCTACGAATGGTGCTGGCGGTACTGGCCTGGCTGACACTGGTGCTGGCGGCAACACGCCCGCAACTGATCGGTGAAACCGTACACCTGCCAGTGAGCGGACGCAGCCTGATGCTGGCGGTGGATATTTCCGGTTCCATGCAGACCGAAGACATGCAAATCAACGGCCACCAGCTCAGCCGCCTCACCGCCGTCAAACTGGTGGCTGGCAAATTTATTCAACAACGCAAGGGTGACCGCCTCGGTCTTATCCTGTTTGGTGATCAGGCCTATCTGCAGGCACCGCTGACCTTTGATCGCAACACGGTGCGTACCCTGCTCGACGAGGCGCAGATCGGCCTGGCCGGCAAACGCACCGCCATCGGTGACGCCATCGGCCTGTCGATCAAACGTTTGCGCAAGGAACCGGCCCGTAACCGCGTGCTGATCCTGCTCACCGACGGCACCAACACCGCCGGTAATGTTGATCCGCTCAAGGCCGCCGACCTGGCCGCGCGCGAAGGCGTGCATATCTACACCATCGGTATCGGTAGTGGTGAAATGCAGATACAGACACCCTTCGGCGTGCAGCGGATGGCAACGGGCGACCTCGATGAGAACAGTCTCAAGGCCATTGCCAGCAAGACGGATGGACGTTATTTCCGTGCCCGTGATGCCGCCCGGCTGGCGAAGATCTATGCCCTGCTGGATCGTATCGAACCGGTCTCCAAAGATGAGCAGACCTGGCGACCGGTGGATGAACTCTATTTCTGGCCACTGTCTGCGGCGTTGCTGCTCAGTGTGCTGATCGCCCTGTCCACTGCCTTCAGTTGGCGGGCGATACCGGCCCCTGCGGAGGTACACCATGCCTGAACAATTTCATTTTCTTCAGCCCCTGTGGCTACTCAGCCTGATCCCGCTGGCCCTGCTGGTGTGGCGGCTGCGCCGGGCTGCTGCTGACGACAACCCCTGGGCCCGCATTATAGACGCCCGCCTGCGACCCTTGTTACTGACAGGTCAGGACCACAGGGTCAACCGCTCCGTATTATGGTTGCTCGGTACGGGATGGCTGCTCGCCGCCCTGGCGCTGGCTAATCCGGTGTGGGAAAAACAGCCACAACCGCTTTACCAGACCAGTTCGGCACGGGTCATCGTACTGGACCTGTCGCTCTCCATGCTTGACCGGGATCTGAAACCCTCACGGCTGGAGCGGGCACGTTTCAAGATCGAGGATGTCCTTGCCCGTAATGATGAGGGACAGACCGGACTGGTGGTATTTGCCGGCGATGCCTTTACCGTTACACCGCTTACCCGCGATGTGGACACCATTCGCGCCCTGCTCAAGTCGCTCGACCCAGGCCTTATGCCAGTGCAGGGCAGCCGTGCCGACCTGGGCCTGGAAAAGGCCGGCGAACTGTTGCGGCAGGCGGGATTGAGCAGTGGCCGGATTTTGCTATTTGCTGATGGCGTGAGTGGCGACAAGGCACGCCAGGCCGCTACACAATTACGCAAGCAGGGGTACCGTGTATCGGTAATCGGCATCGGCAGTAACAAGGCCGAGCCATTAACCAATGCACAGGGCCAGCTGTTACGCACCCGTGACAACAAGCTCGTCGTACCGGCACTTGAAACCGTGGCCCTCCAGGCCGTGGCCAAGGCCGGCGGTGGTCGCTACCGTACCTTTAACAACAGCGATACCGACATCAAGGCACTGCTGGATCATGACACACCGCTGAGCACAGAAAATCTTGTCAATGGTGAGATGCAGGGACAGGACTGGAAAGAACGCGGCCCCTGGCTGGCGTTGTTGCTGCTGCCGCTGGCGGCACTGGCCTTCCGCCGCGGTTGGCTGCTGAGCGTGGTGCTGCTGGTTGGTTTACTGCCACCGCCGCAACCGGCCATGGCCGCCGGATGGGGTGATCTCTGGCAACGCCCCGATCAACAGGCAGCGAAGGCCCTGGCGGAAAAGAACTACAAGCGTGCCAGTCAGATAGCAGAAGACCCGCTACAGAAAGGCAGCGCCGAGTACAGACGCAATAATTACAAACAGGCGTTGGAAAGTTTTTCCCATGCCAGCGGCACGGCGGCTGATTATAACCGGGGTAATACACTGGCAAGACTCGGTCGTTATAAAGATGCCATCAGCGCCTACGATGCCGCGCTGAAATCCGCGCCCGGAATGGAGGATGCGCTGGCCAACAAGGCAGCGGTCAAGGCGTTGCTGCGTCAGCAAAAGCAGCAGAAAAAGAATCAGTCACAGGGAAAACAGGCACAGAAAGATAAATCAGGCCAGCGGGGAAAACAGGCGCAGAAGGGTAAGTCAGGCCAGCGGGGAAAGCAGGCGCAGAAAGGTAAATCAGGCCAGCGGGGAAAGCAGGCGCAGAAGGGTAAATCAGGCCAGCAAGGAAAGCAGGCGCAGAAGGGTAAATCAGGCCAGCGGGGAAAGCAGGCGCAGAAAGGTAAACAAGCCGGTCAAGGCAAAACGCAGCAAAAAAATAATGGCGCCGGTAAAAATCAGTTTGCCAATGCGGCCAGGGCACTGGCAAAGAAAAATGCCGAAAAAAAATCTGCGGTAAAAAATGCGGGGAAGGAATCCACGCAGAATCAAAATAAAAGTCACGACAAAAATGACAGCAAATCACAGGCCAGACAGCGGCCACAGGACAACGGCCAACCGGCCCGTGCAGAACCGCTCAGCAGCGAGGAACAGATGGCGGCCGAACAATGGTTGCGCCGTATCCCGGATGATCCCGGCAGTCTGCTGCGACGCAAGTTCCTGTACCAGTATCAACAACGGGCACAACGTGAAGGCACTGGCAGCCGTCAGCCCTGGTAAACACAAGTGGAGTACATGAGATGAAACACAGACAAAACACCCCGACACAACACCTTCGCAACCAACCGCTGTGGCTGACATCCCTGTTAGCACTGCTGCTAATGCTTGCGACCGTACCGGGTGAAGCGGCCGTGCATGCCACACTCAACCGTGACACGGTCTATGCGGGTGGCACATTGACCCTGACCATCGAGAGTGACGGGCAGCATTCAGATCAGCAGCCTGACCTCACCCCATTGGGGAAAAATTTCGACATACTGGGTACCAGCACGCGCACCCAGGTCAGTATCATTAACGGTCGGCGTTCCGACAAAACCCTGTGGCAAGTGCAGATTCAGCCTCGTCACACAGGTCAGCTGCGTATCCCGTCTATCCGTGTCGGCGGGCAGCAGACCAAACCACTTGAGCTGAAGATCATCGGGACGTCTCAACAGACAGTAAATCAGGCAAACCAGCACGTATTCGTCAAGGCTGAGGTCAAACACACCGGCAAACAGACCTATGTACAACAACAGATCCCCTACACCGTACGCCTTTATTACGATGGGCGCATGCAAGAGGGCGAACTCCGTGCGCCAAAATTACAAAATGCCGTTGTCGAACAGCTTGGTGAAGACAAAAGTTACAGCACCGTACGCAACGGTAAGACCTACAGCGTCATCGAACGCCACTACATGATTTCGCCGGAAAAAAGTGGTTCGCTGCATATCCCGCCTGCCACATTTAGTGGCCGTATCACGGTTCCCCAGCCGCGTATACAGAGCAGTCGGCCTCGTAGCCTGATGGAGGAATTTCTGGGCAATGATCCGTTTGCCAGCGATCCCTTTTCCCGCAATAGCCTTCTCAACGATAATTTTTTTAATGGTACGCCGTTTGGCAATCACGGCAAGGCCATCACCGCCCGCAGCCAATCTGTCAATATGGTGATCAAGGCACGGCCCGCCTCGGCCGGTCGCAACTGGCTACCGGCCGAGGCGGTGACCCTGGGCGATAGCTGGACTAAAAACCCGCCACGGTTCAGGGCCGGCGAGCCGGTCTCACGCACCATTACTATTCAGGCCAGGGGACTGTCCGGTTCACAGATACCCGAACTGGCCATCGCCTCCCCGGCCAATGCCCGCCTGTACCCGGAAACACCACACCAGGAAAGCCGTACCGATGGTCAGATCCTTTACGGTATTCGTACCCAGACACTGACCTACATCCCCGGTGCGCAGGGTACGCTGGACGTGCCGGCTGTTACCATCAAATGGTGGGATACCCGTCGCAACATAACCGCCAGCACTACCCTGCCTGCCCGGCAGTTCAAGGTACTGCCGGGTGCCGCCGGTACGGCGAGCGCAGCGCAGACAAACGATCACCGCCCGGTTGCGCATCAAAGTGCACAGACCAGCACAGCAAACAAGGCAGTGCAAACAAATGCGGAACGTGTGATACCTGAAGCGCTCACCAGAGCGATCAAGGCAAACTGGATCTGGCTGATCGCCAGCATCGGTTTATTGCTCACCCTGCTGGCGGTGATAAAGGCACGGCGCACAAAACAGCGCCGTCAGGTTGATGCCCGGAATACGGCGAAGCAAACGCCTCAATCCACGCAGCACCCCGCCAGGCCAAATCAGAAATCTGTCCTGCGGGCCCTGCAAAAAGCCTGCATGGCCAATGACAGACAGGCCGCCGCCCGGGCCCTGCTGGATCTTGGCCACGCGCAATGGCCCGATAACCCGCCTCGCAGCCTCAGTGCACTGGCCACGCGCACCGAAACGGGACAGACACTCATCAGAGCACTGGATCGCAGTCTCTACGCCAATGACGACACCGTCTGGAATGGTGCGGCAATGTGGGACAGGTTTAGCCACGGCCTGCAGGAAAAAACCGAAGTAAAACATAAACATGATAATGATCTCGCTCCCCTTTATCCGCAACACTCCTGATCCCGTGTCGGATACGGAGCAATAGCAACCGGTGCATTCATGTCACCGTGTTGCCATACACAGGTTTTCCCGGATTAAAGCAGCGGACTCAACAACTTTATAATATTCTGGGTGATTCTCTGGTAGCGGGGGCGCAGTTGCCACTGCGCCAGCGTGAGCTGCCGTGAATGTGCACGATACCAGTCCTGCTGTTGACGTAATGATCCGGTGAACCCGGCATCATAAAAAATCATATTGATTTCGAAATTGAGTGCAAACGAGCGGATATCGAAGTTACTCGATCCCAGGAAGGCCAGTGAATCGTCGATGGTCATGCTCTTTGCATGTACTAATCCCTTGCTAAACCGATAGATGCTGACACCGCTTTTTAGCAACCGTTCATAATAGCCCTGTGCTGCATTACCCACCAGTATCTGGTCGGAATTCAACGGTACAATCAACTCGACCACGACACCTCGCAACGCTACGGTTTCCATGGCTTCCAGGAAAACTTCGTCCGGCACAAAGTAGGGTGTTGTGATGGTGACCTTGTGTCGAGCTGCATGCAACGCGGCCACCGCCAGACGCTGGTAATTTTCTGTGGGAAACAACGGGCCACTGGGCAGGGTCTGCACGGCAACACCACCCTCAACCGGGTTGCTGCTGTCTGGGAATATGTCCGTTTCATCCGGCAGTTCATCACTTTCTGCAAACCAGTCACCTACAAACACGGCCTGTAATTCGAGTACCACAGGACCGGTCAAACGAACCATCAGGTCGTACCACTGCAAATTCCGGTGCCCGTAACCCGCATCAACGATATTTTGTGATCCGGAATAGGCGACCCGGCCATCGACAACAATAATCTTGCGGTGATTGCGCAGGTCAATGCGCGAAACCCAGGCACGTAGCAGACTGGCTGGCAATGCCGGGTATAGTTTGATACCCGCCTGGATCAGTCGCCGTGACATTTTTTTAAAAAATTGCCTCGAGCCCTGTGCATCGGCCAGCAACCGGCACTCGACACCACGTGACGCTGCACGTTCAAGCGCTGCCATGATACGTTGCCCGGTCACATCCACGGCAAATATATAAACCAGTATGTGCACATGATGTTGTGCAGCGTCGATATCCTCGACCAACCGGTCAATCACCGTGTCCGTATTGACCAGCAATGTTGCCTGGTTGCCGGGCAATATGGGCATGTAACCCAGTCGTTCAGCCAGTATGACCGTCGGTAGAAATTCCTGATCCACAATTGAGGATACATTTTCCCTGCGTGGTATGTGCCGCTTGTATACGTCATCCAGTTTTGCCAGTAGCAGCTTGCGTTTTACCAATCGGCGACGTGGCAACCGATTCTCGCCAATAAACAGGTATAATAATAGCCCCGGCCAGGGCAGAAAAAAAATGACAAGCAACCAGGTCATCGCTGCACGGGGTGGATGGCGTTCGACCACAAGGCCCAGCATGACCAGCCTTACCAGCCATTCACTGATATAATACAGTAATGACCATGATGGAATGAATTCGTTGCCCATAGTATTCTTTCGCCTTACCCGCCGGTAAAAGGATAACACGCCATGGAAAATATAGACTCATCCGTACAGATAACAAACACGGTTTGAACAGGGGCCGGATACAACCACTTGCCCCATCCCTGTTCTGCAAATGAAAACGGGCAATAAACTAAAGGGCAACATTAATAATGTCGAATCAAAAGAAAATTGGCCTGTGGCAAACCATTGCACTGGCAGTCGGTACCATGATCGGTGCCAGCATATTTTCTATATTCGGTCTCGGCGCTCGAATCGCCGGCAGCAACCTGCCTCTGGTGTTCCTGATTTCCGGCCTCATATCCCTGTTAATCGCCTATTCATATGCGCTGTTGGGAAAACACATCATTTCCAATGCCGGTCCCATGGAGTTCATACTCAGAGGCATCGGCGACAACCTCATAACCGGCAGTCTGAGCTTCCTTTTCTGGTTCAGTTATGTTGTCTCCATTGCCCTGTTTGCCAAGGGCTTTGCCGGTTATCTACTGCCGCTGATCCACTTGCCGGCGAATGCCGCGAGCATGGGGCTTGCCGAACTGGGTGTGATCCTGCTATTTACCGCTCTGGGCGTATTTGGTTCCGCCGCCGTTGGCAGGGCCGAGTCCTTCATTGTAATGATTAAACTCGGCATCCTCGGCCTGTTTGTGGTACTTGGTGCCGGCAGTATTCAACCCGAGCTGATCACACCGGCACTGGACACAAAAGGAATTCATAATATTCTCAATGCCACGGCTATCTTTTTTCTCTCCTACATGGGATTTGGTCTGGTGACCAACGCCTCGGAGAATATGATAAACCCCGCACGCAATGTGCCACGCGCCATCTACCTGAGCATTCTTATCGTCACCCTGGTTTATATCTTCGTCGCCGCCGTTGCCGTGGGTAACCTGCCCCTGCCTGAATTAATAAAGGCTCAGGACAATGCCCTGGCGGTAGCGGCAAAGCCCTTCCTTGGAAACCTTGGTTATATTCTGGTCGCCATCGGTGCGCTTTTTTCCATCTCCTCGGCCATCAATGCAACCTTGTTCGGTGGTGCCAATGTCGCCTATGCCCTGGCCCGGGACGGCGAGCTACCCCACCTGTTCGAGCGTAAGATCTGGTTTGGATCGATGGAGGGGCTCTACCTCACCGCCGGTCTGGGTTTGCTGTTTGCACTTATGTTCAACCTGAATGGCATTGCGTCCATCACCAGCAGCGTATTCATGGTGATTTACCTGTTTGTATTAGCCGCCCACTGGCGATTGCGTCCACAATACGGTGGCAACCCCTTGATTATTGCCTGTGGTTTTATCATTATTTCCGGTGTTTTCGTACTCTTGCTCCACTACCAATGGCAGGCCAACAGAAATGCCTTCTACGGCACCTGGATCACCATTGGCGCCAGCTTCCTGATAGAGCTTGTCTACCGCAACATCAGTAGTCGCGGTTTCATCAAGCGTGAATTTTTGAAACTGGAAGAAGAAACTGAAAAACTCAAGAACAAAGTACTGCCCATTCAGCACCAGAAAACCAAATCTGATTAAACTGTCAGCTTGCACAACACCGGGAGATAAACCATGCCACTACACATCCAGTCAACAAGTCTTTATCTATTGAGCCTGTTCATCCTGTTAATGTCTTCTTCACCAATACAGATGGTAAAAGCGGACTCCACCCGACCCGTTCCGGGCAACTATTGCCCAAGTGCAAATATCCTCATGATAACCGCTGAAGACCTGTCATCCAGTCTGGAACTTATAATGCGATCCCGGGCGGCACAGGCCATCGGTGGCCTCACAGAAATGGCAAGCACACTTAATGCTGCGGGGACCACCCTTCAACAGGCGGCCAGCCGCGGTGCCGGCGCCCGAACTGCTTTATTAATACACAGCATTATTCTGGCCAGGGTCAATGATAAAAATGACCAGTTATTAGCCTGGTTCCCTTTGCTTCACAGTGCCATACTTGCCCTGCCAGATGACCAGACCCAAAGTGCTGCCGACGATGCCGTCTGGCGCGCTGAGGAAATTCTGAAGAGAGACCAGGCGGGTAACCCGTTAGAACAACTTGGCAAGGCACAACATTTTCTTACCTGCGACGGGTTGAACCTGCCTTTACAGGCGGCACTCGATGAACACAAGCGGCTTATTATAAAAATGAGCCGGAAGCTCAAACCTGTAGTACAAAAAGACTATGACAAAATCATAGATTCACTGCGAAATACCATGGCCTTTATTCTCGAACACAGTAAAAAAACTACCCGGTAAGCCCGATGGATATTATTTTATATAAAAACAGTGGTCACAGTAAATAAACAGCTTGTCGAGGACACCCAGGCTTTTATTTGCGGCCATCTGTTTACGCCATAACGGCATGGCCGCCTTATAATTTTTCTCTTTTGGCGATACGCGAAACCTTCCACGGGTTCCATTTATCCATGTATGAGGCTCCGTACAAAAATTCCATCAGGTAGGCATAGGTTCGCACTATGCGTAAAAATAATCCGGTATAAAACGGGATCAGGGGTATGAATACTGCCAGAAAATAATCCCGGGGACGTAAGGACAAATGTAATAATGCACAGGCAACAACAAACTCAAGAATATTTGCCATTAAATACAGGAAATAGTTAATAATAAAGATGTACTCAAGCTGGTCCGGGTAGAATACAACCATCTGGATAAAATAAATACACCATTTGATATCGAGAATGATATTAAAAAATATATTTTCTGCCGTTGCCATAAAATTGGCAAAATTAAATTGTGCGGAAGGAAAGAGAACATCACGGTGCTTGCGCACCCTGAAACGTACCATCGATCTGTCCCAGCGAAACCGTTGTTTTGCAAGCCGCCAGAACGTTGTCGGTACATTGGTGTAACAAATAGCCATGGGTTCATGTACAACCCTGAATCCCAGTTTGCGTATTTTCAGGGTAATGTCACCATCCAGCCCGGGCCCGACATCCCAGCCATATAATCTGTCCAGCACATCACGTCTGAATGCACCATGCGCACCCGCAATGATACGCAATATATTCAACTCTGATGAAATGGTTCGTCCGGTTGAAATGGATTTCAGGTATTCGATTGCCTGCATGCGTGTTGCAAATGTCTCTTCAGCATTGGCCACACGTACGTCTCCGCCGACGGCGCCGATATTCGGGTTCATATAAAAGGGCAGCAAGATCGTTTCCACGGCATCGTAGGCAAGGTGCGAATCTGCATCAATATGGATCACGTATTTTCCATTCGAATACTTCAGGGCGGTATTGGCTGCCGATGCCTTGCCACCGCGCACTTCGTTTCTGATAAAACACTGAATCTTGCCCTTGCGTTCAAGTTCACGACAGATTGTCGCGGTGTTATCATCCGAACCGTCATCAACAACAATCAATTCAATATTTTTATAGGTTTGATTGTCGAGCGAATAGGCCAGCCGGGGAATATGCTTGCCTTCATTCTTGCCAGGTACAATCACGGAAATCAGGGGCAGCTCTTTATATAAGCGTTTTCTTGCATTGAGAAAACGGGCCTTGTTCAATATGCGCTTGGGTATGTATATCAGTATGACAATCACATCGAGAAACAGATAGCGCGTCATGTCCAGCAGGAAAAAAGGCCAGAAATAGGCCAGTATTTGCCCTGCCGACAGGCCGTTAACAAAATTTATAACACCTTCAAACGGCATGATTCCCCAGAAAATCTTCGAGTGTTTTTTCCAGATCCATCTGCTCGTCTATCGCCTCGATACTGATCACCAGTTGTGGGGAAAAATCGAGATTATTTTTAAACAACGCGACCACGTCCTCCTGCAGTCGCTCAATGGCACGATAGGCCTCCTGCTTTTTTGTTTCCGTCATAATTACAAAAAAGATACTTTCGTTACGGGCGGTAATAATATCGGACTGGCGTAAAACAGATTTAAATATAGCGCTTAACTCGGCAAACACCTCCTGTGCCCGACCACCCAGTTTTATATACAACTGGTCAATATCCCTGAATTGAATCATGGCCAGGGAACTGGATGAAATCTTATAACGGCTGATACGCGCCGCCTCGACATGAAAAAAATCATGGAACGCATTGATTGAATACAACCGTAATTCCGAGTCCAGTATATTTGTAAATAATGCTTCCAGCCCATATTCTGCCGCATTCAAACCGATAGCGGAAACCGAATAGGATTGAATGACCTTGACAATCTGATTTTCCGGTTCGGTACTTCGACCACAATTATAACAAGCCACCATTATCTTCGGATCCTGAAAGGTATGACTACACTGATTGCAATGAAAAACCATCGATGGTTTATCATAGTCAACACCGATATGGCGTAACTCTCGCTCACATTTAGGGCATTGCAGATGGTCGCCATGCTTAAATTCAGACATTTCCGCTATATAGGCACATTTGAAATGGTGCACCAGTTCATCTACGGCCAGATCATCGGAGCTGCAATGGGGGCAGGACTCCTTGAAGTTCAGAAAGGCACTGCCACAATGACTGCAATAATGGGCCTTGGATACATATTTTCCTGTCAGCAGGTGCTGGCTTTCCAGGAATGACAACGTTTCCATAACACCGGTATCACGCTTGCCAAACAGTGGTTCCAGTATGGGATAAACATACCCCGAATTTCGGCGTACCGTTGTAACCGGTTCAAGCTCCATGTTTCGACTGGTGATAAGACGCAAAACCTTGAATGCAATATTTGTATCCTGCGCTTCATCTACATGGGCAAGGTGATTAATCCAGTGATTTACCGGCTCTACCCGTGATACCCAGTCTTCCAGAATGGCATTATCAACTGACACAAGATTGATGTGTCCATCTGCTGCCTTTTGAATCTCGGCAGGCATCTCCATGGATTCCATCAGAAAAACAACGGGACGCAGATATACCTTTGGTGATAAATGACGGCGGACCTGGCACAACGTTTGCCAGCCATCCTGCCAAATCCGCATATCAATCAACCAGTACGCCACATCTTCCACTGGCAAACTATCTATCTGGTCTATAGCCACACAGTCCACATTTACGGGAACAGAATGTTTGTTGTCTGTTTTGATAACCCAGGGCTTCCTCATCTTCGCCCCCTGACCCTGACTTCCATACGGTCATATGCCAGCCACAGTTCACGGTCCTGTTTGCGTACGGGTTGCAGATGTACGCGTATCTGTGGTGCCACTGGCTTGTAATTATCCCATTGTCTCTCGGGCACGGCATACGCCGATGAATATATGGTATTGATCCTTCCTTCGCTCCTGGTGCCATCAGGAAATTCGAGGGCAAGCCTGTCTCCTTTGGCAAGGAACTTCAGCACGTCGCTATCCAGATAGACCTCGATTCTGATTGGCGCATCATATTTCATCAGGGTAACAATAGCCTCACCACGTCGTGCAAATTCCTTTGCCTTTTTCTGCACTGAAGTGACAACGGCATTAAAGGGTGAGGCAATCAATTCCTTATAACAACCATCGGGTAGCCCGGTGTTTTTCTCCCTGGCCAGCATGGCCCTCAGGCGCTGTTTCTGCAATGATATTTCCCTGCTAACATTGCCGATGCCATTCAGGATCATATTTTTCTTGTCTTTCAGCCGTGTGGTGTTACGTAGCAGGCCGCGATCAAGCTCAAGCGCCCTGCGTAATTCATGGCCATTCAATGACATTCCTGTTTGTCTCAATTGCGCCTCCAGGCCGATACGCTTTGATATATTAAGGTCAGTTTCATAGCGTAACCTGTCGGCTCGATCGGCCTCATCAACACGACAGTCATGGCGTGTCGCATCCAGTATCGCGATGAGATCATTTCCCTTCAGGCTTTGCCCTTGCTTGATATTCAGGCTGGCAATATGCCCGCCCCTACTGGAGCTGATAATGGTCTTTTCTGCCTCCACAACACCTGTTTCGTCGAAATACAGATATTTTTGTGCGAATATAAATACAAGATAAATGACGGCCAGAAGAATCACTGTAAAGTAAATTAACTGTGTGATGCTGGCCTTTATGTTTTTTGGCGCCTCGCCTTCAGGCAGGGATGTCAAATAACTTTTTCTGTTCCTGAGCTTCATCTTCTCACCCCTGCTTTTTGCAAGAATGTTCTGAGCTGATGAAACCCGAACTGATAAATGCCTGTATCACGTTGCAACACATTCAGGGCCTTCTCCATTGCCCACTCATCATCAAAGTCCTTCACACTCAGCACGACGACCACTTTGTTGATATCTACATTGGCCAGCACCTTCTTCACTCTCCTGACCAGGACATCTGTATTTTTATTCTCGTAGGCCATGATATAAACCTTGTCCACCAAGGCGTTTATTTTTGCATATACCGCTGCCGGCCAATGTGTGGGTACGGCAACGCTTAATTTGCTGTCTACCAGGCCATCGCGTATCTTGCCCAGCATGGACACATAATCATCCAGGTATATTTGTTTATTTTGCTTATACCCTGCTACCGTATGCGGCTCAATATCGAGATGAATACTGCCAGTGATTTCTGATTTTGTAATTGCCAGCAGACTGGCGCGTTCGTGCTGCTCTGGCATAAACCACGTATTTGAACCAACAATAATTTCCACCTGAATATTCTTTACCCTTGCCTGCCTGATAAATTCAGACATCTTTGCCCGGTCTGCTTTTTTACCTGCGGAAAGTAATATACGTTTTATTGATTTCGCTTCCAGAAAGTCAAAAATCTGCTGATTGCCAAGTGAATTAAATGTTTTTGCCCAGATGTAGATCGAGCGTTCACCAATACGCGCCCGATTATTATTTTCCTGCATTGGCTGAATCTTTATATATGCCGGGTTGTAATCAACCCGTGCAACCAGAAAAATTTCATTGGCGCGCCTATACAGCTCTTCTTTCGCCTTTACCAGCTCAATCGATGCATCAAACAAGCTTCGTACCCGTGCGACCGCTGCTGCCAGTTCAAGGTCCTGATTCAGCCCCTTTCTGACAAAAACACGTCTGACACGCTCCTTGCTTCGCAGGTACCGATATTGCTGTTTTATAACACGTGCTTTTTGTTCTCTTAACTCTTCATAGGCGGCACGTGTCCTGGCGATTCGTTCCCAGTTTTGCAGCTCTGCTTCCTCTTCTACCTGTCTGAGTCGATAGGAAAGCGATTTCCTGTTTTTTTTCTCAAGCGGAATGATAAACTTGACACCTGCGGCCACACCATTCCGGCTTCCCCTTCCTGATACATCAAATTCTTTTCGTAAAAAAAACCGTAGCCGATTATTGCTTCGGTACCGGTTTTTGCCCTTCAGGGATTGCTTTAATAACTGGCTTAATTTTTCAACCTGCTGGTCCTTTCTGATTGCCTCAATCACAGCGGGCATGTCCACATCAACAGCAGCGGGATTTACAGATTGCATCAATGCATCATTCCAGTGGCTGTCGGAATTCAGATATTTCAGTTCTTCTCTTGCCAGCTTGATGTCCTGTTCTGATACCAGCAATTCATCCAGATAACTCCAGCCCTTGAAATAGGCGCGTCTTTCAACCTGATAAACCGGCTCCATCAATTCCAGCTTCAGTGATACCAGGCTTGCCTGCAACCCTACAAATGTTTCATTCAGTTGATAACGCCGGCAGCGGTATGTTTTATTAAACCGCCTTATGCGACCGCGTAATGCCTCGATCTTTGCCTGGCGATACAGGTTATCTGCCTGTTGCTTGTTTCCCCTGTAACCCTGTCTGAGAATTTCCCATGACAATTCCAGGTAGGCATTCGAATCATCGATATTGTCTCTCAGGGTTTGATTCGTGTAGGCGCCCCGTACACTCAGACCAGGGTTTGATTGCTTGTTTCTGGCTTCTGCCTGAAGCGCCATTACCAGGAAACTGTTCGGGTTTGGTGTTTCGCAGTCTTGCATGAGAATGTTATTGATGTGTGCCGGACTCGAGTTTTCCTGCATCCGTTCATCCAGATGTTCTGTCACCTGATGCAGAATTGCCCATAGTTTGTCTGCCTCGGGATCATTCTTTCCCTGTATTATCACGGCCTGATCGTCAGCCCGGGTTCCGGCCTGCACATTGAAGCCTGCCATGAGTCCAGACATGGATAACAATATCGTAATAATAAACCTGACCACACCCATAGCGTTTTTCTGCAAGCTCCCTGTCAACTGGCATAGAAGCTTTCCTGGATTTATTCAATAATTTTAAAATATCAATAAATATCGGCAACTTATGGGGATCCTTAAGCACTAGATCATGCTAAAAACAGGATTTTATTCAAATCGAAAACGGCTTAAGGCTGACAATAACTGAATAGAAGGATTTTGCTTGCATAGATGCGTGATGACCGGATCTATCGTCATGGGTTGAAACGGGCAATCTGCCTGAGTAGTGAAAATATTATAAACGGATCACGGTTACCCCGTTAATTTTATGAAGCACATAACAATGTGAGGACATGGAATCGGTAAGCCTGATCAAGACCGTCTGCCGCACGGACGTGGCAGCCGAGCCGCCACGGATGGCATGTTTTTGCGTGTCTTGATCCGGCTTGCCGGTTTCATGTCCGGAATGATCAATTTAACTCAAAACATACTTGCCACTTACGTTTCAACCACACTCGTCATGGGTTAACGGGGCAACCGCGAAAACAGATAGAAAGTATGGAATTGTAGCGGTATATTCTACCGGATGAATTATTTCAGGACACACTGCCCGGTGCATAACAAGGGAAAAAGAAACCCGGAAAACCTCGTTATTCTGCTTTATTCTTCCCCATCCAGTAACAGTGATACACCATCCATTGCCTGCGTGAAATGCTCCGGGTTGCCTTTACCCAGTTTGATCATCAGGCGTACCTCATTGGCGGAATCGGCATGATGCACTGCATCCTCATAGGTGATATGACCTGCCATGTACAGGTCATACAGATCCTGGTCAAAGATTTTCATGCCATGCTGGGTTGATTTCTTCATGACTTCCTTGATCTTGTGCACTTCTCCCTTACGGATCAAATCGGCCACCAGCGGGGTGTTTATCAAAACCTCCATTACAACCCTTCTACCCTTGCCATCCGGAGTCGGAATCAATTGCTGTGCAAGCAGGGATTTCAGGTTAAGTGACAAATCCATAAACAGCTGACTACGCCGGTCTTCCGGGAAGAAGTTAATGATGCGATCCAGCGCCTGGTTTGCGTTATTGGCGTGCAATGTGGAAATAACCAGATGCCCGGTTTCGGAGAATGCAATGGCATGCTCCATGGTTTCGCGGGTGCGGATCTCACCAATCAGGATGACATCCGGGGCCTGGCGCAGGGTATTTTTCAGGGCCACCTCATAGGAGTCTGTATCAATGCCAATTTCACGCTGTGTGACAATACAGCCACCGTGCTGGTGGATAAATTCAATCGGGTCTTCAACCGTAATGATATGACCGGTACTGTTCTGGTTGCGGTAACTGATCATCGCGGCCATCGATGATGACTTGCCTGTACCCGTCGCACCCACAAAAATAATCAGGCCACGTTTAACCATGCTAAGATTTTTTACGATGGGAGGTAATTTTAACTCTTCTATGGTGGGAATGGTGGTCTCGATTCGCCTTAACACCATGCCGGCAAAATTCCGCTGGATAAATACACTGACCCGGAAACGACCTACACCCGTTTCACTGATAGCAAAATTGCATTCCTTGGTACGATCGAATTCCTCCACCTGTTGCGGAGACATAATACTGTAAACCACTTCCTTTGCCTGGCCCGGTGTCAGGGTGGCCTGGGATACAGGTGTTACGCGTCCATTAATCTTGATCGATGCCGGCATGCCGGCAGTAATAAAAAGATCCGATGCCTTTTTACTGACCATCAGCTTCAGCAGTGCTGTAAAATCCAGTTTCCGTTCTGCCAAGTGAACCCCCGTCGACCTCTACGTTAGTTTAAATATAGCCTGCATCAGGCTATGTCTCTACGCCTTCCACGAACAATATCAGTGGAATATGTCCTTGCTCATGGCCTTTAGCTGTGCATCCTGCTTGCTGACCATGCCTTTTGTAACCAGATCCTGAAGATGCTGATCCAGTGTTTGCATACCGATAGACTGCCCCGTCTGTATGGCGGAGTACATCTGTGCAACCTTGTCTTCACGTATCAGGTTACGAATAGCCGGTGTGCCGATCATGATCTCCCATGCTGCTGTCCTGCCGCCACCAATCTTTTTCATCAATGTCTGGGAAATAACCGCACGCAGCGATTCAGATAACATGGACCGGACCATGTCTTTTTCACCGGCAGGGAAAACATCAATAATACGGTCAATGGTCTTGGCGGCCGAGCTGGTATGCAATGTACCGAATACCAGGTGCCCGGTTTCCGCCGCCGTCATCGCCAGGCGAATGGTTTCAAGGTCTCGCATTTCACCCACCAGGATAATGTCCGGGTCTTCACGCAATGCCGATCGCAAGGCCTCACTGAAACCCAGTGTGTCACGGTGGACTTCACGCTGGTTCATCAGGCATTTTTTACTCTGGTGAACAAACTCGATCGGGTCTTCGATGGTCAGAATATGGGCAAAGTCATTTTCATTCAGATAATTAATCATCGCCGCCAGGGTCGTGGATTTACCTGAACCCGTCGGCCCGGTTACCAGTACCAGCCCACGGTGATTGTCGGTTATGGTTTCAAAAGTTTTCGGACAACCCAGGTCTTCCAGTGTCAGTATATTGGATGGAATGGTACGAAAGACCGCTCCCGCTCCACGATTCTGGTTAAAGACGTTGACACGAAAACGTGCCAGCCCCGGAATTTCAAATGAAAAATCCGTTTCCAGAAATTCTTCATAATCCTTGCGCTGCCTGTCATTCATGATGTCATAAATCAGTCCGTGAACGGTCTTGTGGTCCAGCGCCGGGACATTGATTCGGCGAATATCACCATCAACACGGATCATGGGAGGCAGTCCCGCTGACAAGTGCAGGTCAGATGCATTATTTTTAACAGAAAAGGCAAGCAATTCTGCAATATCCATTAAACTCTCCTAAATTATTTATTATTTCCTAGTTCAATATCGGGTTTTTGGCTTAATTTCTTTAACAAAAGCTGCGAAAATCAGTCAATAATCTCAATTGCAATTCCAAGCCTAGATACCATGCCAGAAATAAGCCATCACCTGCAACAGGTTTATCATGAAATTCTTCTTTATGAACAAGAATTTGGCAGAAAACCCGGGGTCGTCAAACTGGTCGCTGTCAGCAAGGCCCAGCCCTGGAGCCGTTTGTTTGAAGTGCGTAAATGTGGCCAAACATTATTTGGCGAGAGCTATCTTCAGGAGGCCCTTGAGAAAATCGACAGACTCAGGGACATGGGTATAGAGTGGCATTTCATCGGACCTGTGCAATCCAATAAAACACGTTTGATTGCTGAAAACTTTGACTGGGTTCACAGTATCGATCGTATCAAGGTTGCCCAACGCCTGAGCCTGCAAAGACCCGATAATCTGCCTCCGCTACAGGTTTTGATACAGGTCAACACAAGTAACGAAACAAGCAAGTCCGGCTGCTCTTTTTCTGCCATACCGGAACTGGCAAAACAGATAAAGAGCCTGCCGGGGCTGCAACTAAGGGGGCTGATGTCGATACCCGCATCCAGCAATGAATTCAGCGAGCAACGCAAACCGTTTCGAAAGTTGAAAGCGACCTTGCGTGAGCTAAACCGGTCGGGATATGAACTGGATACACTCTCCATGGGTATGAGCAGGGATATCAGGGCCGCCATTGCGGAAGGGGCCACCATGGTGCGGGTCGGGACTGCAATATTTGGCGGGCGTGCCAGTAAACCCTGACAACGACCCTTGCAGAAATGCGGGCTAGCCACCCGGCTCCATCTTTGGTTAATATAGGTCAGCAAGATAACCAGGCAGGTAAAATTATGCGCAATACCCGAATCGGTTTCATTGGTGGAGGAAATATGGCTGCCAGCCTCATTGGGGGCCTGGTTGCCGATAACTGGTCAACCGATCAAATTTATGTGGCAGAACCCGATGAAGGTTGCAGGGAATCACTGAGCAGTCGTTTTTCCATTCATACCAGTCATGACAACCATTCGGTCGTTATGGCCTCTGACATTCTTGTTCTGGCCGTCAAGCCACAGGTCATGCGGGACGTCACAACAAACCTTGCAGAGGCCGTGCTCCGGAAAAGGCCCCTCGTTGTTTCAATAGCGGCCGGTGTGCGTATGGTCGACCTCTCTCACTGGCTCGGAGACTATCTGTCCCTGGTGCGCTGCATGCCCAACACCCCCGCCCAGGTTGGCAGTGGGGCAACGGCCTTGTATGCAGACCCATCGGTCGATAATGCAGGTCGTGATATGGCTGAAACCGTGATGCGTGCTGTCGGCCTGGCCCTGTGGGTCGATAATGAGTCACAAATCGATGCCGTCACCGCCTTGTCGGGCAGTGGCCCGGCCTATTTCTTCTATGTCATGGAGGCCATGGAGCAAGCCGGGATTGAACTCGGGCTTTCCCGGGAAACGGCCAGGCTGCTGACATTACAAACCGCTTTCGGGGCATCGAAAATGGCCCTGGAAAGCAGCGACAGCCCGCGTGAATTGAGAAAGAAGGTCACATCACCCGGGGGTACAACTGAAAGTGCACTGACTGTTCTGAAGGAGGGACAGTTCAAGAAACTGTTTGCACAGACGCTAAATGCAGCATGTGAGCGTTCAAAAAAACTCGCAACAAAACTGGGGCAATATACCGATGAATAGTTATTTTTCTGAAGCCGGACTCTTTCTGATTGATGTTTTTTTCAGTTTTTTCATCCTCATGGTGATGTTGCGTTTTATACTGCAATGGGTCCGCGCTGACTTCTACAACCCGATATCACAGTTTATTGTCAAACTGACCAACCCTGTTCTGAAGCCTTTCAGGCGACTCATCCCGGGCCTCGCGGGCATTGACATGGCATCTATCGTGCTGATGTTAACCCTGAAGTTTATTGCTGTCCTGCTGACTTTCGCCCTCAGTGGCCTGCCGTTGCACATCCTGATCGTCCTGATACTGAGTATCACCGGACTGATCAAGCTCGCGCTCTATGTCTTTATTTTTGCCATCATCATCATGGCGGTGGCGAGCTGGATAGCTCCGGGTGCCCACAGCCCTGTTCTGGGCCTGATCGACCAGATCATAGCACCGCTCATGCGACCGATACAGAGATGGATAAAACCGGTCTCCGGCATGGATTTTTCACCATTGATAGCCCTGCTCATCCTCAATCTGATCATAATCGCCGTGCCTCATCTTCAAAACGGGCTGCTCAGCCTGTTTAAATAAACAGCCACAACGGGTGTTTCCTGCAGTCGACCAGGGGTGTTCCTGCTGGCCCCGGCCTTTTTATCCGGCAGGTTTGTCGACCGGTCGATGCTTTTAAAACAGGCCGAATAATCAGTCAGGCTTTAATTACTATCTATTTCATATGCTTACTTGCTTTTTTCCATTTTCCGGCCTTGCTCTTATATCTAAAGAGTTACCCCCGCCGGTCGATACTTAAATGTAGTTAACTACTAATTATAAAAGCCGGTAAAAATCTATGATGGCAGAAAACCAGTTCAAACAACAAATCGAAGCCTATGACAACTGGAAAAATGAACTCATCGAGTCAATTGAGGCCTTTAGCCAATGGATGAGCGATCAGGGTCTGGATGAAGACAACGAAACCGCGCTCCGTATCTACGAAGCGCTGGAAGCCCTTAAGAATGATCGGCTGAATCTGGCCTTTGTTGCAGAGTTCTCCCGGGGTAAGACCGAACTGATCAACGCCATTTTTTTCTCGGACTACAAACGTCGCCTGCTACCGTCAGAGGCCGGACGCACGACGATGTGCCCTACCGAGCTTTTTTATGACAGGAAAACTGAAAGGTCCTATCTGAAATTACTCCCCATAGAAACACGGCTTGAAGACAGCTCTATCCAGGAATACAAGGAAGATCCGGTTCAATGGACACAGATCCCGCTGCCCATTGATTCTCCGGACGATATGCAGAAAATACTACAGGAAATCGTACAGATAAAGGAAGTAAGCATAAAAAAAGCCATTCAACTCGGCCTGTTCAGAAAGGAAATGCACCCCAATCTGGCAGAGGATGCCGACCCGGAAACGACAACTATAGAGATCCCGAAATGGCGTCATGCCCTGATCAGCTTCCCTCACCCGCTCCTGCAACAGGGACTCGCCATTCTGGATACCCCCGGGCTTAATGCTCTGGGCTGTGAACCCGAGCTGACCATGAGCATGATTCCTGCAGCACAGGCGATCCTGTTCATACTGGCAGCGGATACCGGTGTCACCCACAGCGATCTTGATATCTGGCAACAACATATCAATAAGGCCAGAAGAAAGGATTCCAGAAATGTTGCCGTTATCCTCAACAAGATTGATACGCTGTGGGATGAACTGAAAAGTAAAGCGGAAATTGAAAACACTATCCATGAACAGACCCTCAAGACCGCCAGGATGCTGGGCATCGATGACAATCTGATTTTTCCGGTTTCTGCTCATAAAGGCCTGCTTGCCAAAATAAACGAGGATGAACTGCTGCTGCATCGAAGCCAGCTGGATCCACTCGAAAAGTTCCTTGGAGAAGTTGTTATACCGGAACGTGGATCGATACTGAAGGATGATATCGTTGACGGAATCGGTTCCATTATTTCCGGGCACAGGGACACACTTGCCATACGAATGGATACAGTAAACAAACAACTCAACGACCTGCGAAAACTCAATGGCAAGAATGTCGATGTCATAGTGCAGTTAATGAAACGCACCCGTATGGAGCAAACTGAATACAGCAAACATATTGACGGTTTCAAATCCAGTAGTGGCCTGCTTATTCGCCAGGTCAGGACACTCAAGACCATTCTCAATATTCCAAAGATGGATGAAATCATCAGGGAAACACGAAAATCCATGGTTGGCAGCTGGACAACCAATGGCATGAAAAAAGCCATGAAAGACCTGTTTAGTGAAGTACATGAAATGACAACAAGGGCCTCTGAAGAAGTCGACATACTGCACAGACTGGTCACCGCTGTGTACAGGAAATTTCATGATACGCACGGTCTCAATGTTGAAAAACCCAGGGCATTCAAGGTCAAGAAATATCTGGTTGAACTGGATAACCTCTATATCGAGGCAGAAAAATACAGAAAAAGTCCCAAGTCAACGATGTCTGAGCAGAGTACTGTCGTACGGAAATTTTTTATTCAAATGGTCAGTCAGGCGCGCAACATCCTGTTTCAGTCCAATGACGACCTCGATAAATGGCTAAACAACGCCATGCGACCACTTGCCGTTCGCATAAAGGAAAAAAAGAATTCCATCGAAAAACGTCTGCTGACGTTACGAAAAATCAATGACTCGAAAGGCAGTGTAGAGGGAAAATTGAGCGAGCTTGAAGCCGAACATGCTGAACTCAAAATCCGTCAGGATGAACTTGAGACGATATACTCACAACTGACAGGGGCCTGACCGACCGATTGCAGACCTCCGGTTTTCACCTGTATGCATAAGATCCCGGGTTTTACAGGTAAATAGTATAGGCCATATACACGCCAAATCCGATGACGGTCATCCCGGCAAGTTTTCTCCAGACGGGTCTGCGTAGAAAAGTCTGCAAACCGATACCGAGCGCACCCAGTGAGATCATCGCCGGCAAGGTGCCCAGGCCAAAGCTCAACATCAGGATACCACCGTGGACTGCGTCACCTGCGGTAGTACTGTATATCAGGGCACTATACACAAGACCGCAGGGCAGCCACCCCCATATACCACCCAGTACAAAGGCGGATCGCAGATTGCGTATCGGGATAAAACGCCGTCCAACAGGTTCAAGATAAACCCATAATCGGCTGCCCACCTTTTCCAGGCGTGTCAGAACAGGCCACCATCCACCCAGATAAAGCCCCAATAACAACATAAAAATACTGGCAAAACCCTTCAGGATGAGTTGCAGGTGGTTTAAATCAACAAAATGGGATGATAATGCTGTAACCCCACCTGCCATCATCCCGGCCAGCGTGTAACTGGTAAGCCTGCCCAGGTTATACATTAATACATAAGGAATGTTTCGTGACTTTTTCGCAACAACGGGTTGCGTTCCCAATGATAATGCACCCACGATACCGCCACACATGGCTGAACAATGCGGCGCGCCCATCAGGCCCAACAGAAAGGCCGATATCCAGGTAAATTCATCCATAACAATCCTGCTGCTTAACTGTTAGTCCGGTATAAGGCATATTGTGTTAATAACGATATTCATTATATAACCTGCAAAGATAACCATAGTTTTCATATTTGTAAATTAATCACGGTTGTCCCGTTAAGCCATGACGAATGTAGCTGAAAAGTAAGCGGCAAGTGCGTTTCGGGCTAACCCATAGTCTGGATATGGAACCGGCACACCTGATCAAGACACACAAAACAGGCCATCCGTGGCGACCCGGCTGCCGCACGGATGCGGCAGATGGTCTTGATCCTGCTTACCGGTTCCATGTCTTCACGTTGTTATGTGCTTTATAAAGATAACGGGACAGCAGTGTAAATTAATAATAATTATTGATATCAGATTACGCACACACAAGCAAAATACTGGCCAGCATAAGTTCATTTCATGCTTATATAATAGTTTTTAACGAACATCAAAAGAATTTAAAAAAACTTGATATAAACAAGTACAGGTGTTATAAATCAAATCAGTGAGTTTTTTCGTTTTATAGCTGTTTTGCAGGTATAAACATCATAATTATTATCCAACTGGAGAGAAGTATGGCCACAAAGAAAAAGGTAAAAGCGAAGGCTGCGGCGCCAAGAGTCAAAGCTATCAAGGAACCTATGACCAAATCTGCAATGATGTCTGCCCTTGCAGAAAAAACAGAGTTAACCAAGAAAGAAGTAACCGCAGTAATGGATGCCCTGACAGAAATCATTAACGGGCACATCAGAAAAGGTGCCGCCGGCACATGTACTATCCCTGGCTTGATGAAAATCAAGACGGTTCGCAAACCGGCAAGAAAAGCACGTAAGGGTATCAACCCGTTTACCGGTGAGGAAACCATGTTCAAGGCCAAGCCCGCAAGTACGGCTGTAAAGGTATTACCATTAAAGAAAATGAAGGAAATGGCCAACTAGAATTTACACATAACGACACTGCTTTTATGTAAATAATTCAAATCTTGTAAATTATAAAGCCGGTGCAGGTTCTGCACCGGCTTTATAATTTACCCCCCATATCAATATGAGAAATACAAAAACAAATAACAGGTTACTGATAATAAATGTATTTTTACTTTCAGTACTTTGCCTGAATGCACTCGCAGGCGAGATAGAAGATTCCGTAAGGCTGGCCAACCTGCCTTCAACCACCGACAAACAACTTGCACGACTATCACGTCACCACAATTGGCAGGTGCGCCAGGCCGTTGCCATGAACCGCAAGGCCTCCGATGTTGTTCTTTTTACACTCTCGGAAGATAACAACAGAAATGTGCGAATTGCCGTGGCAACCAATCTGGGTACTAACGAAAAAATACTGATGAAACTGGCTCATGACAGGGAGACACAGGTTCGCAGTGTCGTTGCCCGATTTGAATATGTCACAGCAGCAATACTGGCATACCTGTCGCATGACAGAGACCCGGACATCCGGCTGGAAGTTGCACGCAACTGGAATATAGACCTGAAAACACTTCATGAACTCCAACAGGATGAATTTAATGAGGTGCGTAACATGGCCACCATGTCCATCGCGGGCAGGAATTCAAAATAGCTTTATGCTGCTGTCCCGTCCAGTTGTATGAGACACATATAAATGTGGGGACATAAAGCAGGTAAGCCATAACAGCTTTATTGTAATTTTATTCTACCGACACAGTACGTTCAGCCGCCCAGGACCGCAGTTGCTGGATTTTTTCAGCCATCACCACGGACAATGGACGGCTACTGGCCAGTTCATTCAGAATATGTTCCATCGATAAGCCCTTTTTTTCTGCATAGGACACATAGAGGGCTGCAACAATGGCCTGTTCAATTTCTGCGCCCGAAAAACCCTCGCTGGCAGCAGACAATACCTTCGGATCAAACCCTGAACTATTCATGCCACGTTTTTGCAAATGAATGGGAAAAATTTCACTGCGTGTTTTACTGTCTGGCAAGTCAACAAAAAATATCTCATCAAACCGCCCCTTTCGTATTAACTCGGGGGGTAATGTATCAATACCATTGGCCGTGGCCACCAGAAAGACCATTTTATTGTTCTCAGCCATCCATGTCAGCAACGTCCCCAGTACGCGTCGTGATGTCCCGCCATCATTATCACCCGTTGCCAACCCCTTTTCTATTTCATCAATCCACAGGACACAGGGTGACATAACCTCAGCGGTATGAAGTGCCTGGCGGAGGTTTTTCTCTGACTCACCAAAAAACTTGTTGTACAATACGCCAAAATCCAGCCTGAGCAGCGGAACAGAAAATATACCTGCAACGGCTCTGCACATCAGGCTTTTTCCGCATCCTTGCACCCCCAACAGCAGGATACCTTTTGGACTCTCAAGACCGTGACCACTCCTGTTATTCTGAAAAACGATTTTACGCAGTTCCAGCCAGCGTTTCAGCCTTGACATGCCGCCAACATTCGAAAATTCTTGTGTGTCGTATTCAAATGACAATAATCCATCCTGATTAAGCAGCTCATACTTGGCAGACATTACCTCGGACAGATCGGATTCTGTTATCGCACCGTCATCAAATATGACCTTCCTTGCAAGCCTGCGGACATCACCCGTGGATAATCCACCAAGATTTCTGACCAATGCATCCAGGGTCTTGTTGTCTGTCGATACTTTCCTGTTATTATTTTTTGTTGACCAGGCAAAGGCCTCGTCCTTGATAATCTGCAACAGCTTGCCGGCATCGGGTAACTGCAGCTCGAACTGTGCCGACAATTTACGTAAATCATCCGGAATATCAATTTCATGACTGACAAAAACAAGATGATGGCCGGTTTTATAATATGCCTGTGCTATTTCCTTTATCAGGCGGGCATTAACCGGGTCTTCGAGAAATGGATGGAAATCAAGCAGGATATAAATCCCTTCATCGGGGCTCGCCTTGATATGCCTTAAAACCTGAAGGGGTTCAACAAGGCCATCAGTCTGCCCCATGTTCAGGTCGATACGCCCCAACCCCTCTGTCACGGTCCATGAATAGAGTGGCTTATTCAGTCTGAATATAATTTTTTTCAGCATATCCAGCACCCTGATTTCCTCATGGGTCTGGATGACGATAATTGGAATTCTCGACTGAAAAATCAGCTCCAGATCTTTCTGGTCACCCATTTTTTACTCCTGACAGCAAACATGCTGATGAAAAGATACGTGAATCCACAACTCTTTTCCAGCCTGATTACCCTCTTTGTATAACGCCCCGGCGGGTACAGATTCAGCGATACAATATTATTGGCAAACCCGGTAACTATAAACTAAAAATACATTGTTCCGGATGTCGATTCGGGCTAACCCGCAATCCGGACATGAAACCGGCAAGCCTGATCAAGACCGGCTGCTGCACGGACGCGGCAGCCGAGCCGCCATGAACGGCATGTTTTGCGTGTCTTGATCAGGCTTGCCGGTTTCATGTCCCCACATTGTTATGTACTTCATAAAGTTAACGGGACAACATTGAAATGTTATCAATATTCGCAGGCATTAGCGGCTATTTCTTTACACACCGTAACGGCAGGGTCCATTCAGGTCTCACTGTGTGAAGTGGTGGTTTATCCGGCTTTAATTATAAAATTGTTTGCTAACGTATTTCATCGATCGTATATTTCCTGGAGTAGATACGCGGCGTAATCAAACCGTAACCCTGCTGTTGCCAATGCACCAGCTCAGTCATTGATGAAGGAATAATCTCAACAAAATCGTAGAAATCATCTTCCTTATAGTCAAAATCCTTCACTGCCTGGGCACATACCTTGAACTTTACACCCAGACTGACGTAATACCTGATACGATCAACTACCGGTTTGTATTTTTTTTCATTCTTCCTTGCCAGTGTTACCAGCTCTGTCCCGTGAATCATAACGATGGCCTCCAGAAACTCGGGGGCCTCGCGATAAGGCGGATTCATCAGGGTGTTTATCCATGACCGGACCCAGAACAGTGCCGGTCCTATTTTACCCGGTTCATCAAAATAAAAATCGAAAATAACCTTCTGTTCCTTGTATGGGGTAAAATTGAATTTCTGCTCCGCATTGGCAGCACAAATGATACCCAGTGAGAGTATCCCTGTTATTAATAACCTGGCCTTCATCGCATCACCTTTCCAGAGAATAAAGTATGACTACCCCTGATTCACATGTAGAATATACATTATTATAATTTTGGATAACCTGATATGAAATGGCTGAACAAGATACCCCTGCCCCTTTTGCTGTTTATTGCCATCTTCCTCGGCATGGCGCCATTTCCTGCCGAACCGCAGCCGCACTTGCTTGAAAAACTGGGAATGCTGGCAAATGGTCTGTTAATAAAACCTGTCGACATCTTTGACCTGTTCCTGCATGGAATACCTTTGACTATACTATTGGTAAGAATAACCCGTCTTGTAATTAATTCCAGTCAGAACTCAACGACTGTGGACTAAAAGTCCACAGGTTGTTTTCAGGGTGATTGAAAGTCACCTCACTACAAAATACACCGTGACAAAAATACCCTGTCCGCTATGCTCACCGGGGAAAGTAAATTACTGATAGCTGTACCGAAGGTGTTGTGGTCGATAGCAACCTTTCTGTATTTTACACTGGTTTACAGGTTACCTGGCTGAAACCAGGCCATCACAACCATGCTGGATATCACTGTTCCTGAGGTTCTTTAATACCACTATCGACTGAATAAAACCGTTGTCCGCCGAGACCTGCCACCAACGTGTTGCCTCACAAATATCTGCTTCAACACCCTTGCCTTCCAGATACATCATGCCCAGATTATATTGTGCTGTAGAATCACCATTTTTTGCAGCCAATCTCCACCAGTACACACCCTCTTCCATGTTTATTTTAACCCCTTTACCCATGATGTAGATCAGACCGAGGTTGTACTGTGAATTAATATTGCCCTGTAAGGCCGATTTTTTCATCCAGTAAATTGATTTTTTTATATTCTGCGTTATACCTTCTCCGGTTGCATAGGCAATAGCAAGATTATACTGTGCATCGGTATGGCCCTTTTTGGCCGCTTTTTGATACCACATCGCTGACTGTACATGATCTTCCTCAACCCCGATACCGGCATCAAACATGATAGCAAGATAGTACTGTGCACTGACATGACCGGACTTGGCCAGATCCATAAAAATGACGGCTGCTGATTTATAATCGGAGGCCTCATAGGCCTCAACGGCTATCTCGAACTTGTGGTAGGGGTTTTTTATTCTCTCTGATTCCAGAATAAAGTGGTCAGGGATCGCTGTACTGAAATCTGCCTTCATGATCTTGGCGTGGGCATTCCAGCTAAACAGGGACAAGATAAAGACCGTCATGAAAATAACATGAAACCTGGTATCAAATGATAATCTGTTTAACATATCCCACCACATTGACGGCCTTGCCTGGTCAAACTATCGACCATATTGCAGGGGTACTTTAGTGAGATATCCCTATTGCAGGTATATTATCGGTTAATCCACATGCTTATGATGATTTTGTAAAATATAGTTTCCTCTATTTTCAGTACGATTTAACAGATATTTTGGGCAGTTTAAATATAATCGTGGCCATGGACCACTCCTGTGTATCCATGTGTTTTCAACAGAAATGCTTCCATGTACAAATCCGGGGAGCGATCCTTGACCGTGAAATCCTTTGATCTCCATCACTTGCCAGATTCCACTGAGCCAATGCGGTTCATAACAATGGTCTTCAGGTCATTCAGTTTGCCGTGAAAAAAATGACCGGCCCCGGGCAGACCAACCACATCAATATTGGAAAACTGCCTTGCCCATTCAAGTACCTTACCCGCATCCACGACTTCATCCTGCTCACCCTGAATCAGCAGCCATTCACAGTTGGGCCCCTGTATGGAGGTGAAATTAAAAATACTGACCGGCGGTGCAACCGTGACAAGCATGGACGGCAGAAGTGCTGCTGTGGCCTTCAGTGAAATAAACGCACCGAATGAAAAACCCGCCAGACACAACTCCAGTCCGGGAAACTGTGATCTCATCCAGTTAACAACGGCCCTGAGGTCATCCGTCTCGCCTTCGCCTTCATCATACTGACCATCACTCTCCCCCACACCACGGAAGTTAAATCGTGCTGTGATCATGCCCAACTCATAAAACGTCCTGTCGAGGGTGTGAACGACCTTGTTTTGCATGGTGCCACCATACAAGGGATGCGGGTGACTGATAACCACAATGGTATTGCGAATTCTGTTATCAGGAATACTGATGCAAGCCTCGACATTACCACACGGGCCGGGAATCAATACTTTTCTGTTTTTACCGGGAGCATATTTTTCTTCAGGGATTGTCATTGATTATGAAACCCCTGATCTTGCCTGGCAACAATTCTATAATATGAAAAATGTGTATCATTGGTTCGATATGTATCAGCATTTCTATTCATAAACCAAATTAATGCAGAGGACACAGAGGCTTGGAGTGAAATCACAGTAATGTTACAAGGTGTCCTGTAAATACTATAATTTATCACTGTTGTCCCGTTAACTTTATGAAACACATATCAATGTGAGGACATGGAACCGGCAAGCCTGATCAAGACCGTCTGCCGCAGGGATGCGGCAGCCGAGCCGCCATGGATGGCATGTTTTGCGTGTCTTGATCAGGCTTGCCGGTTTCATGTCCGGATTGCGGGTTAGCCCAAAACGCACTTGCCATTTACATTTCAACTATATTCGTCATGGGTTAACGGGACAGTGATAAATTATATCGTTTTTACACTAAAGGATTTTCTCTGCGCCTCTGTGTCTCTACGTCCCCCGCATTATCCTTACCGGGCCTTATAACCGAATTCACCTGCTATCGCGGATTGCCTGGCAATAAATTTTGCCTTTTCTATATTCCCTTTTTTCAGACTGTCCTGAAGTTTTTGCACCAGTTTTTTCATATTGCCAACCAGTAACGTCACTTTACCGGGGGTTCTTTTCTCAAGTATATGTTTCATTTTTTTCGTCAGTTGATTGTAGGTTTCTACAAACCTGTTGAATTTCACAATGTCTTCACTGAACAGTTTCAAGGCGCTTTCATGCTTGAGAGCCCTGCCGGATTTGTGCCATTTTCTATTTAATTCATCTTCGGTCATTTGGCCATTATCGAGTTTTGTTCTGTCTGATTTTGCCAATTCACCTTCCCTGGTCAGGCTGGTGCTTTCACGATCGAGACTTTTCTTCCAGCTGTCCAGTTTGTCCAGCATGGCCATCAGTTTTTCCAGTTGCTGGTATTGTACCATTAATACCTTGACCAGATTCTCAATAGCAAATGCATCTTTTGGATCACCCAAAAAACGCTCTGCGGAAACCTGTGAAACAGGCATTGCAAAGGCGAGTATGAACAGAAAATATTTGCAGAAAATATTATTCATTTGCCGGAATAATAGCCAGTGGGGAACCGATTATAAGCTGAATATGGCTATGAATTATAGCGACGGCAAGTAACCCGGCTTACCCGTCAGACTTCAAGCCCGCTATCAGCAGATTTTCGATTATCCAGGAACCAGTCTGTATAATGTTTTAAATCGAGCCAGTTCCATTCCTGACAATCGACACTGATCTGATGGCCATCCTGATACTCCAGCAATATAAGTGATATTTCACCATGACTGTAAATGAGATACCTTACCTTGATCAATTGCCCCGTCAAATTAACATAATATTTACCCGGGACCGGTTTCTGCTGATTCTCCATGGACCCCTCCGGTTTCATCGCTATGATTAAACACAAACAATTTCCTGTTACAATACTATCCGCACTTGGAATCACCACAACTCAAACACGTCATACAACCATCCATCTGGATAACCGCCTTTGTCTGGCATTTACTGCATAACTGTGCGCCATCCGGAAAATCGCTGCTGGCTTTTCCATCTGCCTGCCGGGTCATGGAATCATACTGGGCACGCTTTTCCTCAACCAGTTTCTTCTGGTGCTCATCGAGTGTGTCGTCTTTCAACAGGCCAATCATACGTAAATGGCACTCTATGGCATCACCAATTTCTGCTACCAGTGACGGCATGTATTTTCCACCTTTTTTGAAATATCCCCCGCGCGGGTCAAATACCGAACGTAACTCTTCTGCCAGAAAGGTAACATCACCACCCTTTCTGAAAACCGCCGAGATGATTCTTGTTAATGCAACAATCCACTGAAAATGGTCCATATTTTTTGAGTTAATAAATATCTCGAACGGACGCCTTAGTTCGTGCTCCGTACCCGGATTCAGAACGACATCGTTGATTGTCACATACAGGGCATGTTCGGATAATGGTGTTTTTATTTTATAGGTTGAACCCAGCAGCATCTCCGGACGTTCAAGCTTTTCTGTCATGTGTACTACATTGGATTTGGCCTCAGCGGCCTGTTCAACTTCCTGTGCAGTGACCTTCTCTTCGGGCTCTTCTTCCCTGACGACTCCATAATCCACAATCTTTTTTTCAATCTTGATCGGCATTTTTCTCTCCTGATCTGTATTTTCCTGTTCGTTCCGGCTGTTGTCAGAATTTACCGTAATAACCTTCTTTCAGGGCATCATACAGGTTGGCTGCGGTATGCACTTCACCGTCATAGTCGATCTCTTCGTTCCCCTTGAACTCGACAACCGAACCATCTTCCAGTGTGAAACTGTAGGTTGTACTCTCAAGATCCTTTTCCTTGACCAGCACACCCTGGAATGCCTCGGGATTAAAACGAAATGTAGTACACCCTTTAAGCCCCTGATCATAGGCATACATATAAATATCCTTGAAATCCTCATACTCGTAATCAGTCGGTACATTGGCTGTCTTGGAAATAGAGGAATCGACCCATTTTTGCGCAGCGGCCTGCACATCGACATGTTGTTTTGGATGAATATCATCCGCCGATATAAAGTAATCCGGTAATTTTTCGCCTTCCTTGTCACTGAACGGCATGGCGTTGGCATTAATCAGTTCACGATAGGCCAGTAACTCGAAGGAAAATACATCGACCTTTTCCTTGGTCTTTCTACCTTCACGAATAACGTTACGCGAATAGTGATGGGCAAAGCTCGGCTCGATTCCGTTACTGGCATTGTTCGCCAGTGATAGCGAGATAGTACCGGTCGGTGCAATCGAACTGTGATGGGTAAACCGTGAGCCTGTATTCGCCAGCTCTTCGGCCAGCCTGCCGTCAACTGCCGCTACCTGCTGCATGTAACGGCTGTACCGGGCGTGCAATACTTTGCCCTTGACCTTGTCTCCAGCCTTGTGGCCATCAGCCGTCATCTCGGGGTGTTTCCTCAGCATTGCCGGTGTAACAATAAACTCCTCTTCCATGATAGGTGCAGGACCTTTTTCCTTTGCCAGCTCCAGCCCCGTCTGCCAGCCTGTCATTGCCAGTTCGCGGCTCACACGTTCGGTAAATTCCAGCGACTCGTCCGAGCCATAACTCATTTTAAGCATGATCATGGTCGAACCGAGGCCCAGGAAGCCCATGCCGTGTCGGCGCTTGCGTATGATTTCGTTACGCTGCCCTTCCAGCGGCAGGCCATTGATCTCGACCACGTTATCGAGCATACGCGTGAAGATGGCCACGGTATCATTGAATTCTTTCCAGTCAAAGCTTGCCTGGTCGGTGAATGGGTCAGTGACGAATCGCGTCAGGTTGATCGAACCCAGTAAGCAAGACCCGTATGGGGGCAATGGCTGTTCACCGCATGGATTGGTCGCACGAACGTCCTCACAAAACCAGTTATTGTTCATCTCATTGACCTTGTCAATCAGGATAAAGCCGGGTTCTGCATAATCGTATGTGGATGACATAATGGTATCCCACAGGCGGCGTGCGCGGATCGTTTTATACACCTTGCAGGCAACCAGCCCTTCATCATTAACCTTATAGCCTTTTTTTATTGGCCATTCACGCCAGACAACCTGCTCCGGATTATTCAGATCCAGTGCATTCTCCTGTTTGTCGATAGGGAAAACCAGTTTCCAGTCCAGATCACCCTTGACTGCCTTGATGAATTCATCGGTAATCAGTAGTGACAGATTAAACTGACGCAAGCGCCCGGCTTCCCGCTTGGCACGGATAAAGTCCAGCACATCGGGGTGGCCGATATCAAACGTCGCCATTTGTGCGCCACGCCGGCCGCCGGCACTCGATACGGTAAAGCACATCTTGTCATAGATATCCATGAAAGAAAGCGGGCCTGAGGTGTAGGACCCCGCACCGGCCACATAGGCCCCCTTTGGCCGGAGGGTAGAGAATTCGTAGCCGATACCACAACCGGCCTTCAGTGTCAGACCGGCTTCATGGACCTTTTCGAGGATATCGTTCATGGAGTCCTGAATAGAGCCCGATACCGTACAATTGATCGTGCTGGTTGCCGGCTTGTGTTGCCGGGCACCTGCATTGGATATGATGCGTCCGGCGGGGATGACACCTCTTTTCAATGCCCACAGAAACTTTTTACTCCATTCCTCGCGCTTTTCCTCTGTCTTCTCAACTTCAGACAGGGCGCGTGCAACACGCGTATAGGTATCATTGATGGTCTCATCAAGGGCCTGTCCGTCTTTGGTTTTTAATCGATATTTTTTGTCCCAGATATCCAGCGATGCTGACTGGAGCTCTATGCCTGAAACACCCTTGCTTACAGCCTTCAGATGAGCGGATTTCATAGACCCGACATTCCCCCGTTATTATAATTAGTTATAGTACCTGGCCCCATGCAATGTATACGGGGAAAGGTAATAAAATCGCATATTTAGAGTAAATATAACACTGAAAACACAATATATTGTGTATTTAATGTAGCTTAGATACAAGGCTGCCGACTGTCAATACCATAATTCAAATAAAAATGTTTCTCATCCCGGCATAATTTAAGTACATAATAATATACGTAAATAATGGATTTTTAGAAGCTTCTGAAATCCCTGAACTTTGCTCCCGACCCGACTTCCCGCCTGGTTAAAAAACAGCCATCCTCCAGAAAAAATAAATTCATAATTATGTTGCAGGGCTGAAATCAATTTAATCAGGCTTGAACATGACTGTCCCGTTAACATGTAACGAATATAGTTGAAATGTAAGCGGCAAGTGCGTTTCGGGCTAACCCGCAATCCGGACATGAAACCGGTATGCCTGATCAAGACATGCAAAACATGCCATCCATGGCGGCTCGGCTGCCGCGTCCGTGCGGCAGACGGTCATGATCAGGCATACCGATTCCATGTCCTCACATTGTGAGGTGCTTCATAAAGTTAACGGGACAGTTGCGAGGCTTGAATTAAAAAAATCCACCTCCATCTATTGTGTAACGAAGTAAAAATTAAATTTGTGCAACTATCGTTATAATCAAGGAGAACCGAAATGACACTTATTCGTCAAGAACCCTGGGGGCTGTTAAACCAGTTCTCCAGTGAACTCAATAATCTGTTTGACCCCCGCTACCTGCGCCAGAACAAGGAAGAAGAGACCACTGCCAGTGACTGGGTCCCTGCCGTGGATATCAAGGAGGAGGCCGATCGTTTCCTGATCCATGCAGATATCCCGGGCGTTGATCCCGGGGATATCGATGTCCATATGGAGAATGGCATGCTCACCATCAGCGGGAACCGCGAAAGTGAAAACAGGGAAGAGCGCGAAGGCTACAAGCGTGTAGAACGTGTGCGGGGCAATTTCCTGCGTCGCTTTACCCTGCCGGATACGGCCAATGCAGACAAAATTTCTGCCGAAAGCAAAAATGGGGTACTGGAGATAACCATCCCCAAACAGGAAAAATCACAACCTACAAAGATCTCGGTAAAAGGCCAGGGAACCTCGGATTAATTCCGGACGAAGCAGATTGTGCTCGGAAAATACAGATTCAAGGCGTCGAATCGCACGTAATAGCAAGCTATTGCGAAGATTCGCAACACAGAAGCTGGATTTTTCGGGTGCAAGATGCGAGTTCATGAATTGATTCAGAGGTTCCCTGGTACTCAATCCATATAATGATTGAGCGTTCAGTTTGCTGGTACGGATAGCCCGCCAGGTACTGACATCTGGACTATAAATCGGGTTATAATACCGCCCTCTTGAGCGGGGCGGTATTACCAGTCATTGCCGTCTTGATATCCCCAGGAACAAGCGGGGAATTTTATGGTCAATATCAATGTCTTTCACTTGTCGAATTATATACAAGGTAACAACAGAATGAATTTATCGAGAATCGTATCCACCACAGGACTGCTCATCGTCCTGGCCTTCAGCTATACCCCGCTTGTACAGGCAGACTTCCCCAATGAAGTCAACGGCAAGGAACTGCCATCACTGGCACCCATGCTGAAAAATGTTATCCAGGGCGTCGTCAATATTGCCGCCGAAGGAATAAAAGAGGCGTCACATCAGCAAAATCCATTTCTTGATGACCCGATTTTCAAACACTTTTTTAATATCCCCGAACAATCGCAACCCAGACAAAAATCCCATAGCCTGGGTTCCGGCGTTATTGTGGATGCCGATAAAGGCTATATCATCACCAATAACCATGTCGTCGCGAAGGCTGCAAAAATTACGGTGACCTTGCGAAACGGTAAACAATACACGGCCAAGGTCATCGGTACCGACAAGGAATCCGATATTGCCGTCATCCAGATACCGGCTGAAAATCTGACTGCCGTTCCCATGACAAATTCAGATAAATTACAAGTTGGCGATTTTGTTGTCGCCATCGGCAATCCCTTCGGACTGGGACAGACCGTGACTTCCGGCATTGTCAGTGCCCTGGGTCGTACCGGACTCGGCATCGAAAGTTATGAGGACTTCATCCAGACCGATGCATCGATCAACCCCGGTAACTCCGGTGGGGCACTGGTTAATCTTCATGGTGAACTGATCGGCATCAATACGGCCATCCTGTCCAGAAGTGGCGCCAATATCGGCATCGGGTTTGCAATCCCGATAAATATGGCAAAAAATATCATGACCCAGCTGATCGAACACGGGCAAATTCGCCGTGGATACCTGGGAGTATACATTCAGGATCTGACCCCTGCCCTGGCCAAAAATTTCAGGATCAAGAAAAGTAAAGGCGCCGTGGTATCCCGCGTCTCACCCGGTTCATCTGCTGAAAAAGCCGGGGTCCATGAAGGGGATGTCATTATCTCCCTGAACGAAAAGGTGATCAAAAATGCATCGACCCTGCGTAATACCGTTGGTCTGTTGCCTATCGGCCAGAAGATTGAGCTGGGAATCATCCGTGATGGCAGAAAGAAGTCTATTTCCGCCGTTATCGGTGAACCCCAGGCCAAAAAACAGAATGCAGAGACCCTGCATAAACGCCTGAAAGGTGCTGTTCTGGGTGAACTGACAGAAAATCACCCGTTGTTTGGCAAGGTTGAAGGTATTGTCATACTGGAAGTCAACCCCAACACGGCAGCCTGGTCATCGGGCCTGCGTAAGGGGGATGTCATTACCTCTGTCAATCGCATGCATATCAAGAACCTCAAGGATTTCAAGAAGGCCCTTAAACGCAGTAACAATGGCATCCTGCTGAACATCCGCCGTGGAAACGGGGCATTATTCCTTCTTCTGCAATAATGCCGAATTGTTATCGCCTTCCCCGATCTTCATCGAGAGGAAGTCGACTAATTAAAACTACCCGTTACAAAAAACGGTTCATAATCCTGCGGGCCGGCATAACCTTCTGCCCACCACCAGTACTGAAGGTGGGGAAATACCATGAACGGTTACAGTTGACCCCACGGGGTAATTGTATCTTCAACATGACACACTGGTCAGAAAGACTTTTGAGGCCATGGATATTACCCTCTTTTTCCTGAAACCAGGTGATCTCGAATGGTTTAATAATTTTTCGTTCACAAAAATCCAGGTCGACAATACCGGACTCATTTCGATTCCTGCACTGCTCCTGCAGGGTATAACGCTCCACCTCAACCTCACCTTCGATAACCATTAACACGCCATGTGTCCCGGGGTGATCGTGCATGGGGACAGGCGCATTCCGGTAAACTGAAAACAACCCGACCCGACCCAGTTCATCCTCATAAATCGATCTCCAGCCCCAATGTTTTGTACGAACCAGCCTGCTGAAGTTACTGTTAACAATATTCCTGTAAGTTGCAGAAGACATCAGCAATTTGTGCATCAAAACTGTATTATGATTCAGAACCGAACACATTTCATCATTGTCACCGTAGCCGCTGTCGTTTCCCATCGCGGCAATGCTGTTGGCAAAGTCCTGCCAGACGCCCTGCAACGCCATACCCGGACTAATATCATCGGGTGCACTGAAGTCGAGTATCTGTGCCTGTGCTGTCATAATGACTCCCCTTTATATGTTGGGCTTTTCATCCGGTTTTTCTTTCATGCAGTAACGAAAAGCCACACCCTGCTTATTAAAGCGGGGCGCCTGATCCATCAGGCGCACCCTGTGTTGCATCCATGCCCCTGACCAAACAAAAGCCCCCCATGGCCAGGTAAGTCCCTGATCTCACTCCCTGTCAGGAGGCCTCGGCCCACTCTCCCGGGAAAACAACCCTTATCAGTACATCATCCAGCATGTCGGGGATAGTAAAATTTCCAATGCAGGCAACCCCGCTGCCGCCAAAAAGATTAATGCCGAACATCTCCTCGAATTTACCTGGCAGGCCACTGATAGTAAGGTAATTATTCCGGGGCGTGACCTGAAAACCCGCTTCATGAAAATAGCGTGCTGTCTGAACAATCGTATCCAGATCTGGCATGTAATCACCCACCTCTGCCTGGGCAGCCGTGGCATTTCCCCTGAAAGCCACCTGCTCACCCGGTGACTTTATAATTACATTTGCATTGATTGGCCGTTGCATGTCTATCCCCTTGTTCATAACCGTGCTTGCCATGTAAATCATTGTAGAGACTCTTGATTACATCTCAGTGAAACAGGACACTGGATTTTTGTGTGATATTCACATTCTGCAAAATAATAATGCATGTCACTAGCGTCCGGTTAAAAGTCAAATAAATTCAGTTGGTTAGAAGCAGGCTGCGCTGGACTTTGTAGCAAGGCATCCATAACTATTTGTTTTATAGGTCTTTGTTCGAACATATTTACCTCTAAAATGTGTAAAAAAGTATGCAAACTAACTTCGGAAATAGTCAGTTCTTTTTTGGTAATCGCGATCACGAGACAGGTGCTGATGGCGATCCAGATTTGGGTTTTGACAGCATTGGCCGAGTTCCCGTAGAAGGATTTGATCTTTAAATGTTGTTTGATCCATTTAAAGAACAGCTCGATCTGCCAACGTTGCCGATAAATTTCGGCAATGATCACCGCTGGCAGGATCAGGTTGTTGGTCAAAAAGACAAAGCGCTTGTTGCGTTTGAGATCGACGAACGTAATTCGGCGCAACTGCTCCGGATATGCTTCGGCAGTTCGTACACCCGTCAATCGGATCAACTGGTCGCTGCCCACCCCTGCAGCCTTGTCGGATTTCCGGTACGTCTTGATCCGACGGTATTGGAGATTCTTTTTTGCGCAAATCACAAAAAATGCAGGGATGCTGTGGATTCGGTAGAGTCGCCCGAAGTCGTTGTAGGCACGATCCATGGTTAGAATCGAACCAGGTGCCAACGGGATCCAATCCAGCGCCATCACATCGTGAACTTTGCCTGTGGTTAAGGAGATAAAACTGGGGATAGAACCCCGAAGGTCCAGCAACGTATGTGCTTTGATGGCTGCCTTGGTTTTGCGGAAATGTGCCCAGGGGAAGACAGAAAGGCACAGATCGATGGTGGTGGAATCGAGTGCGAACACCGCTTGGTCGAGATCCAGGGCAAACGGCTCGTCTCGATAGAGATTGCGTGCGCGACTGATGAGATGGAGACCGAAGTCTTGGTAAATCAGGAAATTCCGTTTGCGATTGGCATCGGAAAGTGTCGAACGCGAGATCTTGCCGCGAAAACCAATGCGATAGAGTTTCTCTCGATGCGAATGAAGACAAGCTTCGATATCGCGCAGTCCATCGCGCCCGGTGAGTTGGGCAAATGCCGGAGACTGTACGCCAAAAATCGAGAAGGCGACTTTAAATAGAAAAATTTTATGAGGGATTGTTTCTGTATGTTATACATAATGTTATTCGACAATTATGAAAGTTAACCGGACGCTAGTGATAGTGCATATCAATGTGAGGACATGGAATCGGTAAGCCTGATCAAGACCGTCTGCCGCACGGACGCGGCAGCCGAGCCGCCATGGATGGCATGTTTTGCGTGTCTTGATCAG
>VAOU01050187.1_pt1 | contig 64866 bp, 62 predicted proteins | sample 3393871 | NCBI WGS metagenome assembly VAOU01 (sample SAMN08290440, study PRJNA428436) | hydrothermal vent metagenome | isolation source: Deep-sea hydrothermal vent chimney | place: Atlantic Ocean: South-mid Altantic Ridge | depth 1820 m m
GCGGTTTTTAAATTGATCAAAGGCGGGCTTCGGGCCATTACCGGCCTGATCAGTAAGCTCAACCCAGGTGGGTACAACGTGCAAACCCCCGTCGCCACCCTGGGCATCAGGGGCACGGAATTTGATGTCCGGCTCTGCACCCAAGACTGTGCCGCCGAAGAAAAGGCAGCCAAGCCGGTTAAGACCGCAGTAGGATCCAAAGTCGTCGCCCGTGTTGCCTTACGCAAGGGTGGACTCAAGGCCCGCAGCATCACCGGCAAGACCCGGGACATAGCTACCGGTGGTCCAATTTACAAGGGCGACACCTTGATAACCGCCAAGGATTCGTTTGCGGTGATTGCGTTTCGAGATGACACCCGCATTACCCTTCAGCCGGGCACCGAATTTGTAGTCCAAGACTACCGTTACCAGGCCGGTCAGGCTGGTGTCAGTAACGCGTTGTTTAATCTTATTAAAGGTGGGCTACGCGCCGTTACCGGGGCCATCGGCAAACTCAACCCCAGCGGATTCAAAGTCCGTTCCCCTACCGCCACTATCGGCATACGCGGTACCGGCTTTGATTTTTATCACAGCAACCCCACCTACGCCTGGGTATGGTTAGGTGAGATCACCTTTGAGCTACCTTCAGGCACCTTAGTCTTAACGGAAGGTCAAACCGTTTTTCTACCCAAGCTCGGTGGTAAACCCGTAATCCTGGGCGAAGTACCGGTTTTTATCAAAAAACAACCCGGTCCCAGACCCGATAAAATCAAGATTGATCTGGACAAAATGTTTGGGGCGACCGGCCAACAAGAGATCAAACCCGGCCTATGGGTATTTGTGCACGATGGCCATGTACAAGTGGACAGCGTGGACCTGGGGGCCGGTGAAGGCGCTTTTGCCGATGGCCATAAAGTGGTTCGCGTGGAGGTGATTCCAGCCTTCATGCTCCAGGACCTGTTTCCGCGACCCGGCCAACTTGACCCCAGAACCCTGAAATTACTCGGCACCCTCAAAGGCGAACTTAGCAACAAAAATGTTGAGTGTGAAGTGAAGTAAACCTTTTCTCCCTCCCGCCTGCCCCTTCTTAAACTAATGGGTACGAAAGTTATCCGGCATAATCAACTCCCGCGACTCAGCACCACCCACACCTATTGGTCCAGCGAAACCATGACCAAAGCACTACAGGCGCCAAAACCCGTAGAATAATAGGACAGCACCGAAACAATAAACTGCTATCCCCTTAGCGCACCCCCTCTTTCTGGATCCCGATATACCCTCTCAAAGGGGTGCTAAAATGGGCCCACCTGTGGGGAAAGGGGCAAATATAATTTCTTCTGGGTGTGAACTGGGTCACAGAATCACCACATCAAAAACGGTATGGTAGCGGCTAACAGAAGATGGGAAGACATTGAAAGTCTTGACAAACGCGGGGAACATAAACAGCGTCAAAACCCCACGTGGGATGGCAACGATGAGGGCACTAAGATGCATCTAACAAATGGCACTATCGATCCCAAGAGATCGTTGGCCTGGCGCCACGCCGTGTCGGCACTAATCGTGACGCTGCTCAGCCTTGGCAGTTCTTCGGCCATAGCAGAATCGACCTCTATAGGGCGCGTCTTGACCGGAGACATTACAGCCACTGGCAAAGATCGGCCAATACAGACCCGAAAAGTTGTCGGCGGTGAGGCATTTGTGAGTGGCGAGACCCTCACCACCCAAGATAAACACGCGGTGATCGGCTTTAATGACGGCACCAAGATGACCCTGCGCGCTCACACCGAGTTGGTCATCACCTCATACCGCTATGGCTATGGCCAGGGTGAGGCCCTGTTCAGCCTGAACAAAGGCGGCATAAGAGTTTCCACGGGCAAGATCGCAGAAAACAATCCATCAAAGTTTCGCGTTAGTACGCCCTACGGTGATCTTGCCCTGCCCGACCCCTATGCCAAGGGTCTGGCCTGTGCCGAGGGATGCGACTACGACGCCGGTCGACCCAAGGGCCCTGACACCTCAGCCGGGCATGTGGCCTTTTGTAAAGGCAAAGTCACAATTACGCGGAAAGATCACCCCCCCACTGCAATCAAGGCCGGCGATCAACTTGAAAGGGGTAATACCATAGCGGTCGGTCGCAATGGGCTTGCGGTACTGGCACTCACCGATGGCCAGCGAAGAACCCTCAAGCCCAACGAAAGCTATACCATCAGATAGGTTACCCGGTAGACGGAATGACCATGTTCGGTCGACCTGGAAGGTTTCAACCTAAGCTTGGGCCGTGTCTAAATCTAATGGCCTTAAATCTACTCCATCTAATTGAGACCAACATTATTATCGAAATTACTGGCTTATGAAGTTAAAATAAAACAAAAATCTGGGAGGAGATCTTACTATGGCGTCCAACCGCGACAAAGCGAAAAATATTAATCACTGCCACGCCATCATACTTGCACTTAGTCTAATAGCCTGGGGACATCCGGCATGGAGTCAAAGTGATGCCAAATACAGCGCACAAATATATAAAAAAAACTGTGCCGCCTGCCATGACACGGGTAATGCCGGTGCACCCCCTCTTAGTGATGCAGGCAATTGGGATAACCGTCTCAGTTGGCCCCGCTGGGTCACCAACCGGCGCGTGATTAATGGCTATGGCACCATGCCCCCCCGTGGCGGCAATAATGCCCTGTCAGACCAAGACGTCAAGGATGCGGTGACCTACATGATCGCGCGTATAGAAGCGGGGCCACAAAAAGAAGCCGAAAACCCAAAAAAGACATCTCGCCGCAACAAAAATAAAGCAACGCCAAACAATGGCAAGTATCACAAACCACCGCAAAACCGGGAAACGCCCAAAGACAGCTACGGGGATGAGGTCCGCCTGGGCAAGAAGATTTTCACCCAAACCTACAAATATGCGCGTCGCTATGTCGGCAATGAAATGAGTTGTGCCAACTGTCACCTGGATGCGGGCCGCAAGCCCAATGCCGCCCCGATGTGGGCGGCCTATGGTATGTATCCCGCCTATCGACGCAAAAATGATCGCACCAACACCCTGCAAGAACGCATCCAACAATGTTTCCGGTTTAGCTTAAACGGTATTTCACCGGCCCTGGACGCACCGGAACTACGCGCACTCACGAGCTATATGCATTTTATTTCCAAAGGTGTACCCGTAGGGGTAAACATGCCAGGACGCGGTTACCCGCAAATCAAAAAGACCGGATTTGACCCCAACCCCGCTCGAGGCGAAACGGTTTATAAAACCAGATGCACATCCTGTCATGGCTCGAACGGTAAAGGCAAAAATAGGCCCGGCGGAGGCTATATCTACCCTCCCCTCTGGGGCGGTGATTCATACAACAAAGCCGCCGACATGTATCAGATTAAACATCTGGCTGGGTTCATCAAGACCAACATGCCTAAAGATCAGGAAGGGTCTCTGAGCGACCAGCAAGCCCTGGACGCCGCCGCCTATATCAACACCCAACTGCGGCCCGGGGACCCCCGTAAGGGCCTCATCCAGAGCCTGTTTGACTGATGAACGCCATGACGCAAACTATGATGCAAAAATTCTTCCCCTTTATGCAGTGGCTACCCTCTCTTGGGCAGACCACCCTGCGCCCGGACATGGAGGCGGGGTTCGTCGGTGCGATTTTGATCCTGCCCCAGGCCATCGCCCTGGCCACCCTCGCCGGTATGCCTCCGGAGTACGGTATCTATACCAGCATCTTCCCGGTCATCATTGCCATGTTTTGGGGGTCATCATGGCATACCCTGTCCGGGCCCAATACGGCAGTCTGTGTGCTGATTGCATCATCGGTGGCCCCCTTCGCCGCCATCGGCAGCGAACAATATATTGGCTTTGTGCTCGCACTGACATTCATGGCCGGTGCAATACAGTTAGCGGTAGGAAGCCTGCGCTTAGGGGCCATACTCGATTTCGTGTCCCACACAGTAATCTCCGCCATTGTGCTGGCGGTGGGCCTGATCATCATTGTATTTGCGGCCAACGCCCTGCTGGGGGTGTTAAGCAATCTGGACGAACCCTTTTATATTCGGCTTCACCAGATCATCCACGATATCCCCCGGGCCAATGGCTATGCCCTGTTGGTGGGAGGGCTCACCATTATCTCCGGCTTGGTAGCACGGCATTACTGGCGACGTTACTCCCTGGTCATTGCCGTGGCCGTGGGCATGTTGTCGGCGGGGGTCATCAACCTGCTTATGGGCTCGGCCTCCAGCGAACTGGAACTGCTCGGTACCCTCAGCATATCTGCGTTACCCTTTTCCGCCCCCTCCTTCGACCTGGGTTCCATGGCGGTGCTCAAGGAACTGGTAGCCAGCGCCCTCTCTATCGCCTTTCTGGGCCTGATGCAGACCATCGTAATCTCGCGTTCCATTGCCGCCAAATCTGGTCAACTTATCGAGACCAACCAAGAGATTATTGGCCAGGGCCTGGCCAATCTGGTGGCGCCCTTTGTTTCCAGCTTCGCGGGCTCCGGTTCCTTCAATCGTAGCGCCGCACACTACGATGCCGGCGCCAAGACACCCATGGCCGCAGTTTATGCGTCGCTCTTTTTGCTGTTAGTGGTGCTCATCGCCACCAAACTGATTGCCTACATCCCCCTGGCCGCTGTGGCCGGCGCCCTGATTTTAGTCGGCATCGGCCTCATTGATGTTAAAGAAATCAAACAGGTGTTGCGCTCACGCCAAGAAGCGGTCATCTTCTTTATGACCTTCATCAGCTCCCTGGTCCTGGGACTGAATGCCGGTGTCTTTATTGGCGTACTGCTATCACTGGTAATCTATCTTTGGTACGCCTCTACACCCAATATTGTACTCGAAGAACAGACCGCTCGGGACGGGCGACGGGTGAACATCATCACCGTCGATGGCGGCCTGTTTTTTGGTTCGGTACGCCACGTTGAACGGGTGCTCGCAAATCTAGGCGAAAGAGACGGCTATGATGGCAATCTGATCATCAGAACAGACCATATGACCTACATGGATGTTCCTGGCGCGGCACTGATCGCTGCTGAGGCTAAACGGCGCCGACAGCACAATGGTCACTTGTATATCTTTGTTACCCAACAAAAAATATCGGATGCACTTGGTCAATCCACCTTCTTTGATGAATTTGGTAAGGATCACATTATAGAACGCAATCAAGACCACCCTATGAAAGATGTGTTATACCCCTCAAGAATAAAAAAACCCGCCAGTAGCACACAGACTAATGGCTCTGAAAAAAAAACCAATTCCCTATCACAATCTCACTCTAAAGATTTAAATGAAACTGCGACATTGGCCTCAAGCTTACAAAACACAAAACTCTTTTCCTTGCTCAATACAGAACAAATCGAAACTTTGCTTAAAGACTCACCTATACAACATGGCAACACCGGCACCATCATCACCGATCCCGAAACTCCCATGTCCGGACACTTTGTGTTGTTGGAGGGTCGCGTTGATATCGAGCGCCTGTGGTCACTCCCTAAAGGTGGCGCCAAACGTACTAGCAGTATCATGGACCCCAATCAGGAAAATTCGGGTATCGCTATTCTACAGGCTTCGGGTCATGGTGTGCGCATCACCGCTAATGGTGTGATCACCTACCTTTTTATTGACTGCGAAAAGTTTGACTCACTTTTGGGCTGGAACCAACAACTTGCCGATATGGCCGAAACTGACCCGGAAATATCACGCCGCATGTCCCTTATAAAACATGCCGCTCTATTCCGCCAGCTTCCCCTGGAAAACCTCAAACAGGCCCTACAAAGCATGACTCCCCGGGACGTAAAGGGAGGAGAAACCATTGTACGCCAAGGTGAAACCGGTACTAGCTATTTCTTGATTGAGAGCGGTGAAGCCGGTGTGTGGAAAAAAGACACCTTTAGCGATGATACGGTCTACGCCAATACCATCGCGCCTGCGGCGCGCTTGGGTCCGGGGGAAGGCTTTGGTGAAGAGGCCTTGTTACAAAATGGCTTTCGAAGCGCTACTGTAATGATGACCACGCCGGGCCGGTTACTGGTGATGGACAAGCAGCACTTTGACGCCCACATCCGACCCTCGTCCATTAAAATGATTAGTCCCAGCGAGGCCATCAGATTTATCAAGGATAGCAAGGTGCAGTGGCTCGACTGCCGGTACGATCTGGAATATTCCGAAGCCCACATCCCCAATGCCTTGCATGTACCGTTAGATCAACTAAGGGAACAGCTTGCAGGCCTTGATCGCACCAAGCCATGCATCGTTTATAGCCGCAATGAGCGCCGCAGCCGTGCAGCTGCGTTTTTGCTCACGGAACATAACTTCAACATCAAGGTACTGAAAGGCGGAATTATGCATTGGCCTTACGATCTCGAAGATGGAAAAACCGGGTAAGTTGAAGCCGGAGATTATTTGACACCATACTGAAGCAGCCTGGCATTAACAAAAAAAGGGGGCAACCCAGATGAAAAAACTACTCAATCGACTCAAAGCGGAAAAGCTGTTTTCAATGCTGACCGAAAAACAGCTCCACACAGTCCTGGAACACAGCAAAATCTGCAATGCCGAGGCCGGAGACGTGGTTTTCCCTCCTGACGAACCCATCACCCACTATCTCGTTATTGTTGATGGCGAACTTGGCTGTGAACGCCAATACACCAACGCCGACGGCCAACAAGAATTCCGCCGCAGGGTACTGAAGGGCTGCGAGGCAGAGGGTGAGATCGCTGTACTCACCACTGCGGGTCGCGGTTGCACCGCGAGCGCCTTAACTCCTCTACGCTACATGCTGATCGAAGGCGATCTGATCGACGTATTTCTCGGCTGGAACCAGCAAGTGTCCCGCGCCATCGTCAATGACCCTGAACTCACTCACCGCGCCAAGCTCGTTAAACAGGTCAACGTCTTTCATCAATTGCCCCTGGAAAACATCCAAGCGGCCTTCAAACGCATGTCAACAATTGAAGTGGGTGCCGGAAACACCGTGGTCAACGAGGGGGATTCCGGGGACTGCTACTATGTGATCGAAACCGGCACCGCAGAAGTATGGCGAACCGATCCCTTCACCGACGAAACCAAACTGGTTGCAGAATTTGGCCCTGGAGACGCCTTTGGGGAAGAGGCCTTGCTGCAAAATGCCCTGCGCAATGCCACCGTTAAAATGACATCGCCGGGGAGCTTGCTGGTACTCCAAAAATCCGACTTTGATGAATTGGTGCAACCCAAGTTTCTCCAGGAAGTCGAGGCCGATGTTGCCCGGGATATGGTCGATCAGGGCAAGGCAAAATGGCTGGACTGCCGGTACGAAATGGAATACGAAGAATCTCGCATACCCAATGCCCCCCTCATCCCCCTGGACCGCATTCGAGAAAACACCCATAAGCTGGATTCCGACTCCACCTACATCGTCTACTGCCGTAGCGGTCGGCGCAGCAAGGCAGGGGCATTCTTGCTGCGCGAGCGAAATATTAAGGCCCTGTCCATGATTGGAGGCATCGCTAACTGGCCTTTTGAAATCGATGCCGAAGCCATAGATTTAACCGATACCCACACCACGTAACCCTGAGTCATTCGACCGCCTCATGGAAAAACTCTTTGCTCTACTGCTAATCAAAAGACACGAACGAGGCCATGTGCTCTATTTTGTGTTGGTCTACCTATTGCTCGGGGTCGGTATGGCGCTGGGTCGGGGCACGGGAGTTGTCCGACAGTAAGCATGCAATTTAAGCCAGCGCTAGATTACAGCCGCACTATTGCTGCCTTTTTCCCGGAGTCGTGCAAAAGCGATGAAAGCCGCCATATAGATGACCAGCGCTATCAGAAATAATAATTTAAATCCGATATATAGCGTCAACACAACGCTCAGGACTCCTCCAATTACGGTAAACAGACCGTTCATGCCCCATGCCCATGGTATGGCGCCTTTTGGTTGATCCTGGATCGCCAATATACCCAGAGGCAGAGGCATGCCCATGAATATACCCAGGGGAATTATCATTGCTAATGATATCCCGATCCTTATCCAGATGGGTTCTTGCAGGAACGTATTAAATATCCAATGGTACGAGAATAGAAAAACAATCCCTATTGTCGCTATTCCGATAAATGGCCAATACCATTTATTTTTAACATCGATACCCAATTTCTGGGCTGCCAGACTGCCTAGTCCTGCCGCCAAGAGTAATGCAAACACGACCGTCGAATAGGTGTAAAGTGGATACCCGATCAGCTTCATGAACATCTGGATAAACATTAATTCGATAATGATGAATCCAGCCCCAAGACATGAGAAATAAATGAGAGTCGTGGTTTTGGAATTCCAATGCGCCCGCCCCGCACTTGAATAATAGAGAGGGGCAACAATAAATAACACGATAAATATTAATGATGCGTAGCTTGTGATCACCAGGTGGAATATTTCTCGTGGAATACCCAGTTTACTAAGTTGTGAATTTAACAGCGACGCGGTTGAGTAATCCATGTAAACGCCGCTTCCAGGCATTATTTTCTCGGTACTCTTGCGGAGGAAGTTGAAGAACGGTCTATTGTCGGTAGAGGCGAAAATATTGAACGGACTTTTTTCTATCGTTTCGGGAGATAACCTGCCGCTAAAATACTCGTCTGGGAGATATCTATTTTCACCGGATAAAGGATCCTCAACCAACTCTCTCTTTGAAATGATGCTATTCATTTCCGTGACTTCTTTTTGTGTCCAGGGACTCATTTTGACCATAAATGTGGGTAGATTGTCCTGAAACCCTTTTGTTTTGTTTTGATAAACCAAAACGTGTTGCCTGAAGCTCGTGTAACCCAGTTTTCTCCAGGCTGCGGCGGCAGTGGTAACCATGCGTGGATATACATGGTGGTTTATTTGCAGGACGCCATCTTTCTTCAGGTGCCTGAAATACTCTATATAGGCTTCGACGGTCTGGAGATAGGTTGTCGCCATTGCTCCATTGCCCGCCGCGATGCTTGAGCTTGTGTGGTTGCTGAATATCTGGATGATGTCGTATCTCTTATTTTCCGATCTCAGGAAGCTTCTACCTTCCCCTTTGAGGTAGTTCACATTAGGATGATTGTAGATTTGTCCATTGTATGACGCGTATTTCTTCTTACCCAGTTCCACGACATAACCGACCAGTTCGATGGCGTCGATAGTGGCTGCACCATAGGTAAGCGCCGCTTTGACTTCCTGCCCACCGGCACTGCCGATGACGAGAACGTCCTGTTGGCTATCACGCTTGAGATAATGTGATGCAATGACAGCCGGATGCGTAAATTGTTGCCGATAATTTGCCGGCAGCCCCTTGCGCAGTTTCTTAAAATTACCATCGAACTTGACGACAACACTTGTCTGTGACCCTCCGTCATATAGAATATCTTTTCTTGCTTCAAAACCCGCCACGTCTATCTTCGATACCGGATCCCAATGGGTCAATTCTATTTTTCCCAGTAATCGTAGTGTCCTGATGTTCCGCTTATCGCCGTGCGCCTTAAATACGAAGTAATCGGCCGAAGACACAAAGGGTGCGACTATACATGCCGTACCAATAACTAGCGCCACGTTTCGCCATACAATGTGCTTCGCAAATAAGCCCGACGCGATAATGCAAATCCCACCCACCATAAACAATAGGCCACCTGGACCCACATATGGCAAAAATGGAATAATAGCAATGCTGCCGAGACCCGCACCGATCAGGTCCCAGAAATACAGCGTTCGGATATTCGATGCGTACTTGGAAAAAAGAATCGCAAATACACTGCCCGAGAAGAAGAACGGTAAGGCCAGCACAAAATATACTATAAGTATAAGAAACACACCCTTTTTCGGATCAGAGAATAAAATATCAAAATCAAAGTCCAGGTAATTTAATACAGGAAGTATTACTATGCTGAAAACACCGAATGCAAAGGCCATCACAGATAATCTGAATGCCGGGTCCTTGTGTGCAGCCAGCGGCTTTAAAGATAAATATATACCTGCCAGGGCAAAGCAGAACAAGGCGAGTGTTATCACCATATACGCCATGTGCGGAGCCCACAGCGAATCAAATATCTTAATTAAAGTTAGTTCCAGCATCAAGGTTGCGAAAGCAACCATGAACAGTGCAACCTTGGTTTTAATCATTCTCGCACCCTTCAGATAATAAATTCCTGATTATTTTTGTGCATTTTGAAACAATCTACGCCTACTTAATCAATGCCTGTCTCACAAGATCAAAGCCATATGACAGATAAAATTATTGGCGACGGAGTAATAAAAACTTCCTCTATCTCAATAAACTCGCTATGGTTTCCCCATAAATTTTCCTGAAGAGCCATAAAACATAACATGAATGATACTACAGACACGCTATCTATGACATGCCTTTCTCTGTGAGCTCCGTGCCTCCGCGGCAAAGAGAAGGCTGTATTCATATTTGCTCACAGCATTGGGTTAAAACCCATTAAACCCAGTTTATTAGGGGACAAGAAAAGAGGAGGTGTTGCATGTTAAATATTCAAATTAGTTTTGGTAAGGCAGCGGCGATCACGGTAGGTCTTGCCCTATTGCTTTACAAGTTATGGCTGGTCGAGGTTCATGATCTCTTCATGATAGGCAGCCCCATGGATGACCTGTTTTTTGTGCGTTCCGCCCAAGAATTGCTGGCCGGTAACTGGCTGGGCCGCTATACACAATACACGCTGATGGCCGGACCGGTCTACTCCATGTGGATCGCCCTGTGCTACCTGCTCGCAGTGCCCTTACACGTGGGCCAGCAACTGCTTTATGCCGGCGCTTCCCTGGTGACGGTTCTGGCCCTGTATCCGGTGGTGAGGCATAAGGGTTGGTTGCTGCTTGCCTTCGCCTATCTTTTATTTAACCCCTTTACCTATGACTATTCATCGTCTGCCGGCGCCTTCCGGTTGGGGATTTACCCGGCCCTTGCGTTGCTGGTAATCGGGTGCGCCATTGGCCTATATACGCGGGCCACGGTCCCCCGGGGCAAACCGTTGCCGTGGGCCGTGGGCCTCGGGGTGGCCTTGGCGGCGTTTTGGTATACACGCGAGGAGGGTATATGGATCGTGCCGGCGTTAGTGCTTACCGGCTTGTTTGTGGCCATACACGGCCGCACCCGCGGGCAGCGCCGCTGGACCTGTATTTTAGGCTTGCTCGCGGTGCCTCTGCTGATCTGGACGGGTTCATTCCTTGCGCTTGGGTATATGAATTGGAAGCACTACGGCATCTTCACCGACCTCGAGATCAAGAGCACCGAATTCAAGTCAGCCTATAGCGCCTTGATCAGTGTGCGCAGCAATAAACACCAACGGTACTACCTGTTGGAGGCTCCGGTGAGTACCGCTCTAATCAAGGTGAGCCCTGCGTTCCGGGAGATCAAGCTTTATGTTGGTAAACTTCCTGCCTCGGTTTTTATCTGGTCCCTGCGCGATGCGGTGCAGGCAGCCGGGTATTATGACCATGCCGGAAACGATGATCGAAAAAATGGACCGAAGACATTGGATTTTTATAAAAGGTTGGGCGATGAGATTCACCGGGCATGCGATACGGGGCAATTGACCTGTGATCGGTTGCTGTCATCGTTTGTCCCCGCGTGGACCGAGGAGTATAACCGTGAAATCTTTCCTACCCTTTACGATGTCACCAGAAAGTTATTGACATTTGATGGCTTCGATCCGCGCATGCTCGCGAAATGGGTCAGCAGTGATCCCTATGACACATCTTGGTTGTTTACCTATATCACCGGCGAGCGGTTGCGTACCACCGATCCGGCTGTGCTCAGCAAAGTGCCCGAGGCGCACAGAGAATTTGAGGACATGAAGACTCATCGCCTCCTGCGCATCGGCCGCGACTACTACCAGAATCTATTGCCATGGTTGTTTTGGCCCAGCGTAGTCGTGATATTGTTGGTTGCCCTCGTGGAGGCGATCAAAAGAAGAATGTCGCAAGTGACAGTGGCTGCATTGATCGTGTTAGCGGCCCTCGTGTCGCATATCACGATTATCTCGCTGGTCGCGATGATGTCGACATTCGCACAGCGCTATTTGTTCGCTTCCTATCCTTTTGTCATTCTGGTCGTAATCCTGAGTGCGATTATGGTAGTACGCGTTATCACCACTTTGCGCGGCGGTATTGATGACATGGGCAATAGGACATGATGTCGGTATAGCGGGTTTAACACACAGAGCCGTCCGGCAAGTATTACACGCAACAACGGGTTACGCACCAGTGTCGGGATTGCAATGCAGGGCAATGGCGACACAATGTTGCAATTGCGCACGCTCGTCCATACACAAAAGTTTGTTTATGCCTGGACGCGAATGGTGCAACAGGTCTATGGATATCCGGATATGCGATGGATTTGCTGTAGTGCGGGATATCCTACAGCGTACCGTGCACAGCTACCTGCCCCTACTGAATTATACCGATCGGCAGGCGACCGGTATTCGGTGCCTCAGCCTGTCCCGTTGCATCGGTAGGGTGATCAATCCTGCAGAGGACCGTTTTAGGGAGAACGATCCGGTCACCATGCGACTCCCGCTCTATGCAGCAGAGCACGAAAACGAACTATGGACGTGTTTCTTTAAGGGAAGGCTCAGTGGGGTAAAAAGAATCATCAATTAACAAAAGTGCCCATATGTCTATTACTCATGGAATAAAACTACCCCCCTATAACGTCTACTAAAGTGATTTGAAGAAACCTCACTTTCAGAAACCTCTAGGAGATAAACCCGTGACCAAGATGAAACGCAGAGCATTTCTCAAGGGCAGCATGGCTGGGAGTGTGCTCGCCATAGCGGCCGGCGCCGGGCTACTGCGCCCTACCCAAGTCATGGCCAGCCAATGGCCGGATAAGGCCTTTAAAGCACGCAACCTCGCCGATGCGGTCAACAGTCTATATGGCAGTTCAGACGTTGCGGACAGCAAAGCTATCAAGATTCGTGCGCCTTTACAGGCAGAAAATGGCGCCAAGGTGCCAATTCAGATCCTCACCGATCTACCAGCAGAATCTATTGCCGTCTTTGTTAAGGAAAACGCCATGCCCTTGGCAGGGCGCGCCAATCTGCGCAATGCCAGTGGTTTTTTTAGTACCCGTATCAAGATGGGTAAGAGTTCCGATGTGGTCGCTGTGATCAAATCAAAAGGCAAGCTCCACTCAACCAAGCTGGCGATTAAAGTCACTGTAGGTGGTTGCGGCGGCTAACCCATTTCGATATTGATATTTAAAGAGGAATATAATCATGGCAAGAAAGACTAAAGTACGCACCCGCATGCAAGACGGCAAAGTCGAAGTATTGATTCTGATCACCCACCCCATGGAGACCGGCCTTCGCTCTGATAAAAAAACCAAACAAAAGATCCCGGCCCACTTCATTCAAACCCTGGATGTCATCCTGAATGGAGAACCGGTGGCCAACGCCGAACTGGGGATAGGCATCTCTACCAACCCATTACTGGGTTTCCGTCTCAATTCGGCGAAAACCGGTGATAAACTACAAATTAAATGGAAGGATAACAAGGGGGAGAGTGGAACCATCAACAGCAAAGTCGATCTCTGATCAAAACCTTTATTGATGTGTTACTACTCTGTATCCCCGTGTCCTCTGTGGTGAAAAATTGTGCACGGAGCACCCTGATTCCTTGGTGGCTTGAAGACGACGGTGTCCAAGGAGCAATAAGCACTTACTCGTTTTCGGTCAATCGCTCGTAGTGGGATTGAAACAATATCTCCAAGTCATTGATCACCTCCATAGCCGCCCGTCCTTCCATGACATGCTGGGATACCAGGGCGGTTGATTCGTTCATAAGCTCGGTGGCGTCTATCATTGGATAGGTGATGGTAAGGCGTTGAATGGCCTTTACCACGGTTTCTTCCCCCGGCCGTGGAATCGATAGCGGCTCCTTCACCCCAGAGTCTCTATGCACCCCACCCTCTTGAGCGTGCAAAAACTCGGCAAAATCCAGCAGGCTAGTCCGTTTGGCGTCCGTCAAACCCTGAAAGATTGCTGCCAATCGGTGACTTGGGTTCCCGCTCATCACTCTTCTTGATGTCGACATCACCGCTAACTTGATCCCTCATCAACACCGGTCTTTTGTTTTTCACAGTGGTCGTGGGCAAAACCCATGAACTCTTCCATGGCCCGCAGACGAAATTTTTGGCGCTGATAGACCAGGGCAAAGGGCCTGACCAACGGAGGATCGAGCTTGACCGTTGCCAATGTCCCCAGACTGATTTCCTTGCCCAAGGTGGCCTCGGAAATAATCGAAATACCGAGACCCGCTTCCACCGCACTCTTTACCGACTCTGGGCTACCAAACTCCATGGCCACATTTATCTGACTTAGGCTGATACCATTTTGCTCGAGGTAATTTACGATAAAATCGCGCGTACCTGAACCCTCTTCCCGGCATATAAATGGATAACCAGTCAAGTCTGCCGCGCCAATCGAGATCTGGCCCGCCAGTTCGTGACCATTGGGACAGATCAGCACTAAATTGTCGTGCCAACAGACCTCCACAACCAGATTCTTGTTGCTCACCGGTGATTCGACGATCCCTATGTCAACCTCATTATTTTCCACCATGTGGACAATGCCTATAGAATTGGATACCCTGACGCGGATCTTGACCTCTGGAAATTGCTTCTGAAATTCTCCTAACAGAGCGGGTATCACATATTCTGCGATCGTGGTGCTGGCCCCTATCAGCAACAGACCCATAATATCGCCAGTCAGCCGCCGTACCTCATTTTCCATTTCGTTGTACAACGCGATAATACGGTCGGCATATTGGTAGACCTGCTCACCGGCATCGGTCAGGTTAATCTTGTTGTGGGTACGATCAAACAGGCGGGTATTGAAGTATTCTTCCAACTGCCGGATCTGAAATGTAACCGCCGGCTGGGTCATGTGCAAAGAATCCGCCGCCTTAGTAAAACTCAGCAAGCGGGCGACGGTATAAAAAACCTGTAGGCGGCGATCAGCCATGAAATATCACCCCGATGGAAAGGTCATGAGTTTTGCTTATCGGGATGCCAAATACAAGAAAAAAAAGCGGTCGGGCCTATTTTTTTGCTCTTCAGGATATTGTGGATCCTTCATTAAAGAATAATGGACCTCGCAAAGACATCAAGCCCGCAAAGTCAGAGGTTCCTTACATTCTTTGCCTCTTTTCTCTACAACTAAAACTAAAACCCGTCCAGCTTCAAGCGTAGATCCGTTGGACTACTGGCATGGTCGAGGGCCACCTCTTCGCTGATTTCACCCTGGCGGCACAACGTAAAAAGGCTCTCATCGAAGGACAACATGCCCTCTCCCAAACTGCCCTTTTTGATCATATCGTTGATTTCCTTGCCTTTGAGGGGATCCAGGATGAGTTCACGAATCAAGGCAGACACGGTCATCACCTCCGTGGCCACAACCCGTCCTTCGCCGCTGTGACGGGGCAATAGACGCTGGGCCACGACAGCATACAAGTTTTGTGCAATTTTGGAGCGTATGGTGGGCTGTGCCGCTGCTGGAAACACCGAGATCATACGAGTGATTGTCTCTGCCGCTGCCGGTGCGTGCAGGGTGGTGAAAACCAGGTGGCCCGTTTCGGCTGCGGTGAGCGCAATCTCCATGGTTTCATAATCGCGCATCTCACCCAGCAATATGACATCCGGGTCCTCGCGCAAGGTGGCGCGCATGGCGCCGGCAAAATTATTGGCGTCCACTCCAATTTCACGTTGCGAGATAATGGAGCGTCGTTCTGTAAACAAAAATTCAACGGGATCTTCGATGGTCAGTATGTGCTTGGCGTATTTGTCATTAATCTCATTAATCAACGACGCCAGAGAAGTAGATTTACCCGACCCCGTGGCGCCAGTGAAAATGACCAAACCCCGCTCCAGATCCACAAGACGGTTTACAATATCGGGTAACTTCAACTCATCGGGTTTTGGAACCTCTGTGTTGATGACCCGCAAAGCCATAGCAATAGAACCGCGTTGGTAATACACATTAACCCGGACCCGGCCAATGCCCTTCAAACCAATAGACAGGTCCACCTGGTAGTCTTCCTGAAACTGATCCCAGTGACTAGGCGCCATAATGGTCTGGGCCAACTCTTCCATGAAGGTCAAACTCAACATGGGATACTCATTAACCGGCCGCAATACTCCATCGACCCGGAGAATGGGAGGCGCCTTGGTCCGCAGATGAATATCCGACGCCTTCTCACGGTTGGCGTGATCCAGAATCGCACTGAGGAATCGCAGCGGGTTGCCTAATTGGGCGGCGGCCTGCGGGTTACTTGCTTCAGCCATGTCCTATCCTTTATTGCTCTGAGCTCAGCCTGGATACTACCCCATAGCATTGCTGAATTCAGATAAAAGACCGCAGTTCAAAATATTCGCGTCTGGAAAGGCGCTCCTCCAAGGGGGAAAAATACCCTGGCCCCTACAGAAGCGAGCTCACGATCAAACTAAAGAAATTCTGATCAATTGAACTTGAACCGCCAAGATGCCAAGAATTTTCTTTATAAAAACCAACAATCTATTAGCTTGGCGACCTTGGCGGTTTGAGCGCATTAATCAGAGGTTCCCTATAAATAAAAAGGGGCGCATGCGCCCCTTTGAATTGTAGTGTGCAGACTTTCAATTACGGACAGGCCGTCGTCTCGCTCGGCACCTTACCCACCAGCAACAAGAAGTTCTCGAACGGGCCCATGTTCTTCATGGCCTCCCACATTGGACCCTCGAAACCCAAACGCCCGAACATCATGGCCTTCATGGGGCCGTAATCACCGTTACCCATTTGAACCCAGCGCTGGGTCTTGGCATACATTACATAGTCAACACCGGTGTCAAGTTCCTTGTGTTGTACTGCTCCGCCGTAGGTGCACAGGGCTTTGCCGTCTTTCTGGGAAATGCTGACTTCCACCCGTGGGCTTTTTTCGCAATCGGAACGATAAAAATGGATAATCTTGTAACCCCGTCCCTTGTCATTACCTGCCCAACCGGACTTGGCCAACTCGTCGGTTAATACCGGGTCACCATTCCAGGCCTCACAGGCCGCAGTGGCCCATTCTGCCGACATCATCAGGGGACCCGCCTGGGCGGCGGGGACCCCCACCAACAGCAACCCAAGTCCCAGACCGACAGGCCACTGCCGGGTGGCACGCAACATTAAATTAAATCGCATTATGAAATCCTCCATCTTGATTTAAGCCCCGCACGCGTTGCCCAGGACTGTTTATTGTATGAGTATATTCTTCAACACTTAAATAGCCGGAGAAAAAAAGGGCCATGGTTTCCCATGGCCCTGAATTTTAAGCTAGCTGTTAAGCAGTGCCCACCCTAAAAATTAAGGCCCACTGAAAAAGCATACTGCTTCATCTTGATCTCAATGGTCTCAGCCGGGTTCAACATACTGGGTCCGGAAACCGAGTTGCTGGGAGCATACATAACGGCCACATTGAGCTGCTTACCATGACTCAAGTCTTTGCCGAAACCAAAGGTAAAGTGGTTTTCCACCACCCCAGGGGCCAGGATATTGAGGGTCACTTCAGACGGACTGATAGGCTGACTGCCGGTAGCAAAACCCGCACGCCAGGTCCAACCACCATTGGTCTTCCTCTGGTAACCGATCTTGAAAGCGGTCATATCATCCCACCCAAAACCGGCACTGGCGCTGCCGCCAAGACAATTGGCCATCACACCCGCCATGCAGCCGGAGGTCAATACGCCACCGGGGTTACCCACTGCGTCTACATCAGAGTACCAGATCTGCTGAATGTCAAAGGTTACCGCAGATTTGCTATCGGGTTTGAAAGCCAGACCGATAGTGGCGGTAGCGGGAATATCGAATTCACCACCCTTAGGGAACAGACCCGCATACTTGTCCATCTTATTGCTAATCTTGGTCTGATAGGACGCGCCAAAACTAAGCTGCGAGTTCACCTTAGCCAGGATACCGATCTTGCCACCAAAACCCCAAGTGCTGTCTACACCGTTGTTGGATAGCTTGGTAGGCGCTACCGAAAACCCACCGAAGGCCGCCAGACCATCCGCCTTAAACCGGGAGTGGTTGATGATGCCGGTAATACCGATCGACACCGTGTCACTCACCTTACGGGCATAGGTGGTATTGATAAACAATTGCTTGTAATCAATGCCGGCATTGGGGTCGCCTGCCCCAGCACCACCGAAGGTGCCAGCACCAAATGTGGTATCGGCATCGGTGTATTCTGAGTTCATACCACCATTACCGAACACGGTAACACCAATAGAGCTATTTTTGTCCAGCATCTTGTTATAGGCAAAGTTCGGGATCAAAAAGACCTCGTTATCACTCTGCACCGGTCCGCCGACAAAGGGTGGAAAGCTGCCATTGGTGCCGGTAATGGTGTATTCACGAATGGGGTGAAACGACGTAATTCCAACAACGGTACTATTCCCCACCATAACCATACCCGCAGGGTTGATGGCGCCGGTCATGGCATCCTGGGGCAAGGCCACACCAGCACCGCCCATGCTGCTCTGGATGGCTCCATAGCCGTGCGAAAAATAGCCCAGTGTCGCGTTGCTGACGGGTGATGTAAAACCCAGTGCGGCAGCCACAGCGAAAGCGAGTGTTGTTTTCTTGTTCATTGCAAGACTCCTCCTCGGTAGAAACGGTCATAAGGGTGTCGCCACCCATTGGTAAGGGTCAGTCAAAAAACGATGGCCCAAGCTAAATACCTAAAATTTGCAACCGAATAACATTAAAACCACCTCCTGCCCAATCTATAGGCTGATCGGATCAGCAGGGTCGAAAGAAATAATGGACCCATAATATAGGCGTGTCAATATATAATTGTATACTAACATAAGGATTTTTTGTTCTGGATTGTCGATGTCCCCAGGCTGGATTGGCTGCCTGAATCACTGCCAAGATCACTTCGCTTATGGCCACCCCAGACCATCCCCTGTTATCACCCAAAAATGTAGATCAGGATAAGGGAAAAAGACAGTTACTTTAAAGAAAACGAAAGTTAGCTAAGCACAAAAAAGGGCGCTGTTTCCACAGCGCCCTTTTTCATCCCTGGCAAACCCAGGCCTTCGATTTACATCATATATAGAGGCTAATATCCGCTTCCCCGGCAAAGCCGAGAAACATGGAGGCACCGGCAAACTCCACCCCATCAATAAACTCGCTGGGACCAAAATCAAACAGATCCACAGTCATCTGACAGCCGATCAACTTGACATCAGCCTCGACACACAGGCTGCGTAGTTCTTCCACGCTGGCTATACCCTTGGACTTCATCCGGGCTTTCATCATCACCGTCATCATGCTTTGCATACCGGGCAAGGCTTGTAACAACACCGGCATGGGCACCGTCACCGGCCCCATCTTCATGGGCATCCCAGGATTGCCAAGGGAACTGATCTTGAGATTGAGATTTTTGCGCAACAGCTGGAGACCATAGAAAGTAAAAAAGATCTGCACCTCGAATCCCAGAGCGGCGGCCGTGGACGCCAGGATGAAGGGCGGGTAGGCCCAATCCAGTGTGCCCTTGGTCGCGATAATTGCCATTTTCTTTTCTGCCATAACTTCACCTCCAATCAATAAAGTGTATGTTGTTACTCACCCGCCAAGCTGTATTTTCTACCCACCATGGTTATGCTCCTCCAAACTGTGCCAGCGGCTACCGATTTACATGGGTATAACGGGGTCTCAACCTGCGACCAGAGTCATCTCGACTGACACCCTGCGGCCAGTCTAGTACATATATTAGCAAATCAGCAAATACTTTTTTAATAATATTATGTTAGTTTCCCTGGATACGGCCTAAGTTCAGTATTCCTGGATTTTTCGCTACAGTAAGTCTGAGGGGTGTAAAATTGACAGCGTTCAAACCCAAAACCCCAATCAGGGCCTGGATAAGGGAACGGCTTTACCACACAAGGGTCGAATGATAAGTACACACAACTGTTTTAAGGCGTACAGCAATCCATGATGACAAGCGCACGATACCTGAGCTTTTTGGGCACACTTTTTATAGCCACCATCGCCCCGGCAGGGGCCCAAGTCAGCGACCTGCCTGACTTGGGTGAGCAATCCGCTGCCATTATATCCATCGCCGAGGAACGGGAGTTGGGTGAAAATTTTATGCGTTCGGCCCACCAGCAGTTACGCTTCATAGATGACCCCGAACTCAATGGGTACATCCAGGCACTAGGCCAAAAGTTCGCTAAACTCAGTGGCTCCCAGCAAGAATTTCATTTTTTTATCATCAACGACAATAGCCTCAATGCCTTTGCAGTACCCGGAGGCTTTATTGGGGTGCATACCGGGTTGATCCTGGCGACACAGACCGAGGCCGAACTGGCCTCGGTGCTTGCCCATGAAACTGCCCACATCAGTCAACGCCATCTACCGCGAATGATCGCCCGGGCCAAGGAAAAAAGCTCCCTGCCCACTATTGCCGCGCTCATTGCCGCAGCCATGCTCGGTGGCCAGGCCGCCGAGGCGGCCATCGTCATGACTGCTGCAAAATCGGCCAAAAACCAACTCGATTACACCCGGGAGTTTGAACGTGAGGCGGACCGTATTGGTATGCAGATTCTGGCCAAGGCCCAGTATGAACCCCGCGCCATGTCCAGTTTTTTCCAACGCCTGCAGACCTCATCACGAACCTATGATACGGGCGCCCCGGAGTTTTTACGTACCCACCCCGTTACTTCCAATCGAATTGCCGAGGCCCGTGCACGAGCCGATCGCTACCCCAAGACGTTTACTCAGGATAGTTCGGCATTCCATCACTTCCGCGCCCGAGTGCGGGTGCTCTCAAGTGACGACCCGGCACAGGCAGTCAACTATTTTGCCGGTGGTTTTAGGACTGGAAAAATCGCCGACGAAAACGCCCACCGCTATGGCTATAGTCTGGCCCTGCTCAAAGCTAACCGCCTCAGTGAAGCCAGCAAACAAGCAGCGCTTTTACTGTCACGCAATCCAGGCAAGGTCGATTACCAAATGCTTAAGGCCGAAATCGAAATGGCCATGGGACGCCTGAATGCATCCATCGGTCTGCTGGCCCGGGCTCACCAGTCCCATCCAGACAACCCCGTCATCAGCCAGCGTTATGCAGCAGCCCTGTTGCGAGGTGGACAAGCGAACAAGGCCAAACAATTGCTGCGCAAGGTCTTACGTAAACATCCAGGTAATCCGATGCTCCAGAAAATGCTTGCCGCTGCCGCCGTAGACAGTGGCGACCCTTTAACCTCCCATCGCGCCCTTGCGGAATTTTATTATCTAAACGGCAATGCCCGCGCCGCTATCGAGCAACTCATGATTGCAAATCGTTATACCAAAGGAAATTTTTACGATCAGTCCGGTGTGGATGCGCGCATGCAAGAAATAAAAGGCGAAATAGCACGCTATAAAGACGACAAAGATGACAAGAAACACAAGAGCCACTGACGACACATTTTTCAGTTTGACTCAGCCTCCCTGGCCACCAAGGGGCGTCAAAATTTTGTCCAGATCCCTACTCACGACACCACCACAAACAAACGAGAATCAAGTATATTAGTAATTGCTAATATTACAATATGGGGCCCCGGCTTTTTTCTTCTTCCCCGATCGGGTTGCGCTCATCAATCTGGTGTGGTATTTCTTCTTTAGCACTAACCAAAGCAGTTTCAGCTGCAGGCCCGAATCCAACAGGAAATCCAGCCGTATATAAGAAGACAACGATTTTGGTCCCTGTAAATTCTGGGTTAATTATTCACAACTATTTATTCCCTATTCTACGAGGAGGATGTAATGCGGAAATCCAGCACTTTCATTACCACCCTCGGTGCAGTTGCACTGATGATGGGTGGAATGGCAATTGCACCGCAGGCAGTCGCGGTCGGCGAAATGCCGAGCAAGAAAGTCTGTAAATCAAAGCCCAAAGACCCCGTGGTCGCGGGTGGGTGCATCGCCACTGACCGTAAAAAAGGCAATTGCATGGCTTGCCACAGCTTTGCTGGTCTAGAGAAGACCCGACTCCAATCCGGCAACGTTGGACCACCTCTCGTCGCCATGAAACAACGCTTCAAAGACAAGAAAAAACTGCGTGCCCAAATCTGGGATGCCACCAAGGCTAACCCGCAGTCCATGATGCCGCCATTTGGTAGACATAAAATCTTGTCTGAAAAAGACATTGATCTGATTACCGCATGGGTGCTTAGCCTGTAGTGGCAAAACAGATTTTAGTGGTAGCACAATTACACAGCTATGTAGGAGAAGGTAACAATGAAACGTAGAACGTTTATGAAGGGCAGTCTTGCGGGAAGCGTACTGGCGGTTGCCGCCGGTAGTGGCCTGCTTAAGCCCACCGATGTCCTGGCAGCAGGGTGGCCGAAAGGGGCGTTTGACGCTCAAAGCGAAGCCGATATGCTGAGCAGCCTGTATGGCTCGAGCAGCGCCAGCGCTAGCGGAAAGATCCGTATTAAGGCCCCGATCCAGGCGGAAAATGGGCGCGTGGTGCCGGTTAAGGTACAGGCCAGTCTGGCTAATGTAGAATCCATTGCCGTCGCCGTCGCCAAGAACCCACGCCCCCTCGCCACTAGCGTCAATCTGAGCGGTGGTGCAACCGGCTATTACAGCACCCGCATTAAAATGGGCAAGACCTCTAAGGTCACCGCCTATGTTAAAGCTGGCGGTAAACTGCATACGGCTTCCAAAACGGTGAAAGTGACCGTTGGTGGCTGCGGCGGTTAAGCCGGGCTTACGCTTAACATATCGAGGACTACGAAATGGCTAGATTAACAAAGATCAAAACCAGGAAGCGTGGCGATACCACAGAAATCCTGGCACTGGTAAACCATCCTATGGAAACCGGTAGGCGCAAGAACAAAAAGACCAAGCAAAAGGTTCCGGCGCACTACATCCAGAAAATGACCTTCGAACTCAACGGCAAGGTAGTTGCGGAAGCGAGCTTGGGACCTGCGGTCTCCAAGAACCCTCTGACTGCCGTCACCGTCAAAGGCGCCAAAACTGGCGACAAAGTAAAGGTAAGCTGGACCGATAACAAGGGTGAAAGCGGCGGCGCCACAGGGGCCGTATAACTTCAAACTTATTATGGGGATCGCCGGGTCGCTACGATTCGGCGGCATTCCAGCCTTAGGAGGAAAATAATGAAGAAGCTTATTATTGCAGTAACGGCTCTTGGATTGCTGGCGTTTGGTTCGCTATCGGTCCAAGCTAGCCCTCAAAGTGACCTGAAAGCATTTCAGGGATACTTTAAGAAAAACTTCCCAAAAATCAAATTCGACGATTTCTCAAATGGTCTTTATGCCCTTCCTGAGGCCGCCGACCGGCGCGCCGAATGGGAGGCCATCGAAGAATTCCCACCTTATGAGCTTGACCTCGCCAAGGGTAAGAAGTTTTGGGAGAAAAACAAGCTGGGTACCTGCTTTAAGAATGGCGGTGCCGGTATTGCCCAAAACTACCCCTACTGGGACAAGAAAAAGAAGGAAGTCCGCACCGCAGAGTTGGACATCAATGCCTGCTTGAAACGGCAAGGCAAAAAGCCTATCAAAAAAGGCAAATTGGCTACCGTAACCGCCTATTTCTATAACATGGCGCGGGGCAAACGGATCAAGATTGACGTGTCAGCTCCTGGCGCTATTGCCGAATATGAGAAGGGCAAGCATTTCTTCTGGGCCAAGCGCGGCCAGTTGAACTTCTCATGCGCCAACTGTCACATCAGCGGGGCAGGCAAGCGGGTTGGCGGTAACATCATGAGTACGGCTCTGGGTCACGGTACCGGTTTTCCGGCCTACCGCTCCAAGTGGGGCGGTCTGGGTACCATCCACCGCCGTTATAAAGGCTGCAACAAGCAGGTGCGGACTGCGCCATTAAAGCAGAACAACAAGACGTACCGTGCACTGCAACTGTATGAAACATATATGAATACAGGCCTGCCTTTGACGGCACCCAGTAACCGGTTCTAGCACCTACCGTAATAAAATGGGGTACCAAAGCCCGGCCCCAGTGGCCGGGCTTTTTTTTAATAAGTTGCATGGGGATTCAGCGCATAATTAAAACGTTTGGAATGGCCCTGAACCCTGTAGCGTTCTAGTTCTAGTGCGGGGTAACCCACTAAACATACGCTACTAAATAATTACAACAGACCGTTTGATGATGGAGCTAAGAAGATGAGCCTTTCCCGACGTGAATTCCTCCAACTGCTGACTGCAGCCAGTGCCGCAGGATTCGCCCTGCCAGGCTGCGACAGCAGCAACACCACGACCGCGCATACCACAGCTTCATCTACCAACCCGGCCGACCCCTATGAGCTAAAGCCGTTTGGTAATGTTTCCTTTATGCACTTTACCGACTGCCACGCGCAACTGCTACCCGTGCATTTTAGAGAACCCAACATTAACCTGGGTTTCGGTAGCGCCTATGGCAAGGCCCCGCATCTGGTAGGCGACAAGTTCCTGAAGCATTTCGGCATCAAACCCGGCACACGTGAGGCCCATGCCTTTACCTACCTGAACTATGTCGAAGCCGCGCAAAAATACGGCAAGGTCGGTGGCTTTGCCCATCTTGCCACCCTCGTCAAACAGATTAAGGCGCAGCGTCCAAACGCTCTACTACTCGACGGTGGTGACACTTGGCAGGGTTCGGCCACCGCACTGTGGACCAAGGGTCAAGATATGATAGATGCCTGTAAGCTTCTGGGCGTGGACGTTATGACCGGCCACTGGGAGTTCACCTATGGAGCCAAACGGGTACAGGACATCATCAAGAATGATCTTGATGGCCATATAGAATTTCTAGCTCAAAATGTGGTGGAAACCACGTTTGAAGACCGCATTTTTAATCCCTATACCATTAAAGAACAAAATGGCATCAAAATCGCGGTCATCGGCCAGGCCTTCCCTTACACACCGATTGCCAACCCACGTTACATGATCCCGGATTGGAGCTTCGGTATTCGTGATGAGGCCCTGCAAGAACTGGTTGACGAGGTGCGTGGCAAAGGGGCCCAAGTGGTAGTTATCCTGTCTCACAACGGCATGGACGTGGACCTCAAGATGGCTAGCCGGGTAACCGGTGTCGATGCCATCATGGGTGGTCACACCCACGACGGGGTTCCGGCGCCCAGTGTCATCAGCAACTCCAATGGCAAAACCCTGGTTATCAACTCGGGCTCAAACGGAAAGTTCTTGTCGGTGCTGGACCTCGAAGTCAAAGGGGGCAAAGTTAACGATTATCGCTTCAAGATGCTGCCGATATTCTCGAATCTCATCAAGGCCGATGCCCAGATGACTGCCCATATCAATAAGGTCCGTGCACCTTACAAGGCCAAACTTGAAGAAAAGCTGGCCATCACCGACAGCCTGCTCTACCGGCGGGGCAACTTTAATGGCACCTTTGATCAACTGATTCTGAATGCCCAAATAGAGGTCCAGGGCGCTGATATGGCGTTTTCACCGGGATTTCGTTGGGGCGTGAGTCTACTACCGGGAGAGGCCATCACCCGTGAGGCCTTGATGTCTCAGACCGCAATCACCTACCCCAAGGCCACCCTCAACACAATAACGGGCGAAAACCTGAAGACCATCATGGAAGGCATCGCCGACAACCTGTTCCACGAAGATCCCTACTATCAGATGGGTGGAGATATGGTGCGAACCGCCGGATTAAAATACACCATTGACCCCACCGCAAAGATGGACCACCGAATCAGCGATATGGAGATAAACGGTTCAAAAGTAGAGGCCAGCAAGGAATATCTAGTCGCTGGCTGGGCTGCGGTTAACCCGGTACCGAAGGGTCGACCCATCTGGGACATCGTCGAGGAATACCTGAAATCCATTAAAGTCGTCAAAATAGACAAACCCAATGTGCCAAAATTAAAAGGGTCAAGCGGCAACCCAGGTATTGCAAGTATATAAAAACCTGCATACATGAAAATGAAAAGGGCTCCCTTAGGGGGCTCTTTTTTGTTGTCTAAATTTCGGGGATTTACCTCGAGGAAATTTAAGGTCGTGCAATATATATATGGTGGGCCGTGCTGGGATCGAACCAGCGACCACCTGATTAAAAGTCGGGTGCTCTACCTACTGAGCTAACGGCCCATAAAAAACTGTCGTGCGCTACGCGCCACGCGTGGCTTGTAGATTATATTTCGGCAGGATTATACCCTCACGAGATTGTCCTGTCCCGTGAGAATAGCTAGGGAAATTCTGATCAATTGAACTTAAACCGCCAAGACGCCAAGAATTTTCTTTATAAAAATCAACAATCTATTAGCTTGGCGACCTTAGCGCCTTGGCGGTTGAGCGTATTAATCAGAGGCTCCCTAGAAATTATACTGCTTCGAGCTTGCGCATGGCCTTGGGTAGCATGCGCATATCCACCAACGAACTGACCAATGCAGCGTAAAAGTTGGCCTCGTCTTCGTACACCATTCGGTAATATTGAATTTTCATGGTTAAGGCACTGCCAAACACGATAGAGAAGAACACCAATATTGATCCAAGGGCCAACGTGGATATGCCAGTAATCGCCTGGCCGACGGTACAGCCCATAGCCAACACCCCACCCACACCCATCAGTACCGCACCCATGGCGTGCCTAAAGAAATCTCCAAATGAGGCAAACCACTCAATACTGAATCGTTTCGAGATAATGGCGTATAAAAACGACCCCACGATAACACCGAACAGGGCCATTACACCAAAGTTTATGAAGCTGACTTTAGTAGGGCTCGACAAATAGCGCCAGGTATCACCCGTGGGACTGACAAATGTATAGGACTGGGCCATCACCCGGCTTGGGATCTCATCGGCAAATTCAGCATAGGCTTTCCATTCCTCACCCATAGGGCCCGCAGTAATGTACCAACCCGCAATAATCACCAAACCAATGACAAATCCAGCGAGTACATTATCAAACCGGCTGCGAAAATCTGTGGATACAAACACAAATATCGCCAGGGACAGGGCAATTAAGCCACCAAACACAAAATGCAACATAGAGGTATCCTCCATGCCGATCGCGCCACCGATAATAGCGCCAAGCTCCTGGCTCCCAATGCCCATTGCCGCCAAATCCACGGTCGTGGGCTGAATCCAGGGCATGAAATAATTGGTAAAAATACCTTCACCCGGCGCCAAGGGATCCTCTCCCCACAGCATCATATAGGCAGAAGCAGCAATAATAACGAGCACAACAATGGATTTGATATTGCCGCCACCGATACGTACCAGGGTACGCTGAGCGCAACCACTCCCTAAGGTCATACCGATGCCGAACAAGGTGCCCCCCAGGACATACCGCAACCAGGCAAAATTGGCCGTACGATAAGGCGGGAAGGTCGCTGTACCCAGTTCAATTTTGCCCAAATACTCAAGCAACAGCACACCAGCCAAGGCCACGGTCATAGCAAACACCCACGCCCGTAAACGTCCAGTGTCGCCCATATTGACCCAGTCGGAGACCGCACCCATGGTACAAAAATTTGTTTTGAAAACTATCGCACCCATAAATACAGCGAGCAGGAATACGAGTAATAAAACTTGAATATGGATAGTAAATTCCACGATTTGTCACCTCAGGAAAACGCCGCCTAAAAGTGGCGGCGTCAGAAGAATTTTGTCTATTTTACTGACTTAGGGGCACACGATCCAGCCGTGATATATGCCTTTAATATCAATAAGTTATAACCCTACCTGGCCGGATTATAACAAGTCGGGTCGGAGACACCGGCCTCGGCAAACCCGGTGGCCCGCAGTCGGCAAGAATCACATTGTGAGCATCCCCGGCCCCTCTCGTCTGGCGCATAACAAGAAATGGTCTGTGAATAATCCACGCCAAGTCGTAGTCCAAGCTTGATTATCTCGGCTTTAGTCATGTTGATTAAAGGCGCATGGATTTCAAAACCCTTGCCCTCAATGCCTTCGCGGGTACCGAGATTGGCAACACCCTCAAAAGCCTGGATAAACTGCGGCCTACAATCTGGATAACCCGAGTAGTCCACCGCATTGGCGCCGATAAAAATGTGGTTTGCGTGTAACACCTCGGCCCAAGACAGGGCCATGGCCAGAAATACAGTATTGCGCGCCGGTACGTAGGTGACAGGTATACCTTGACTAGGCGTACAGGGTATCTCTATATCCCGATCGGTCAACGCAGACCCTCCCAATTGACCCATGGGGAGACTGAGTACCCGGTGTTGCCGGGCCCCGAGCTGTGCCGCAATTATCCGGGCCGCGTCCAATTCCACTGCGTGGCGCTGACCATAGTCAAAGCTCAAGGCATAACAGTCAAACCCTTGCTCTCGGGCCAGTGCCAGGGTGGTTGCAGAGTCCAATCCCCCGGAAATTAAGACTACTGCCTCAGGACAATCAGCGGCCATGGGCACCGTTCCACAATATCTTATGAAGCTGTATCTGCATACGCACAGCCAAGTGATCCTCCAATATCCATTCCGCCAGATCGGTGGGGTTCAATTTTTTGTCCACTGGGGAGAACAAGACTTCACATACTGATGACAAACCATATTCTCTCAGTGTTTCTCTCGCCCATTCGTAGTCGGTACGATCTAGCAGCACAAATTTAACTTGGTCTTTCGCCCTGAGAAGTTGGATATTCTCACGGAGATTTCGGTCTCCTTCCCCAGACCCCGGTGTTTTTATATCCATAACAATAGACACCCGTGGGTCGATATCTTCTAGTGTCACTGCACCACTGGTCTCCAGCGAGACTTTATAAGCTTCATCACACAAGGCGGCGAGTAATGGGCGGCATTGGCGTTGCGCCAGTGGTTCACCTCCGGTAATGGTGATATAGAGAGGATTGTAGCCTGCAACCTCGGTCAACACTTCGTGAATGTCCAGCCATTCGCCACCGCGAAAGGCATAACGAGTATCGCAATATACACAACGCAAGGGACAGCCGGTCAAACGAATAAAAACCGTGGGTACACCAACGGTTCTGGACTCCCCCTGTAGGGAATAAAATATCTCTGTAATGCGCAGGCGGTCGGCAGCAGTGTCAACTCGCGTATCAAGGCTATTTTTTGAATGTAGCGAGACCATGGCGCCTAAATTCTAGGGAAGCTCTGATTAATTCGTCATTCCGGCCGTAGCGAAGCGAAGAGCCGGAATCCAGAGTAGTAAAACCAATATGTTACTGGATTCCCGCTTTCGCGGGAATGACGGGCAGAAATTAATCAGAGGTTCCCTAAGTAACACTTCTCTCGTATTGCACTTATTCGCCACGGAGGACACAGGGTGGTAACACATCTTTCTCTCTGTGACCTCCGTGGTGAAAAATATTGTCCGGGGGACACTGCTATTGGTCGCACTGACAGTGCATTTCAGAGAAGAGCTAAATTTTTCTATCACCCATTGATACTTAGGGCAAGAAATGCACAAGAATTAAGTCATTATTGCAACTGTTGGGTTAAGCTAAGGGTTATCTTTCTCCAAACGTCTTTTGGCTGATATCGCCACTTGGGTGCCAGGATATTGGTTGACTAAATCCTCCAGAGTCTGACGACCCTCATCAACCCTACCCAATTCCAATTGACTATAGCCAATCTTGAGTAAGGCATCAGGATATTTTTGGCTATCTGGATACTGCTTAATGAGTTTCTGAAACTCGACCAATGCGGCCTCAAATTCCCGTGTAACGTAGTTAGCCTCGGCTATCCAATACTGGGCGTTTGGCGCAAACTGGCTACGTGGATGTTGTTCTAAAAACTCACTAAACGACTTTATTGAGTCACCGTAACGGCTCTGTTTGAGTAAATTAAAGGCAGCATCATAGGCCTGCTGCGCTTGGTCACCATCACCTGTATCTTCTGTCACCGGCCTCAGATCATCTCCCTGAGACCCGAGTCTGGCCTGTTGTTGGCCAACGCCTGTGCTCGCTAAACGTTCCCGCTGTCTCAGGCGACGATCCAGGTCATCGTACAGTTCACGTTGGCGTCGCTTAAGCGCATCCATGGCGTTTTGCTGTAGCTCAACCTGGTTACGTAATTGCTTAAGCTCGGCTTGCAAATCCTCGGTCTCCACCAGCAGGTCCACTGTCCGATTGCCAGTACTGGGGGCGCCCCCAGTACTGGCACAACTTGAAAGTATCAGGGCTGCGCCAGATGCCAGGCCAATGCGCAATAAAACCGAATTACTGATCCTCATAGAGTATCTCTACGCGTCTGTTGAGTTGCCATGCCGATTCACTATGGCCCAGAGCAACCGGCCGTTCCTCACCGTAGGAGGTGGTAGTAATACGGTCTGCGGCAAGCCCGTAGGCCTGCATCAACTTGGCCACTGCCTTGGCCCGCCTCTCACCCAATGCCAGGTTATATTCACGGGTACCACGCTCGTCGGCATGGCCTTCGAGGGTCAAGGCAATCCCTGGATGATCAACCAGATAGGCCGCGTGGGCGGAGACAATGGCACGGTTTTGATCGTCCACCGCCGCTCTATCGAATTCAAAATAGACCCGTCGTTGGGAGGTCCTATCCACCGGCCCACCACCAAACTGTTCTCCCGCAACGCCTTCACCATTCACCGCAGCACCCGTGCTCACACCACGCTCGTCGACGGAGGCGTTAGATTTTTTATTTTTATTACCGCAACCAGACAAGCCTACTACCAACATTAAGGGTACGAGCAATAAGATCTTCTTATTCATAGTTTACACTCCTTCAGAACTTACGATTATACGGAGACCAGGCCGGTTCTCTCACATCCCCTTTCAGGAATCTCAATATTTGTTTGACCCGTCCGTCCGCCGATACGGCCGCCAGCACCCCACGGCCCCCCTGCTCAGTAGCATAGAGTATCATCCGGCCATTGGGAGCAAAACTAGGAGATTCGTCCAGGGTGGCCTCGGTGAGGACATGCATGGCATTTTGCCTCAAATACAGCACTGCGATGCGATAGCGTCCTTTATTTGCGCTGACCAGAGTAATGGATTGGCCATCCGCCGCATAGCTGGCCCGGGCATTATATTCGCCCTCAAAGGTGATACGCTGAGGCTTGCCCCCACTCACCGCAATGCGGTAAATCTGCGGCTTTCCGCTACGATCAGAGGTGAACACGATATGACGGCCATTGGGCGACCATGCCGGTTCAGTGTCGATGGCATGGTGGTGAGTCAGGCGGCGTAGTTGGCGGCTGCGTGGCGACAAGATATAGATTTCCGGATTGCCGTCCCGAGATAGCACCAGGGCCAGACGCTTACCGTCCGGGGACCAGGCCGGCGCGCTATTGAGGCCACGAAAGTCCGCCAGGCGTTCGCGGCTACCATCGGCCAAAGTTTGCACATAGACCATCGACCGCCGTTTCTCAAAAGAGACATAGGCCAGACGCTTACCGTCCGGGGACCAGGCCGGTGACATAATGGGCTCTCCGGAATCCAGCACCGTTACCGGTTCATGGCCGTCGGCATCGGCGACCTGCAATAAAAACCGTCTTTGGCCACTGTCACTTTGCTCCACCGTCACATAGGCGATGCGGGTATCGAAGGCCCCGGGTTCACCGGTCAGTTTTTCGTATATAATATCGCTTATCTGATGGGCCACCTTGCGCATTTGCTTGGCCTTGACCACGTAGCGATAGCCTGCCAACTGTTTGCCTTTAAAAACATCAAACAATTGAAACTGCACTTGATAGCGGTTACTGCCGACACGTTGCACTTTGCCCACGGCAAGCGCCTCGGCCTTGATAAGGCGCCAATCCTTAAACTTCACCCCCGCCTGATCATGGGGTCGTGATAGAAAATCATCCTTATCGATACTCTCGAATCGACCGCTACGCACAAGATCGTCGCCAATAATCTTGGCCAAGTCCTGTGATGGCTTGCCCTCACCCTGCCAGGCAAAGGGTACAATGGCAATCGGTACGCCAGCCTCAACACCCTTGGTGATCTCAATCTTCAGAATCGCCATTGTCTGGCAGACCCACAACTGCAAACCTATCCCCAATAACGTTGTTGTGATTAACTTTCTCATGTGTCTGTACTTCCTACCCTTTTTGCGGATCAAATTCAAAATCGATTACACTAAAAAACTCGGCCAGTTCCGGGTTACTGGGCAACGGCAAGGGTGTAGCCTTTTTTACCGCGTTCTCTACAGACCGGTCAAATATGGCATTGCCGCTTGATTGCACCACCCGCACTGTTAGCACCTCTCCACTTGGGGTAAGCCTCACACGCAAAACGGCCTTGAGCCCTGTCTTCGCACCGGGTGGCCGTATCCAGAATCGTTCCACCCGCTGTCTAATGAGCGGTTCATATCTATTCAGTTCACCCTGAGCCTGTCGCTGCAGTTGCTCTTTTCGTAAGAGTGCCTGCAGGGCCTTCTCAGCTTGCCTGCGCTTACGCTGCGCGGTCAACTTATTTGCATGTGCCTTGCGTTTTTTCTCTATCTGTTCCCTTTTTTTCTTCTTTGTTAGTTTTTTCTTCTTTCTCTCAGCCGGTTTTCTGGCCTCCAGAGTCTTTCTCTTTTTCTCCAATGCCTTTTTCTTTTTATCTAGCGCTTGTTTTTTCTTTAGCTCAACAAGACGCCTTGCTTTAGCCTTACGTTTTTTTTCTGCCTTTTTTTCTGCCAGGGCGGCTTGCCTAACCAGTTCCTTCAATCGTGCCTTTTCTTTTTTCGCGGCACTTTTCCTGGCAGCCTCCTTTTTCTTGATGCGATCAAGCTCTTTTTGGACCTTTCCCTCGTCTACGAGGGTGGCTTGCACTACCTTCTTATCATCTATCTGATGGTTATTGCTGGGGATAAGTTGCCAATCAAAGCTAATCCCCAAAACTAACAACACCAGGACATGCACCAATATGGCATATATAAACGCCCTGCCGTAACCTTCGCTCACCTGTCGTGCTACTTTTCTGGGGGCTCGGTTACCAAGCCGACACTTTTTACCCCTGCCTGTTGCAGAATCACCATGGCCTTGATCACCGCCTCATAGACGACCGCCTTGTCACCTCGCACCATGAATTCGGTCTCCTGCCTACGTCTTTTTACAGCGGCCACCTTCACGCCCAGATCACCTGGTACGGTGGCTTGGGTGTCGTCATTAACGAAATAGTTACCCTGTTTGTCAACAGTAACCACAAAGGGTTCCGAATCCTGCGTAGGTACTGGGTCACTCACCGCCTGTACCATATTCACCTTAACGCCCTGGGTCAGTAGTGGCGCGGTAACCATAAAAATAATCATCAGAACCAGCATGACATCAATATAGGGCACTACATTAATCTCACTCATAAGACGCTTTTTACGCCGATGATACATGGGCTTGTTCTTTTTTTACGATGACTTGACGGTTGACGATACTGAGAAACTCTTCCATAAATATGGCATAGCGGCTTTCCAGCCGTTCCACATGGCTGGAGAAACGATTGTATGTGATCACCGCAGGTATGGCGGCAAATAATCCCATGGCGGTAGCAATGAGGGCCTCGGCAATACCCGGCGCCACACTCGAAATGGTGGCCTGATGCAAGGTACCCAGGGAACGAAATGAATTCATGATGCCCCATACGGTACCAAATAAACCCACGTAAGGGCTGGTGGAGCCCACAGAAGCCAAAAACGGCAGATGGGTCTCCAGTTCATCCAACTCGCGGCTCAGGGCCACGCGCATGGCGCGTTGCACGCCTTCAACAATGTCGGCGCGATCGATCCCTGATTTCTGGTTGAGACGGGTGTACTCACGGTAGCCTGATACGAAGATGCTGGCCATGCCGGTAGGCGCCTTAGGTCTTTTTGACCAATCTGAATAGAGCTGGGCCATATCCCCACCTGACCAGAAGCTGTCCTCAAACCGAGTAGCGTTAGACCGGGCAAGACGCAGACTGAACCACTTTTGAAAAATCATGGTCCAGGACAGGATTGATGCAACCAATAACAACAGCATGACCAATTGGACCACTAAGCTGGCTTGGGTGACCATGCTGATCAAGGACAGGCTATGCTCAGAGGCAGTGAGGGTCAATTTTTCCATGTCTCACCAAAAATGGATCGTTGTGGTTGTTTTAGGTCGGCGGGTGGCTGTAGCCCGAGGTGAATCCAGGCCCGCGCCGTGGCGATGCGCCCCCGGGGGCTACGCATAAGAAAGCCCTGTTGTATCAGAAAAGGCTCAATCACATCCTCAATGGTGCCCCGCTCCTCACCGATGGCAGCGGCCACATTGTCCAGGCCCACCGGGCCGCCGGCAAACTTTTTGATCACCGCAGAAAGTAGCTTGCGGTCAAGCACATCAAAACCCTCCTCATCCACTTCCAGCATGGCCAGTGCATCTATCGATAGCTCATCCGTCAGCCGACCTGTGCCTTTCACCTCGGCATAGTCCCTGACCCGGCGCAACAACCGATTGGCAATACGCGGCGTCCCTCTGGAGCGACGTGCAATAGCCTCTATGCTGGTATCGTCTGCCTCCACACCCAGAATTTGGGCCGAACGGGACACAATTTGGGTTAACTGCTCGGGGCTGTAAAACTCCAGGCGCTGAACGATACCAAATCTATCACGCAACGGTGAGGTCAATAAACCGGCCCGTGTGGTTGCCCCCACCAGGGTAAACGGGGGCAAGTCGATCTTGATGGATCGGGCCGCCGGTCCCTCCCCGATCAGGATGTCGATCTGAAAGTCCTCCAGGGCAGGATAGAGGATCTCCTCCACCACCGGGCTGAGACGGTGAATCTCATCCACGAAAAGCACGTCACGGGGTTCCAGATTGGTCAGCAGGGCTGCCAGATCTCCGGGACGCTCCAGCACCGGCCCAGAGGTCTGGCGCAGGCCGACACCCATTTCGTGGGCAACGATATGCGCCAAGGTGGTCTTGCCCAATCCGGGGGGGCCAAAGAACAGCACATGGTCGAGGGCCTCGCCACGATTCCTGGCGGCGCTGATAAAGATCTCCATTTGTCGGTGCAGTGATTCCTGGCCAACAAAATCTTTTAGTCGCTGGGGTCGCAACCCAGGATCGGCGACTTGGTCATCACCCTCGTGCGTCGGCGCCGGTGAGACCAATCGATCATTCTCAATCATGATGCCCGCACCATACCTTTAAGGGCTTGCCGGATGATTTCTTCGCTGGTGCCCTCTTTCGCGTCCGCAGCACGCACCGCGCGGGACGCTTCCTGAGGTTTATAGCCCAATGCGATCAAGGCGCGCACCGCCTCCGCCGCCGGATCGAGTGTAGCGGCGGACTGCCCCGCCACACTCACCCCTTCTGAAGATTGCGGCAATACCCGGTCACGCATCTCAACAATGAGACGTTCAGCGGTCTTACGCCCAATCCCAGGGACCTGAGTGAGACGGGCCACATCTTCGTTGGTCACGCAGGCGGCAAATTCTTCCGTGCTGAGTCCGGACAAGATAGCCAAGGCCACTCGCGGCCCAATACCATTGACGCGCAACAAACTCCTGAACAGTTCCCGTTGCGGACGACGACTGAAACCATAGAGCAAGTGGGCATCATCGCGCACTACCAGGTGCGTGTGTAGAGTGACCTGACTACCGCTATCGGGCAGATCATAGAAAGTCGTCATCGGGGCCTCAAGCTCATAACCCACACCACTGACTTCTAACATCAATAATGGTGGTTGCTTGACTAACAATGTACCTCGTAATTGACCGATCATGATCGGACCACCTTGAGCGCCCTGGCCGCTTGGTCAAGGCGCTGGGCGCCACCCTGGGTACTATGGATATAGCATATGGCACAGGCCAATGCATCGGCAGCATCTTCCTGGGGGGGGGCTGCGAGTTTTAATAATATTTGCACCATATGTTGCACCTGCTCCTTGGCGGCATGGCCCCTGCCTACCACCGCCTGCTTGATCTGCAAGGCTGTGTACTCTGATACCGGCAGACCCTGATTCACCCCGGCGCAGATCGCTGCGCCACGTGCATGGCCTAAAATCAAAGCAGATTGTGCATTGCGTGCAATAAACACCTTTTCCACTACAATGATATCCGGCTGGTGGGTTTCAATGACCTCATACACACCGTCATAGATTACTTTGAGTCGTTGGGGTAATACGTCTGTAGGGGCCTTGACCACACCACTGGCCACATAGGCGAGATTCCCAGCTGATATATCGACCACACCAAATCCAGTCAATCTTGAACCAGGATCTATACCCAGTACCCGCATTATTCGCTTCGTAGTTCCACAGTCACATCAACCTGCCTCTAATTGGGCCACTACCTCATCGGGGATGTCGGCATTGGTATAGACCTCCTGGACGTCATCCAGCTCCTCCAGAGCATCAACCATTTTAAGCATACGTTCCGCGTCAGCACCCGTTAAAGCCGCATCGGTACTGGCACGCATGGTGATTTCGGCAAGTTCGGGTTTTAGGCCCTGTTGCGCTAACGCATCGTAAACGGATTGGAATTGTTCGGGTGGTGTGGTGACTTCAATGCCACTGTCCTCGTCACTGACCACGTCATCGGCGCCCACATTGACCGCGATCTCCATAATCTGTTCCTCGTCACTCCCCTGGGGAAAGGTGAGTAGTCCAATTTTATTAAACAAATAGGCCACCGATCCATCGGTACCAAGATTACCACCATGTTTGGTAAAGGCGTGTCGTACTTCGCTCACGGTGCGGTTGCGATTATCGGTGGCACACTCCACCAGCACCGCTGCACCGCCCGGGCCATAACCCTCGTAGCGGGCATCTTCATAACTGACCCCTTCAAGCTCACCGGTGCCCCGCTTGATGGCGCGGTCCACATTATCCTTGTTCATGTTTTGACCTAGGGCCTTGTCCACTGCGGCACGCAGACGCGGGTTGCCCTCAGGATCACCCCCCCCCATGCGGGCGGCTACGGTGATCTCACGGATCAGCTTGGTAAATACCTTGCCCCGTTTGGCGTCTTTGGCCGCCTTGCGAAAACGAATGTTGGCCCACTTGCTGTGTCCTGCCATGAGAGTCCCGTTTACTTATTGATTTATATAGCTAAGTTCTGCCCATCCCAACTCTTTGATGGCACTCAGAGTGTACCATTGTCATCCGGTGCCCCCAAGCCGCATCGGGGACGTTAAACTTCCCTTATGGGCTTACGTAGTTTGATATTGAGTTCGCGCAATGGGGCATCGTCCACCACACCCGGCGCCTCGGTCATCAGGCAAGAGGCCTTCTGGGTCTTGGGAAATGCAATCACATCCCGTATCGAATCCGCGCCGGTCATCATCGCGGCAATTCGATCCAGACCAAATGCAATACCGCCGTGAGGAGGTGCGCCATATTTCAGGGCATCTAACAAAAAACCAAACTTCTGCCGTGCCTCTTCGGCATCAATACCCAGAATTGTGAACACCTTCTGTTGTATCTCGGGCTGATGAATACGGATTGATCCACCACCGATCTCGCTGCCATTGAGCACAATATCATAGGCACGGGAAAGGGTGCCTACCGGATCGGAATTCAATTTATCCACACTCGAATCGGCAGGGGCAGTAAAGGGATGGTGCAGTGCCTGTAGACGTTTGGCGTTTTCGTCATACTCAAACATGGGGAAATCAACTACCCACACCGGGAACCACCCCTCCTTAAGCAAGCCGAGATCTGCGGCCAGGCGGTCACGGAGCGCACCTAAGACATCATTGACGATCCGGGCCTTGTCTGCCCCGAAGAACACCAGGTCACCATCTTCTGCGCCACAACGTTCCATGATCGATCCGATGACGTCATCGGGCAGAAACTTGAGGATAGGCGATTGCAATCCCTCTCGACCCTTGGCCACTTCGTTGACCTTAATGTAGGCAAGACCCTTGGCGCCATATTGGCCGACAAAATCAGTATAGCCATCAATGACCTGACGGCTAAGCACGCTGCCCTGAGGCACCCGTAGGGCCGCCACCCGTCCGCCAGGGTTATTGGCCGGACCAGCAAATACCTTGAATTCCACCGCCGCCATCAGGTCGCCCACATCTACCAATTCCAGCGGGTTACGCAGATCGGGCCGGTCACTTCCGTAACGGCAAATGGCCTCTTGATAACTCATGCGTGGAAAAGGGTCAGGGAGTGTCACCTCCAGAACGTTCTTGAAAACGTCCCGCAACATGCTCTCCATCAAAGAGATCACATCTTCCTCGTTGACAAAACTCATTTCCACATCAAGCTGGGTAAACTCCGGCTGCCGATCGGCCCTCAAATCTTCATCCCGGAAGCAACGCGCAATCTGAAAATACCTTTCGAACCCCGCCACCATAAGCAGTTGCTTGAATAACTGGGGCGACTGGGGCAAAGCGAAAAAATATCCGGGATGGGTACGGCTGGGCACAAGATAATCTCGCGCACCTTCCGGTGTCGACTTCGTCAGGATCGGGGTCTCAATCTCTACAAATTCCAAATCTTCAAGAAAGCGGCGCAGATTGCGAGTCATGGCGTGACGCAAACGCAGGTTTTTTTGCATTTTATCCCGGCGCAGATCGAGATAGCGGTAGCGTAGCCGAACCTCCTCTCCCACATCGTCCTCGTCCAATTGAAACGGTAGCGCCTCGGAACGGTTCAGAACCTTTAAGCCCTGAGCTAACACCTCGACTTCGCCGCTGGGCAAATTGGCATTGATGGTCCCCTCGGGACGGTGTCTGACTTTTCCGCTGATCTGAAGTACATACTCGCTACGCAGGTGCTCGGCAACAGTAAAGATGGTCGCGTCATCCGGATCAAACACCACTTGAACCAGCCCATGCCGGTCACGCAAGTCTACAAAAATGACACCACCATGGTCCCGCCTGCGATGGACCCAACCACAAAGCTCCACCATTTGGTCAATATGGCTGGCATTTAACTGCCCGCAATATAAACTGCGCATGATATTTATTTCCTCTTTTTGGCCGTTTTACCGGCAACTCCATCGGGCACAACAACACCGGCAGACATGATAAGTTTTAATCCAGCATCAATACTTAAGTTAACATCAATCACATCGTCGAGTGGCACCATAAGGAAATACCCTGAGGTGGGATTGGGTGTGGTAGGGACAAACAAATTCACCAGTTTACTCCCGACCTTGTTTTCAACATCTGTCACCCCGGTACCGGTAACAAAGGCCAGGGTCCACATGTCCCGGCGAGGGTATTCCACCAGGACCACTCTACGAAACGACTGGCCCGAGCTGGAAAACAAGGTTTCCAATACCTGCTTGACCGCAGAATAGATAGACCGCACCAGGGGAATGCGCGCCAACAGATCTTCACCGATGCGTACCAGTTGGCGGCCAAAGAGATTGGCGGCCACCATTCCCGTAATAAGCACTACCAACACGGTCAGCACCACGCCCAAACCAGGGATCTTGAACCCCAACAAATTCTCCGGCCGGTAGGCCATGGGCAACAACACCAGGCTACGATCCATCAAATCCACCAGGAATTTGACAATCAAGACCGTGACCCCCAGGGGCACCCAGACCAGCAGCCCGGCGAAAAAATAGCGTCTTAGAGATAACATCATGATTTTGATGGGGTGGAACTACCACCCTTTGTTGATGGGGTGGAAGTGCTGTTCTTTGTCTCGGTGGGTTTAGCCGATTTAGGTTTACTGCCGCTATTTTTGAAGTCAGTCTCGTACCAACCAGAACCCTTTAGCCTGAACCCAGCAACGGACAACAGCTTTTTCAACTTCGCCTCACCACATTCTGGACAATCCATCTTGGGTGGCTCATTCATCTTCTGAATGACCTCAAGTCGGTGTCCACAAGCATCACACTCGTACTCGTAGATCGGCATACATACCTCCTGCTTATAACATAAGCTGATCAGCGGATCCTAAGCTGGCTCAGACTGAATAATGGCTTGAACTAAAAGTGGGACTCCACTTCATATTTTTCGACTGCTTAGCTGCCCGCTGACCGTAAATAGATCAGAATGCCAACTCCACCACGGCAATGCCGTGAGCAGAGGAGACCCACCAGGAAGCTATCTTCCACTAACCCACGGCCGGTGAGAATGGCTCCGCAGATGGCGAACCGACCGGCGATTATAGTCGTTGCGCGACCACAACACACCTATTCCTAAGGGGGTTAGCTGCCGGCAATAGTGAGGTTGTCTATCAGCAATGATCCGGTACGTATATTCTTGCGAATATCCACATCCTGACCCACTTTTATGATCCCTTGAAACATGTCCTGGAGCTTACCTGCCACCGTAATCTCATCGACCGGATGCTGGATCTCACCGTTTTCGACCCAAAATCCTGCCGCACCACGAGAATAGTCACCGGTTAGAATATTCACACCAAACCCAATCAACTCTGTGATCAATAGCCCTGTGCCCATGGCGGCGAGCAGACCGGATAGATTGTCCTCGCCGGGTTTGATAATCATGTTATGTACCCCGCCAGCATTGCCGGTAGACTGCAAGCCCAGTTTGCGCGCCGAGTAACTGTCCAACAGATAACCTTGCAATATGCCATCTGTCACCAGATCACGCGGGTGGGTGGTAACCCCCTCATTGTCGTAGGCACTGCTCCCCAGTCCACGGCATATATGAGGATTTTCATGGATCTGGACATGGGGGGCAAACAGCTGCTTGCCCTGGTGATCCACCAGAAACGACGCCTTGCGGTATAGATTGCTTCCTTGGATCGCCGCACCCAAGTGGCCTAATACGCTGGATGCAATGGGCGCCTCAAAAACAACCGGGGCCTTGCGGGTGGAAAGTTGACGTGCATCCAATCGACGTAGGGTGCGCTGCGCCGCCTGCGCTCCCACCGTCTCGGCCAAATCTAAATCCTGCGCCCGTCTTGCCACGCTATACCACTGATCCCGCTGCATACCACGGTCATCCTGGCCCACCACGGCACAACCCAGACTGTGCCGGCTGGATCGTTGCCCAGCTAAAAATCCGTGGCTATTGGCATAGACCTCAATGCCCTCATGACTGGACAAAGTGGCCCCTTCGGAATTGATAATGCGCTTGTCACTGTCCCGGGCCACCTGTTCGCAGCTTTGCGCCACTTCGATGGCCTGGGGAACCGTCAGGTCCCAGGGATGGTGAAGGTCGAGATCCAATATCCGTGTGGCCATCTGTTCCTTGTCCGCCAACCCCCCAAAGGGGTCTTCGGCGGTATAACGCGCAATACTACAGGCGGCTTGCACGGTGTCACGCACTGCCTGGGGACTAAAATCCGAGGTACTGGCAGAACCGCTATGGTCGCCAAAAAAGACAGTAATACCTAAAGACTTGTCACGATTATGCTCTATGGTTTCTACATCACCCAGACGCACGGTCACCGAGAATCCTCGACTAGCATGGGCGGCGGCCTCAGCGCTACTGGCGCCCCGTGACTTGGCCTGGGCCAACGCACTTTCTACCAGCGTGGATAAGTCCGCCTGCAACGCATCATTGATGTAGGTCTCTGTCACCGCAGAGCCATTTTTAGAAGTAGATAACGTCATTTGATACCATTCCCTTCAAGCTTTTTTCAATCACCAACCTGGGTCCCACCTACCGTAAGACCATCAATGCGTAGAGTCGGTTGCCCCACCCCCACCGGCACACTCTGACCTTCCTTACCACAGGTGCCGACACCACTATCGAGTTCCAGATCATTTCCGACCATGGCCACGCGGGTAAGTACATCCGGACCATTACCAATAAGCGTGGCGCCTTTAACCGGCCGAGTGACCTTCCCATGTTCGATGAGATAGGCTTCACTGGCAGAAAACACGAATTTGCCCGAGGTAATATCCACCTGACCACCACCGAAATTTACCGCATAGAGCCCCTTATCCACCGAGGCAATAATTTCCTGCGGATCATATTGCCCTGCAATCATAAAGGTGTTGGTCATGCGCGGCATGGGAAGATGGGCATAAGATTCACGCCGCCCATTGCCGGTGGGTGGCACATTCATCAAACGGGCGTTCATATTATCCTGCATGTAGGCGGTGAGAATGCCGTTCTCTATGAGCACAGTACGTTGGGCCGGTGTGCCTTCGTCATCTATGGTTAAGGAACCTCGACGATCTTTCAGGGTGCCATCATCCACCACGGTGCACTGATCCGAGGCGACCTTTTCCCCCATCCGGCCGCTAAAGGCAGAGGTGCCCTTGCGGTTAAAGTCTCCTTCCAGACCATGACCAATGGCCTCATGCAATAAGATACCGGGCCAACCCGGACCCAACACCACGGTCATGGAACCGGCCGGGGGTTCGTCGGCCTCAAGATTGACCAAGGCCTGGCGCACGGCCTCGCGGGCGTAACCCAAGGCCTTGTCCGAATCCAGAAAATAGTCGTATCCGCAACGACCACCTCCACCGGCATGGCCTTGCTCACGACGCCCATTTTGTTCAACAATGACGGTGACATTGAGTCGAACCAAGGGCCGGATATCCGCTGCCAATACACCATCGCTGCGTACCACCAGAATTTGTTCAAAGCTCGCAGCCACATTGGCCATGACTTCCTTGACCCGGGTGTCCTGGGCACGGGCCTCGGCCTCTACCTGCTCAAGCAATGCGATTTTGTCATCGTCTTTCAGGCTGGCCAATGGGTCCAACGAGGAGTAAAGCGCCGGCGCCTTGACGCCCTGCCAGACCATGGCGGCCTGCTTGCCATCCCCACTTTGGGCAATAGCCCGTGCGGCCCGTGCAGCATCCAGCAAGGCGGGGATCTGTAACTCATCTGAGTAGGCAAACCCGGACTTTTCCCCCATCACGGCACGTGCGCCCACACCTTGATCGATGCTGTGACTGCCGGATTTCACCTGCCCTTCTTCCAGGGACCAGGCCTCGTGCCGGCTGTATTGGAAATACAGGTCTGCGTAGTCCATTGCCGGCCCATAGAGCTGACCAATGAGCCGGTCCAGTTCCGAATCACCAATCCCGGCGGGTTCCAATAAGCTTTGTTTGACTTGCTCTAACATCTTAGTGTGATACCTATCTTGCGATGCTGAATGCTGGGAAGCTTTTTGCGGATGGACTTCAATTCACCCAAATCCAGATCGGCAATCACCAAGCCCTCACCCGTTTTACATCGATTCAGAATATTGCCCCACGGGTCCACTACCATACTGTCGCCGTGAGTTGAGCGGCCATTGGCATGCCGCCCCCATTGGGCTGCCGCCACCACAAAAGCGCTGTTCTCAATGGCACGGGCGCGTAGCAACACCTCCCAGTGCGCCTGCCCGGTAAGCGTCGTAAATGCAGCGGGAATCAAAAACACTTCGGCCCGCCTATCCAACATGGCGCGAAACAGTTCGGGAAAACGCAAGTCATAACAAACTGCAACACCCAATCTGCCGTGGGGCGTGTCCAGCACAACGATGTCTTTACCCGCAGTATAGTAATCCGTTTCCCGGTAAGACTCGCCCCCATCCAATTCCACATCAAATAAATGAATCTTGTCATAACGGGCACGGCTCTTCCCCTGGGGGTCGAACAGCAGACAACTGCTACACAATTTATCATGTCCGTCATTGAGCAAGGGGAGAGTCCCTCCCACCAGCCAAAGCCCATGCTGCCGGGCCATGGCCGCCAGAAAGTCCTGGATTGGACCGGCCCCCGGGGTTTCACGAGACCGCCAACGTGCGTCGTCATCGCGAGGCATGAGGGCAAAGTTTTCCGGCAACAGGACTACCTCGGCACCGGCGCTATGCGCCTGGGAGATCAAGTCCCCGGCGCGGGCAAGATTTTCCGAAACCTCGGTGCCCGAGGTCATTTGTATCGCGCCAACACGGGTCACTGGGTTGGCGCGCCAGGCTGGATCTCCAGCACCATCATATCGGCCTTACCGGAACCGGGCTCAAGGATCATCCGCGAGGAAGCCACCCCCAAACTGACTAACCAATCCCTCAGCTGCCCAGCCCAAGTCACTCCCTGATCACCACCTGGATAGCGAATATTGATACTGCTATCGGGGGCCAACTCAACGGCCTTCATCAGTTTTTTTAGCGGGGCAAGTTCAATCACCTTTTGACCGCGATCCATCTGTTTCCATTGCTCTAAGGGCAAGGAGATACTTTCGGCCACAACCATGGCAGGTAAAACCAAAACGAATATAAGGACTGCTCGAATCATATAAGCGAAGCATAGCATCCTCCTATCAACCCTGGGAATGGCTCTCTACTCGAGTCATAGCGGGATCATCCCAGGGACCGGTGACCACATAGTGATATTTCACCAGACCGGATAATTGTTTTTTAAATACCTTTTGGAACAAGAAGATGGCAGCGCCTGTGGCCGGACTACCCAGGACACTCCCGGCAATCGCCAGATTACCCCCCAATCGTGGGATCACGGTCAACTCAAGATCATAATCCTCGGTAACGATACCACTACGTCCAACAATTCGAATATCCGCAGTCGGGCCAAGCAGGCTCAAATCCTGAGTATAGGCGGTGCCATTTTCGATCTGCAGCCCACCGCTAATACGATCAAAGGCAAAGCCTTTGGAAAAGACATCAGTGAAGTCGAGTCGTAATCGACGCGCCAGGGCGTCCAGATTAAACAGGCCCAAAAATCGACCCGCGCCGGGATCCACTTTGGGGAAACGGCCTTGGCTGGCATCAACCTGAATGCTTGCGTTCACCGTGTCCAGATTAAAATTCTGTAACCCACCCGACCAATCCAGGTCCACCTGCAATTTTGCATGGCCGCCCTCCACCTGTCCTGGCAGACTCCAATCTTGCAGGCTCTTGCCTATATCAGTAGTTTTCATCTCAATGTGATACTGGGATCGACCTTTGTCCGGTCGTGTTTGCCATTGGCCATAAGCCGACAAGGAAGAATGTGGCTTACTGAGATCAAATTTTTCCACACGCCAACCATGCTCTATGGGTGACGCACTCAACTCCATCTTGCCCAGCGCCAAATCACCATAACGGAACCGTTGCGCCTGAATTTTTAATTCGGGTAAATCAGATCGGGATGCTGCGGTGGAAAGAGGTGAAGTCGTCTTACCAGTTTCGGCGACGCCCTTGGCCCAATAAAGATGTTCCAACTGCAGTTCCAGTTGTTTTTTGGCATCACCCCACAAAAAATCAAAATCACCTGCAATCTCGGCAGCAGAGATTGACCCTTGCCAACGATTGTATTTATCACGACTACCGCTTAGATGAACATCGGAAAATTGACGATCAAAGAACCTTAAAGTTCCCACATTGCTGCTCAACCTGCTAATACCTGCATCGGCCCGTAAATTGCTGCGCTGTGTGATGGGTTTTAAATAGGCCAACCACTTATCCAAATCGACCTCATCCAGCGCCACATGCAAACCGACACCCTTCTCCCTGGTGGTCTTTGCGGTGACACTACCCACCACGATTTGCCCACGCTCCAAAACCGCTTCACTTGCTTGGCGCCGAAACCACAACTGGCCATTTAACCGATCATGGATACGAAAACTGACATCACGCCCCGTCCCGCCATGGAAACGCGTCTTGACACGCAAGGGCCATACATCACCGGCAGCTTTATCTAAGGGTGCCGGTGCAGTCGAATAGACCTCATACAAATTTGATGCCACACTGAGTTCACCGCCGTCCTCACCCAGGCGCAAGCTTCCATGCCAATCTGCTTCACCATTGAGCGGTGCAACCAATTCTTTTCCAAGCAGCTGATCCAGGTTCTTGATTCGGACGCGTCCACTCATATTAACCACCACCGTGGGAATCAGGCCTGGCCTGGGTGTTGACACGGATAGCAAGGCCTTACCTCCCAAGACCTTTACAGGTAGCGACCCACTGCGCACCTCGGTTTCACTAAACGATAGGGGGCCCGTTAGACCGGAAATCTCTATGCCACCACCCAACCGTAGGGCTGCATTATTAAACATATAGCGCCCCGACACACGACTGGCTTTTGGGTTTTTAATCGGCACCTCAACGCTGATGTCTAAGACCCCTTGACCACGCCCACTCATTGCTGCAAGCGCAACACGCGCTTTCTTAAATAACGGCCCACTCTGTAAAAACTCTACTACCCGGTCAAACCCACCTTCCAACCGCCCGGAAACTTTTATTACCTTTTTGGGGTCTTTAAAATTATTAATTCGCACATTGACATTGGATGTGCTCAGTCCATTTACCAGGGCATGACTTCCAGTAACCAGCAAGCCAGCCTTTTCAAACAATAAGTCTGCGTTGGCTTGCTCAGCCTTTGGCCAGCCCGGCGCATAATCAAGTACCCCGCCAGTCACCCGAGCGTGAACCTTAAATTCACCTGGCCTGTTTATAAACGGCCATTCGCGCACGTTCCCTTTATAATAAAGGCTCCCATTGACTACCTTGCCAGCAATGATAGCCCGATTTAACCAACGAACCGTTTTAGGCCTAAGTCGTCTGCTGGGGATATAACGAGACGCATGGCTAACATCCCCTTCACTGAAAGCTGCCTCAAGGAAAAGATACGGAGAAATAGATCGATCAAATGGCACACGAGCTTCAAATTTACCCGTACCCTGACCATCTTCATTACCAACGGCAAGTTTTTTACCCGTCACTTGCCAATGATCAGAACTTTTCTTCCATATAATTTCACCTCGCGCAAAACCTACCGGCAAGGGTTGCTCAAACAATCTGGGGAACTCTACCATAGCGCTTTTTGTGTCAAGCTCGAATCGTCCGCCGGTTTTATGTAACGACAACAATCCATTTGCACCACGCACCCCAGGAAATTTCTTATAGGGTAATACTGAAGCATTGACCAACCTGGCATCCAGCTGAAAGGCCTCCGGTTTTTTCCAGCCTCCTTTCAGCAATAGCCTTAGATCGCGGACCTCGCCGCCAGGCTGTAACTGTTGAATGATCCGGACGGGTTTACTGTCGCTTCTTAATTTGTTGATAAGCGCAACCATATCTTGCACGCGAACCCGGTCCACATGAAATGATAGCTCTTTTTTGTCACTTCTAAGTTTTGCTCTTAAATGACCCGCCGACCAAGGTTTGTCTTCAAACCACAAGTTCAGGTGGTCGATATCGAATTGCCAGCCATTTGATTCACGCTGCCACAGAAAATGACCCTCCAGGTTTTTTACCTGGAAGGGTGTACGCAGATCGTCTAAATCAGTTTTGAATCTTTTTATACCCACAGCACCGTTAGCGCGCTCTAAGCGCCCCGCCGCCCATAAAAATCTAGCCTTGGCGTTAATCTTTCCTGTTAAGGTCCGAGGCAGTTGTTCTCTGATGATTTTGGGCAATCGATCAATGTCGAGTGTCGCCACTTCAAAATCGAGCTTGCCGCGCCAATCTGTATCGATAAGGGGTATCCCCTCGATATCCGCCGATACCGAAAGACTTTCTGAGACTACATCAATGAGTTGCGCAGACCCGTTAAAACGATGATGACTGCCATCGTTCTCCAGCTTGAGCGTCAGACTGGAGAGATTGATCGGCAGTCCTCCAGATTGCTTGTCCACCCACATCACCTCACCGTCTTCAATGAGGATTTTGTTTTGCCGGAACAACCAATTGACAAATGACTTGCCACCGGTGCCTTTAATGTTATCCTTACCCCGGTCACTTGGCGTAATGTCACCAAACTCTATGCTGCCATCTTCAAGCCGAGTAACCTGCAATGATGGCCGCACCAGAATCAGGTCATCCAATACCAGCTCCCCAATCAACAAGGGTAAAGTGGCAACACGAATTTTTACCGCATCAAGACGAATGGCAATTTTGCGTCCGTCTTCGGATAACAAATAGAGATCTTCGACCAGCAGACGGGGGTAGAGGCCATGCCAATAGGCTTCGAGTTTCCCTATACGCACCGGGCGATTGGATTTTTGGGACAAATAGGTCTCTATTTCAGCCTTTTTATCACCCAGAGAAGGTAACCAAACCTTTAAAACCACCACCACCACAGTCACCAGAACCAGAAAAATCAAGCCCATATTCCGCAACCAGCGACCACATCGACGCAGATGGGGTCCACTCGCCCTGGAGGCAGGGTGGTCCATTAATTTCTTGACGTGTGGATTACGAAAGAGGCTCAATGCACAGGATCCTGGTAAATAGTGTTGGCTGCTGCTGTTTGGTGGTGGCCGAGGTCCCATTATACCGGCTTGGAGGGATGGGGTCCTGCCGCTACATCAAAACGATATCAAACTCTTCCTGGTGGTACTGGGACTCCACCTGCAGATGGATGGGACGACCAATAAACTCCTGTAATTTCACCAGACTCTCCGATTCTTCATCAAGCAGCAGATCGACAACCCACTGTGATGCCACCACCTGATACTCTTTGGCGTCAAACTGGCGCGACTCACGCAAAATATCTCTAAAGATCTCATAGCATACCGTCTGCGGAGACTTCAGCACTCCACGGCCACTACAGATGGGACAGGTCCCACACAGGACCCGTTCCAGACTTTCCCTGGAACGCTTGCGGGTGACCTCGACCAAACCCAGGGGTGACATCGTGGTGACCGAGGTTTTAACGTGATCGTGGGCCAAGGCCTTTTCCAGGGCGCGCATAACCTGACGCTGATGTTCCACCTCCTGCATATCGATAAAATCAATGATGATGATGCCACCAATATTGCGCAAACGAAGCTGACGAGCAATGGTCTGTGCCGCCTCAAGATTGGTTTTATACAGGGTCTCTTCAAGATTACGGCGACCCACAAAGCCACCGGTATTCACGTCCACTGTGGTCATGGCCTCAGTCTGATCAATAATCAAAAAACCACCCGATTTAAGCATCACCTTTTTCTCTAAGGCCTTCTGTATCTCATCTTCCACCGAGTGCAGATCAAAAATGGGGCGCTCGCCCGGGTAGTATTCGATCCGGTCTTTGACCTCGGGTATCAGCTCTTCGGCAAATTTCTGGGCCTTCTGAAAGGTCTCGCGTGAATCGATACGCACCTTTTCTACTCGTCCCCCTACGAGATCGCGCATAAACCGCATGGCCAAAGACAAATCTTCGTGGACCAGGCTTTTGGCCGGTGAGTTCTTGATTTGCTCGCGAATCTTGGCCCAGGTGCGGTTTAGAAACAAGATATCGCTCTTAAATTCATCGAGGCTTACCGTCTCGGCCATAGTGCGGACAATGTAACCACCCTCTATCTGGTCCCCCATTGCACGACGCACAGTGGTCCTTAATTGCTCGCGCTCCTGGGCATCCTCAATTCTTTGTGAGACTCCAATGTTGTTGGAATACGGCAGGTAAACTAAGTTACGTGCCGGAATGGCAATCTGGGTCGTGAGTCGGGCACCCTTGGTGCTTATAGGGTCTTTCACAACTTGAACTATAATATCCTGGCCTTCCCGAAGCAGTTGGTCAATCGACTTGGTTTCTTCGCCACTTTCATGCCCATTGCCGTTATCCTCTGACTGACCTTCCTGGATAATATCCGACGCATGCAAAAAGGCGGTGCGCTCTAAGCTGGCGTCGACAAATGCGGCCTGCATACCCGGCAATATGCGCACCACCGTTCCTTTGTATAGATTGCCTACTAACCCCCGACTACTGGTGCGTTCTATATGCACCTCTTGCAAGACACCGTTCTCCACCACCGCAACCCGTGTCTCTTGTGGGGTAACATTGATCAGTATCTCTTCGCTCACGCTAGGTTATCCCGATTTTCTTGAACAAACTTGAGACCTCGAATAAAGGCAGTCCGACCACTCCGGTGTAGCTGCCCTCCAATCGAGATATAAAAGCCGCAGCACGACCTTGTATCCCATAACCCCCGGCCTTGTCCATCGGCTCACCGCTGTCCCAATAACGTACAACGTCCTGATCCGACAGGCGATCAAAGCTTACTTTGCTAAGACTCAATACCCCATAGTCCCGATCATCGGCGTTGATATTCACTGCGGTCATCACCTCATGAGTGGTCCCCGACAAGCGCCTCAACATATCGATACCGTGGGTGCGATTCCGGGGTTTGCCGAGGATTTCCCCATCAATCACAACACAGGTGTCTGCGCCTAAAATAGGCATTATCACCATACCCTGCTTACTGATTTGAGTATTCGCGGCAGAGGATTTCTCTTGGGCCATCCGGGTCACAAAATGTTCTGCGGTCTCTCCCTTAGCAGGGTGTTCGGGGACATCGACAACGAACACCTCAAACTCGATACCCATTTGACGCAACAATTCCTGGCGCCGGGGTGATCGGGATGCAAGATAGAGTGATGGCTGCATAGGCTGGGCCTCAGGCTCGATGATAGGGCAGATTGTTCAAAATACTCCAGGCGCGGTACAACTGCTCCGCCACCACCACCCTTACCAGGGCGTGGGGCAGAGTCAATGCCGACAACGACCAGGTCTCTTCGGCTCTGTCCAGGCATTGGGTATCGAGGCCGTCCGGCCCACCAATCACCACCGCCACGTCCTGCCCTTGTCCCAACCAGGTGTTTAGCGCATCGGCCAGTTGTTGGGTGGAACGGGATTGGCCCCTCACATCCAGGGCAATCAAACGATTATGCTTTGGTACGGCCCGCAAAATGGCATCGCCTTCAATTTTTTTAAGCTGACTGGGGCCCGCAGATTTTATCCGTTTAGCCACGGGGATTTCCAAAAGTTCCAGACGGCACTGGTGTGGGAGACGCCGTGCATAATCCCGATACCCCATGTCGACCCAATCTGGCATACGCGTCCCCACCGCCACTATCGTAATGCGCACCGGCCAGACCCCAACGAATCGTAATTATGAATAAGGCCTTCTCTTCGCCACTGAGGCACGGAGAACACAGAGAAAAACATGTAGTTAAAGCGTATCGCATCATCATTCATGACCATGCAGAACAAGGGGGTATGCCCGGAACCATCATGATGGCCAGTAGCCATAGCATACAAGGTCATTCTCCGTGTTCTCCGTGCCTCAGTGGCGATGTGCCTGCTTACCTACTCAATATGAAGTACTCACAGGACTATTCTGAGTCCTGACGTTGTGCCTCCACCTTAGAGATCAGGTCACGACTCCACAACTTTTCAAGATCATAAAAAGAACGGGTCGCTGGTAACATTACATGCAATATCAGGTCACCAAAATCGACAAGCACCCATTCGCCTTCTTGTTCACCCTCCATTCCCAACGGCCGATGGCCATGTTCTTTCATTGCATCTATGGTTTTATCGGCCATGGCCTTCACATGCCGACTGGAGGTGCCCGTTGCGATAACCATAAAATCGGCGATATCCGTCATCTGATGGACATCTAAAACCTGTATATCCTGCGCTTTTAAGTCCTCAAGTGCGGTCACCACGATACCTCGCATTTCTTCGGCTTGCATAATGCCTGTCATTCCCCCCGTATTCACGTCTTCGTGTACAATTGATGTTGTTGGATATAGTGAAGCACCGTAACCGGTAACATCGTCTCTACATCCACTTGCTCGGCCAGTCGGTTTCGAATTTGAGTCGCGGAAATATCCACCGGCGACACTTCTTGTACATAACATTGCCCCGAACTGACCCTTAGAAACTCACTTCGTTGTCGACAATGAATCTGCTGGGCCCAACTCGGTAATGCGGCCTGGACCCCAGGCCGCTGCATCACGACGATATTGGCCAACCCCAGCACATCTTGCCAACGATGCCAGGTGGGCAGATTCACAAAGGCATCCATCCCCATGATGAGGCAAAATGTAATTGTAGGGCGTTCATCACGCAGATCCTTCAGGGTATCCACCGTATAGGACACATTTGACCGCCGCAGTTCCCGATCATCAACAACAAACCCGGCATAATCTGCGACGGCCAAACGGACCATTTCCAGGCGATGAACGGCATCGGCCACTGTGGGTTGGCGGTGGGGGGGCAAGGCACAGGGGATAAATCGAACGCTATCCAAACCCAAGGCCTGTTGAAGCTCAACAACGGGCCACAGGTGTCCAAAATGAATGGGGTCGAAAGTACCGCCAAAAAGACCAATCACGAAAAGAGGGTAGGCCCACTGCTGTCCCACAAGTCGACAAGATGTGCTCCAACCATCACTCCGGGCCGTTGCTTTGTCATTCCGAGTGCAGCGAGGACTCTCAACCTGCTTAACAAAGGCAATAAACTCAACGGGTTAAGATCCTTCGACGCCTTGCGCCTCAGGATGACTAAAATCGAGTATAGCGATGGCGCTTTCATGTCCTCACACAACTCATTAGCGTGTAACCACTGAAGTAACAGCATTTTAATGCGCTTTCGTGATTATCAACTGGGACAGTAGTGGGGTAGGCCATATTCCAGGATGATCATCAACGCACCACCTCTGGGCTTGGCAACAGACGTGCATCGACTGTTATTGACGAATATGACCGTCACCCAAGACAATATACTTTTGATTGGTCAGACCCTCAAGACCCACAGGGCCACGCACATGCAGGCGATCGGTGCTAATCCCAATCTCCGCGCCCAGGCCATATTCAAACCCATCGGCAAAACGTGTCGAGGCGTTGACCATAACAGAACTGGAATCGACTTCCCGCAAAAACCGGTTGGCCCTGTTTAAATCTGCCGTCACAATAGTATCCGTGTGACCCGACCCGTGTTGACGAATGTGGGCAATGGCATCATCGATATGATCAACTATTCTGATAGACAGGATGGGGGCCAGATATTCCGTGTCCCAATCTTCCTCGGTGGCAGACTTGATCTTTGGAAGATGTTCTCGGGTGCGTTCACAACCGCGCAACTCCACGCCTTCAGCCTGGTACAGACTCTCTAAACGGGCCAACACCGGCCCGGCTTCAGATGCCGCAATCAATAAGGTCTCCATGGTATTACAGGTGCCATAGCGCTGGGTCTTGGCATTAAATGCAATGGCAATGGCCTTTTGGGTGTCGGCACCGGCATCAATATAGACATGACATATGCCGTGCAGGTGCTTGATCACCGGCACCGTGGCGTCGCGGCTGACACGCTCGATAAGGCCCTTGCCGCCACGGGGAATGATCACATCCACACTATCGTTCATGGTAATCAAGGCGCCCACTGCGGCGCGATCGGTCGTGGCCATGACCTGCACTGCATCGGCACACAGGCCTGCCGCTGCAAGACCCTTATGCACGCAATCGGCAATCATTTGATTGGAATGATAGGCCTCAGATCCACCTCTCAAAATAGCCACATTGCCGGCCTTGAGACATAACCCGGCCGCATCGGCAGTCACATTGGGACGTGACTCATAAATAATACCGATAACGCCCAGGGGCACGCGCATCTTACCCACCTGAATGCCAGAGGGGCGGTAGTGAAGATCGGTGATCTCACCTACCGGGTCCGGTAACTCTGCAATCTGGCGCAGGCCTTCGGCCATAGCGGTGATACGGGCCGTATTGAGCTCCAGGCGATCTAGCAAGGCACTATCAAGACCCTGTTTCTGAGCGGCCTCCAGGTCTTTGGTGTTGGCATCCAGCAAGGCCTGGCTAGAGGTCTCAATGGCCTCGGCGGTGGCGATCAGGGTTTGATTCTTTTTGTCGCTCGTTGCCCTGGCCAACTCCCCGGCAGCACTACGGGCACGACGCCCCACCTCGGCCATCAACTGGCCGATATCGGAATCAGAGATTGTCTGTGTCAATGCCATAATATGTACCCGCCGATTATAACCGCCTCGGGACCACCCCTCCACCTAGGGAACCTCTGATTAATACGTTCAACCGCCAAGGCGCCAAGGCGCCAAGGTCGCCAAGCTAGTAAATTGTTGATTTTTATAAAGAAAATTCTTGGCGCCTTGGCATCTTGGCGGCTCAAGTTCAATTGATCAGAATTTCCCTAGAGCGGTTTGAGGCCACATAGACGCAGGCTAAACCGTTCCAGCTCAAGCCAAATATCCCCGTCCCGCCGCCCCTTGAGCACCCGATCCAGCCGCGCTACCCACTGGATCATGCCTAACCATGCCGAGGCCGAAAACCGGGACAAGGCGGCGCCAACCTTAGGGGCACGCTGGGACCACACTCGATGGGCCTTGAAGACCTGAGCACGAGACCGGCCGGCAGCGATCTCGCAAGCGATGGCCTGTAGAGCATGCACCTCCCGGCGCAAGGCCCAAAGCGCAAGGACAGGCTCAGTGCCTTCGGCGCGCAGGTTGTGGATCACCCGCAGGGCCTTGCTGGCCTGTCCCAACAAGCAGGCATCGACCAACGCATAAACATCGAAGCGTGCATTGTCGGCAATGCTCGAACGGGTAGTAGCCAGATCTATGCTTCGATCCGGACACAATAGGTCCAGTTTATCGATCTCTTGGGCTATCCCCAAGAGGTTCCCACTTAGGTAATAGGCCAGCTCCTCTATCACACCGGGCTGAGCGATCAATCCCCGCGATTTGAGTCGCCGACCAATCCAGTCTGGAATCTTGTCCTCGGCGACAGGCCAGCAAGGAACGTTCACGCCGACCCCATCTAAGGCCTTAAACCAGCGGCTTTGTCTGGCGGACTTATCCAATCGCCCGCAAACAACCAGCAACAGAATATCTTCGGGGGGTTGTTCGGCCCACTGTGTCAACACACCACCACCCACATCGCCGGGCCGACCGTTGGCAATACGCAATTCTACAACGCGCCTTTGGCTAAACAGCGAACCGGTGTGACAGTCTTGAGTCAGCTGCCCCCAATCAAATCTGGGGTCCACCGTATACACCCTTCGCTCATCAAAACCCTGGCTACGGGCGCAATGGTGGATGGCGTCCACAGACTCCTCCACCAGCAAAGTCTCATCGCCAAAGACAAGATAGACCGGCGCCAGAACACCTTTGACGTGGACGCCTATTTGTTGCGGATTGACTATCATGAGTAATCTGCGTAACCGGCACAAACGCCGGTCTTTTGTTGTTCAACAATAGCCGTTAAAGTGACAGGCGGCAACTAAGCCGCCTGGGTGATTATCTTGAAATGGCCGCAAGTTGACGAATGATCTGCAGGGCCGCAGCCTTCTCCATGTCCTGGCGCAGATAAGTCTCCTCACTTTCCTTGGCCAACACCTGCGTGCTGTCAAAGTTGTAATCGCGCTGTTTCTGGACGCGTTGATCGGCCAGCAACTTGTTACCACCCTTGTCCGTCACATTAAAATTTAATTCATAGTTCAGCACGTAGCCTGTAACTTTGCCGCGTGTATCCACTGTGCGCACAATTCGATTGTACTTAATGTTAGTGATCCGAAGCACTGTGGCGGCGCCATCGGAAGATCCGGCGGGTGCATTTCCGGAACTGCTTAACTGTTCCTGCATAATGCCGGCAAAAGAGGCGTCAGAACTCTTCACGTAGACCGGTGACACCTTGCTCGATAACTGCACCTTGCCGCGAAGATGAAATCCGCAGCTCTGCACGGCCGCGAGGATAAGGCTTATAGTTAGTATTGTCAGTACACGTTTCATTGGGGGCCACTCCAGAATATTTTCAGACAGGCATTATAAACACTATGGGTACCGCGAATAAATTATTAATTCCCGGTTTTAGCTAATTGTAAGCATAGCTCAGGATAACTTGTTGATATTATAATGGTTTTATATCGCAACCATGGTAAACGGTGTTATCCGGCAACAATATTAACCAGGCGTCCAGGCACCACAATCACCTTCTTAACCGCCAAACCCTGCAAATGGCGTTTGACGCCTTCACTCGCCAGCGCCAGGGTTTCGACCTGAGACTTATCGGCATCTGTCGGCACTTCGACCCGACTCCGTACCTTGCCATTGACCTGAACCACATATTCGACACTGTCTACCAGCAACGCCCCAGGATCGACCTGTGGCCAGGATGCATTAATGATGGCCGTACCATAGCCCAGATCCTCCCATAAAACGTGGGTCAAGTGAGGTGTAATAGGCGCCAATATTCGCAACAAGATACTTACTCCTTCCGCCACCACGGCCTTATCCATATCGGACTCGATCACCGGGTACTTTTGCAATGCCGTGAGCATTTTCATGGCTGCTGACACCACCGTATTGAATTGTTGCCGGGAATAGTCAAAATCCGCCTGTTTGAGTATCTGGTGAACTTGGCGTCGGCTATGGGTCTGGGTCTCGTTGATCTGGCTCCAGTCAATCGCGTCTTCAGGGCTTGCGTTGAAGGTCTGTAGCCACTCCCGTTGCTGATAGGCAAAGGCCCATAACTTCTTCAAAAATCGATAGGCCCCTTCTACCCCCGAATCTGACCACTCCAGGGACTGATCGGGCGGCGCAGCAAACACAATAAAGAGCCTTGCGGTGTCAGCGCCATATCTATCCACCAGGGCCTGGGGGTCCACCGTGTTGCCCTTGGACTTTGACATCTTGGCGCCATCCTTGAGGACCATGCCCTGGGTGAGCAACTTGACGAAGGGTTCATCGTTGACCACAAGACCCTGGTCACGGAGCAACTTGTTATAAAACCGTGCGTACAACAAATGCAAAATGGCGTGCTCGACCCCCCCCACATATTGGTCTACCGGCAACCAATATTGAGCCCGCCCATCCAACATGGCCTTATCATTATCCGGACAACTGTATCTGGCGAAATACCATGACGACTCCATAAAGGTATCGAAGGTATCGGTCTCCCGTTCAGCATCGCCACCGCACCTGGGACAAGCCACCAATCGAAATGTGTCCAATTGCTTAAGAGGAGATTGCGCTCCATCAAGACTGACGTCATCTGGCAGGCGTACTGGCAAATCCTCGTCCGCTACCGGCACGGTGCCACAGGCCTTGCAATAGATCATGGGGATCGGTGCGCCCCAATAGCGTTGCCGGGATACGCCCCAATCACGTAACCGATAATTGACCTGTCGCCCCCCCAGATCCATTGAGTGCAGCTTGTCCGCCACCGCAGAAAAGGCCTGCCCGGAAGTCAAATCATTAAACGGGCCTGAATCCACTAATACCCCCTTGCCGGTGTAGGCACATTCATCCACCAGATGGGCCTGGGCAGGGTTGTCAGCCGGTACCACCACTACCTTAATGGCAAGGGTATACTTATGGGCAAATTCCCAGTCCCGCTGATCATGGGCGGGTACCGCCATGACTGCACCTTCGCCATAGGCCATGAGTACAAAATTGGCCACCCACAGGGGAAGGGTCTCACCGGTAATGGGGTGGCGCACCTTGAGTCCGGTGTCGGCACCTCGTTTCTCCATGGCCTCCATGGCCGCCTCGGAGACCTCCATGGTCTTGCACTCGTCTATGAAGGCGGCGATTTTTTTGTCTGATTGTGCCGCCTTTTGGGCCAGTGGGTGCTGCGGCGCCACCGCCACGTAGGTCACACCCATTAGGGTATCAGGACGAGTGGTAAAGACCTTCAGCACCCCACCGCCATCAGCACTATCAAAAGGAAAGTGAATCTCAACACCCTCAGAGCGGCCTATCCAGTTGCATTGCATGGTAACGACCTTCTCCGGCCAACCCTCCAAGGTATCCAGGTCGGCCAGCAGCGGTTCGATGTAGTCGGTGATCTTCATAAACCACTGCGGGATATCCTTTTTTTCCACTGGCGTATCACACCGCCAACAGCATCCATCGATGACTTGCTCATTGGCCAGCACGGTCAAGTCCTTGGGGCACCAATTGACCGGCGCGGTCTTTTTGTAAACCAGACCCTTCTCATATAGCCGGATAAAAAACCACTGTTCCCACCGATAATAATCCGGGTCGCAGGTGGCCAATTCCCGATCCCAATCGTAGGCAAAACCCAGCCGCTTTAACTGACGCCGCATATAATCGATATTCTCACGGGTCCATTTGGCCGGCGGCACCTTATTCTTGATCGCGGCGTTTTCAGCGGGCAGGCCAAAGGCATCCCAGCCCATGGGTTGGAGCACATTCTTGCCTAGCATGCGTTGCTGTCGCGCAATGACATCACCCAGGGTGTAATTACGAACGTGGCCCATGTGTAGCTGTCCCGACGGATAGGGGAACATGGACAGGCAATAATACTTCTCGCGATCGGGGTCTTCGCTGACACAGAACATGCCTTCGCTTTCCCATACTTCCTGGGTCGCGGTTTCTATGGCTTGGGGGTTGTATTGAGGGTCCATTGGCATCGGCAGTTTTAGAAATGCAGTCCTTTAGGATAATTTATGGGCGATTCGGACGAATGCTTGGCTCTCGCAAAGGCGCCAAGCACGCAAAGGAAAAGGCAGCTATGGTCAATCGCTTTATTAAACAATCCAGCTATTCTACCCCACAAGGGGTGCACCGAGGTCTGCGGGCTTAGCACCTTTGCGAGAGAAGTTAGATATCAAATCATACGCTGGATCGTTTACTTGGCCAAACTTTCCCCCAGGTTTTTCTGAGGAGGCGTAGTTTAGTCGGCAAAAAAGACTTGCAACAATTTTGCTACCATCACCGGCACGATAACCGTATGTCTATTTTTATTTTTCATGAGACGTAGATTCATAGACACATCAACCGATGGGTTTTCCGTGAGGTTAAATATAATGTCAACCTTGTCGCCAAGATCTACCAGATCCAGAGCGTCTTCAAATACGGGAATATTGTTTTGTGCGAACCCCAGGGCGATGGGCGAATCTAAATGGCGATCCGCCACAGCCACGATCTTGACCGGTGCATTTTTAACCTGCGTTTGCTCAAGCAGCATCTCGGCAAATAATTCACCAATTTCGCCAAGTCCAACCAAGGCTACTCTAATATCACCATTTACTGTGTCATCAGCCATCGGATTTTGTGCCTCTTGTTACTATAATCTCAAGAGCGCTTCTATCAATCCCCTTACCCCATAAGGAGGGCTCTTTTTAGTACCCCCTTGAGAGATAGAGGGGATTACCCATTAACAGAAAGTGTCCTTAAGTTCGTTGACCGTGCACTATTGCTTAATCACTGCTATCTGTGTCCCCGGCCGGCCGAATAGTCACCTCAAGGGCCGCACGCCCACTGGGCCACTCAGAAAAAGGGAAGGGCGCCTCATCAGAATTATAGGTAAGGTACTGCAATATCTGATAGACATACATCCCCAATTGTGCGCCAAAGTCCAACGTCCGCTGATTCCGCGAACCGGTAAACAGCGTCATAACGACTTGGAACAGCACCACCGCCGCGATCAGAATCTCAACCACGTTAAACACCACAAAATAAAAAACCATATACACCAACCGTAACCACGTGGCTGGGTTGAGTAGGTTGTCTTTAATTTCGTCACTCATTACCTTCTCATTTTCCATATCTATATCCTAAAAATTAAGCTCCACCTATGTTGTCCCATATTTCATCTCCTACAATACCCAACTCCCGGTCCCACACCAAGCGCCCGATATTTTTAAATTTCGCCACCGAAATCGCCCCTCGGCGGCTACGTCGGCCGCCTTTGGCATTACTTAACTCGGCAAGGATATCATCTCGTTGCGCCTCATAGATTTCACAAGACTCGTACTGATCATCCATCAGGACCAATAACACACTATCCCATTCCTGATCGATCTTGATTTGGCCGACACGCTGTCCAGATTTTTTTTCGTCGAATACGACCCGGCCCTTAATCTGGATCTTCTTGCCCTTGCGCTCACCCTTACCAATGGCATCGTAACCGCCTGCCTGTCCCTGAACCACCTCAAGTCCCAATATTTCTGCAGCATCATACTGGGCAATCTCGGCACTGATACCGCCCAAAGACTTCCCCGTTGCCTGGCGGTAGTCTCGAGCGAGCCGACGCGCCTCACCAATCAGCTTGGATACCGAGTAGACCCCCATGAATTCAACCCCCCTGGCGAACCGAACCAGTCGGCACAGTGTCCATTATTTAGGAAACCAGGGTCCCAAGTAAACCCGGCGGCTGCATAAATTGCCTCCTCAAGAAAATCTGTGGGGAAAAATACAGCCCAGTGTATGCTTTGAGAGTCGATACTCTCGCCAAGGCGCCAAGTGCGCAAAGGAAAAACGGCTACGGTGACGCCCCTGTTTTCAGCACGGCCTTGGGGTCTCGGACATACTCAGCCATGGAACCATCATAGAGGCTCACCTGAGTAAAACCCAGGTGCCGCAACACCAGATAGGATTGCGCAGCGCGATGGCCCGAGCGGCAATAGGTGATCACCGGGGCTGACTTATCCTTTACGCCGATGGCCGCCAGGCTCGCCAAGAGGTCAATACGATCTTTGAGCTTGAATCCGGCATTGAACCCCACCGATTGATCCCAAGGCCACCACCGAGCGCCGGGGATATGGCCACTGGGCTTGTTGTGTTTCTTGAGATTCTCGTTTCCCAAATATTCTTCTTTGCTGCGCACATCCAGTAACACCGCCGTACGCTTGTCTCTGGCAATAACAACCTCTTCCAACTTGGCATCGTTGGCACGGCCAGCAAGCTTGGTACGCCAATACTGGTTTGGCTTTGGTAATGTGGGGGCCGCCACCACCTTGCGGCCTTCCAGCACCCATCGCACCAAACCACCGTCCATCACCGAAACCTGGCGGTGGCCAATACGCTCGAGCTCCCAAAATAGGCGGCCCGCTTGCAGGCCACCCATATCATCGTAGATAACCACATGGTGGTCGGCGGTGATCCCCATCAGGCCTAGAACTTTAATTAAATGTTGATCGGGCACCCGCACACTAACCCCGTCCTTGCGTGTATAGACAATGGCAGCGTAGGGCAGGTAAACAGCGCCAGAAAGATGGAAACGCTGGTATTGGGTATCCTCCACCGCCATATCCACCAGCAACAACTTGGGATCGTCCATATGCTTGGCGACCCAGGCAGTATCCACCAGGACCGGCGCCGCCAAGCCTGTCAGGGGGGTAACAAACACGAGTAGCGATATAACCTTTAGGAAATTGATTCTCATAATCATGCAGTCTGTACTTAGTGTGGGGTCAAATATGCGGCGGCCGTAGTTGTCAAACCATCAAAACAAGCACGGTAGTGCCTGGTCTGCATCACCCCATTTTTTTCGTCAATGGCATAGGCAATCTCTACATCATCCAGACTTAGTTCGACCTCCTTACCATCGAGATTACCTTCACATTGTTCAAAAAGACGATTTCCGGTGGCATCAAAACCTCGAAACGCATGGAGGTCACCATTGTACTGGTGCAAAAAGATGAGGGTCTGGCTGGGGGCATTTCGGTGCGTCGGCAAATAAGTTGCGGAATAATCACGCACTACATGCCCCTGGTCATCGTAAACATTGACAGAAATACTGTGAATACGATCTCGGGGCATTTTGGGTTCCTCCTCCTTGAACATTGACAGCACCTTATCCAGGCCCCCTTTTTCCGCCTCCCGCTCCCACTGTATTACACTCAGTAATTTCCCTGACTTCTTGTCGTAATAACTGATCTCTTCGTAAAACTCTGGATGACGCGGATAACCACCAATACGTGACACCTGCCTGATCTCGTACTTCACCTGCGCCGTGTTGTGCAGATCATAAAGCACATCAACAAAACGATTCCACCGCACCACATGAGAATCACTACCGCCAATCTGAAAACTTGTATCGGCCAACACAGGCAATAACCCACCTAAAAAGATGGCGCCGCTAACAAGTATTATTCGTGCCCGCATCATTGATTTCCTCTAGTATATTTAGAAGTGCCCAGAAGTGAATTTCACCGCCTATTGATCATTGCCAATCAATGCGCCCCTACCCAATCATAGACCGCTCAATCTGGAAATTGTTTCAGATGATCATCGTGCCTATGGGCCCAGGTGTATCACAATCTGACGCGACCCCCCGTGGCGTCGATGCTCCCAAAGATATATCCCCTGCCAAACCCCCAATGCCAATCGACCGTTGACTATGGGAACCGATAAACTGGTCGCAGTGAGCACGCTCTTGATATGGCCCGGCATATCATCCGGGCCTTCCATGATATGGGTGTACAACGAATCACCCTCTGCCACCAATCGGTTCAACCAATTCTCCAGGTCACGGCATACCGATGGATCAGCATTCTCCTGAATAATAAGGCTGGCTGAGGTGTGGCGGCTAAACAGGGTGCATAAACCCTCGTCGATACCTGCCCTGGAAACAATGGTCTCTACATCGGTGGTGAAATCATGCAAGCCCTGGCCACCGGCGTGGACATCAATCTGATAGATCATGGGCTAAAACACCACACCGGTCATAAATAACCCCGCCGCAAGCAAGCGGGGTATTAATCGAAAGAACGTTCTAAACCGCCAAGACGCCAAGGACACCAGAAAAATATGTCTGCCAACACTTTGGCGCGCTTGGCATCTTGGCGGTTCAGCATTAATCATGGCAAGCTGTGGGCACACAACCCTCAGAGATTAAAACCATCGACGGGTCCGGGTAGCCTCCAAGGCCTCAGCTCGATCATAGGCCGCCTTTGCCGCCTGGTCTTCACCGAGCTCCTTGCGGGCATCGCCCATCAGGCGCCAATTCCGAATCCTTAAAGCCTGCTTGTCACCCGCAAGGGTGTTCGACTTGGCAGTCAAGGCGACCACCTGCCGAAATTGTTCCTGGTCATAGCGCAAGTCTGCCAACGCCGTCCATAACCCAGCATTACCAGGCTCAATACGTAGCGCCCGCTCATACAGACCGGCGGCATTGTCAAAACGTCCGGCCTGCTTTTCCTGGCTGGCGGCATCGGCCAGGGCCTGCACCACCTGCTTACCAGACATACCAGTTTGTGGGCGCACAGTGTAACGGTCCACGGGACAGGCCGTAAGCAACAAACATGACAATCCTAAAACCAAATGAAGGTGTCGGTAGGAATGCATCGTCATTTTCCGAAAATTCTTTTAAACCAAACCGGTTTTTTTCCTGCGGCACAGGGCGCCATCTGTTCGGGCGCCGACCCCTTAATAAAGGGTAGCTCTATTGCTTGAGAACAACCTGCACCGGCCTTGAGACCCGACTCCAGATCAATGGCTACATTGATCACCTGCCCGGGTTGCCCCAGCTTTAAGGGTATCAGAGACAGACGGCGCATCATATTCCCCCATACCCGCAACGCCCCGCTGGCGCCGGTCAGCCCCACAGGCTGGTTATCGTCCCGCCCCAACCACACCACCGCAAGCCGGTTACCCGTAAAACCTGCAAACCAACTATCTCGATAGTCATTGGTGGTCCCCGTCTTGCCAGCAATATTGAGCGCTGCTGGCATCATCGTCATCAGACCGCGCCCAGTCCCTTGGGAAATAACCCGCTGTAAAGCCGTGTTTAACAAATACACCGGCTCGGGTTGGAAACGTTGCTGCAACTTCAACTCATAACGCTTAAGGGGGACACCGTCTTCGGTAAGGACAGCGCGCACCGTGCGCAAAGGAAATCGAAAACCCCCACTTGCCAGGGTATGATACATCCTGGTGACCTCCAATGGCGTCAGTGTCACAGCCCCTAATAAAGTGGAGGCGTAAGGTTTTAGATGACGCTCAATACCCAGCTTACCCAGCGTCTTAAGTACCGACTCTAATCCCAACTCCAAACCCAGCCGGGCGGAGGCAACGTTGTAGGACCGCGCCAACACCTGATACAGGGCCACCTGGCCATGAAATTTTCTGTCATAATTTTGTGGCGACCAATCAGGGGCACCGGCACTCTTCCAGATGAGTGGATCATCGTTGAGCAAGGTGGCCAGGGTATAGCGACCGGGTTGGGCCAAGGCGGTCAAAAATATCGCCGGCTTAATTAAAGACCCGACTTGACGTTGGGCATCCAGGGCACGATTAAATCCCGCGTAGTCGGCATCCCGTCCGCCCACCACCGCCAAGACCTCGCCATCGCCCACATTGGTCACCACCACCGCTGCCTGGAGTTGCCCCGAGTCTTCGCCCTGGGACGGGTCGAGATATTTTAGTACGCTCTCGACCGCCCGTTCTGCCGCCTCCTGCACACCTAGATCCAGGGTCGTAAACACCTGGAGGCCCTCGGAACGCAGGTCCTCGTCCAGATAATCCCGGCGTAATTGTCGATGCACTAGGTCCAGATAGGCACTATGACCACTACCTTGGTTCAAGGGTTTTTCCGTCACCCCCAGGGGGGCCTGTTGCGCCAACCGATGCTCCTGTTCACCGATAAACCCCTGAGTAAACATCTCCCGGAGGGTGAGATTGCGCCGATCAGTAGCACGCTCGGGGTGTCGGCGCGGATTAAAAAAGGAGGGACCCTTGATCATACCCACCAACATGGCAAGCTGTGGCATCTCGAGTTCCCGTAGGGGTCGACCAAAATAGAACTGACTGGCCAGACCAAATCCATGGATGGCGCGGGGTCCCTGCTGACCGAGATAGATCTCATTGATATAAGCCTCGAGGATCTCCTCCTTGTCATAGTGAAATTCCAGCAACAGGGCCATGATCAGCTCTACAAGCTTACGCCGCAGAGTGCGCTCGGCACTAAGATAGAAATTCTTCACCAACTGCTGGGTCAGAGTGCTGCCGCCTTGCACCGCCTTACCGGCACGCAGATTGACAAAAAACGCACGCGCCAACCCCCGCAGAGCCACGCCATGGTGGGCAAAGAAATCGTGGTCTTCAATGGCTATCAGAGCCGATACCAGGTAGGCGGAAACATCGGTAATCTTTACCGGTATCCGGTCTTCATGGTGACCAGGATAGATACTTCCCACCATGACAGGCTCAAGTCGCAGCAAGGGTAAATCAACGCTGCCCGCAACCTGTTGCAGGACACTCACCTCGCCCCGGCGTATCGTCAACCGAAATCGTAACGATGCTTGTTTGCTGTCCCAAAACCGGAACGGACGGGACACAATGATAAAAACCCCGGCCGTATATTGATAAGTCCCCGGCCGCTGGGCCAAAGCCTGGCGCCGATAACCCAAGGTTTTGAGTTCTTCCAGCAAGCGACCCGGCTCCAACCGCAGCCCCACATACAACTCCAGGGGCCGGGCATAGACATGGACCGGCACCGCCCAGCGCCGGCCTTCAAATTTTTCCCGCACCACAGCATCCAGATGAATAACCCAAAAAACAAAGGCCAAACCGGCGCCGAGCAGGCCATAGCGCCATAGACGCCGACGCCAGATTCTATTTTGAAACCTAGTGTAGTGCCCTGAATTAATCATATATTAATCGTTTTAACACCTTGTTCCCACGC
>VAOU01025532.1_pt1 | contig 61308 bp, 51 predicted proteins | sample 3393871 | NCBI WGS metagenome assembly VAOU01 (sample SAMN08290440, study PRJNA428436) | hydrothermal vent metagenome | isolation source: Deep-sea hydrothermal vent chimney | place: Atlantic Ocean: South-mid Altantic Ridge | depth 1820 m m
ACGAGTCTTCTGTTACAACCAGCGACGCGCCATCCAGCCAGCTAGTTCAAACAGGCGGCCCCCCCAGAAGCGCCGGCTCCATTTTTTCAGGTTTATTTCCTCTGCAGCTTCCAGGTCTGTATAGAACTGTGCCTGTAGCTTGCTACATAGAGTGGAATCACGGGTAAACAGGTTCAGCTCATAATTCAGGAAGAAGCTGCGGTAATCGAGGTTGGCGGTACCTACCGTTGTATAATTACCATCAACCACAATAGTCTTTGCGTGGAGCATCCGTGGCAAGTATTCATAAATCCTGACACCACAATCCAGGAGCCCGGCATAGGCAGCCTGAGCCGCCCAGCGGGCGAGTAGGATGTCACTCTTGCGTGGTACCAGCAGGCGTACATCAACACCACGATTTGCAGCAGCTTTGAGCAAACGCTGGGTGCGCCGATCCGGAACAAAGTAGGGTGTGGTGAGATGGATTGAGTGTTTAGCATGAGCAAACATGTCTGTAAAAATGCAGCGCAATTGCTCCCGGCAGCCGCGCGAATGATTAGGTATCAGCTCACTGAGTGCATCCGGTGTCAGTGGCGGCATCCAGCGACGGTCACCTCGCCAGAATCGGTCAAACAGTTGCGCGGCCTGTGCAGCCAGCAGGCCTTCAAATCGGACATGGGTGTCACGCCAACGGTCCTTGCCGAACACTTCCTGTGATGATTCTCTGTGGATATTAAAGCCGCCCAGATATGTGAATTTTTCATCTACAACCAGTAACTTACGATGATTTCGACGATTATATCGTAACGGTTTTCGCCAGCTCCAGCGGTGAAACCAGCGCAACCGAACTCTGTGTCTGCGTAAATCGTGCACCAGACGGCGCGATGCCAGAAACAGGGAACCGGCTGCATCAATGTGTACCCTCACATCCACGCCGGCCTGTGCCCGCTTGATCAACGCAGTGGCAAAACGTCGGCCTATTTCATCATCGGCGAAAATATAACTTTCCAGTTGAATGCGCTGTTGCGCGGATGCGATATCGGCCAACATAGCCTGGTAAAGTTCATCACCCTCAATGAACTGCTGTAAATTATCCGGTGTCTCCTGCAGCGTCGGCAAACAGGCGCATACCTCATCTGCCGTATGCGGGCATGAGCCTGCCCGGCCGTAAAAAGGATGGGATGTTTTTCTAATCCGCATGGCTAGCCAGGGGGTTATGAAGTCACTGCTGCCCATTATAAAGGAGTACGAAAATTACTGCCCATCCCACTGGCACACTGACCGCCGCGATCCGAATGACGTTAAACCGTCGTTCTGGAATATTTTTCACGTCATTCGCGGAAGTCCATTACCGTCAAGAACATGTTTGAACGGCTATACCTGTTTTATTTGCGTTATCTATAATAGACTCTGATTGACCTTACATTAGGGAACTTCTATTAATTGATAATTCCTTCTCCCACCGGGAGAAGGTGGGATGAGGGGATAATAAAATCAGTGTCTTAGCTTTGTTTGCTCCCCTCACCCTAGCCCTCTCCCTAAGGGAGAAGGGATTAATAGAAGTGCCCATTAATAAGACCTCCGCTGGGGTGCAATGACGGGATAATCAATAATGAGCGCACTGGAACAATATGGACTGCTGCTGGGTCTGGCTATTGGCACTATTGGGTTTGTGCTGAGCCTGTATGCGCTCGCCCGTACGCTCGGCAAGGCGCGCCAGGAACCGGGTAAAGACGTACCCGCCACGGCTGGCCAATTATCACGGGATCCGGTCTGGGTGCGCTATCACGCGCGCTACTATGGGTACGCGTTATTATTTTTGGCCTTCGATATGGAAATGGCCTACATGTATCCATGGGCGGTGGTGTACAAGCAGGTAGGATTGGTTGCTCTACTCGACATGGGAGTCTTTCTGATCATTCTGTTTCTGGGTTTACTCTACGGCTGGAGTCAGGGTGCGCTACGGAGACAATAGGGGGAATCAATAGTTGATAACCGGGGCCCGTCAGGGAAAGCCGTCCGGACTACGCCGGCTGGTTGCCGTTGCGATGGCCCGTAATCTCGGTGCTTTCGTTGTTCCCGGTCCCGAAATTGCTCACGCCCACGGTCTGAATATTGAAGCGGCTGGGATACAACTGGTCGCCAGTCCGCGCCACGCCAGTATCCTGCTGGTGGTCGGCGCCATTCCCCCGGCGCTACGCGAGGCCGCGGCGGTTATTTACGCCCAGATGGTACGCCCACGGGCATTATTCATCCTTGGCACGGAAGAATTGTCTCCATTGCCTGCCGCTGATGTCATGGCAGGACTGTCACAGCAGGAACTGATACAGGGCGTGCGCCAGCTGCGCACCGCATTTGCCGAGGACGCCTTCCGTGCAGACGTATCGGACTTCAACGCACCGATACTAGAAGTTCGCATTGAATATACCTGCTCCATGCACCCGGAAGTCGTACAGGACGAACCAGGCTCCTGTCCCAAGTGTGGAATGGATCTGACACCGCGCGAGGCCCGGGCCAGCGCAGAACATGTACATATTGATCAGCAAAAAATAGACGATGATGTAGAAATCCATACCACATCAAACCATAACCACGGTGGCCACCATGCTATGGACCACGTGGAATACACCTGCCCCATGCACCCGGAAGTGATTCAGAACGAGCCGGGTTCCTGTCCCAAATGCGGCATGAACCTGGAGCCTCGTGGCGCGCAGTCTGAACCAACGCATGATCATCACCACATGACGCACGAAACAGCGGCGGAATACACCTGCCCCATGCACCCGGAAGTGATTCAGAGCGGGCCAGGTTCCTGTCCCAAATGCGGCATGAACCTGGAGCCTCGTGGCGCACAGCCTGAATCCAGTCATGAACGCCACCATGTGGATCACAGCCATATGGACCCTGGCGATATGGCGTTCATGTCCATGATTGATGTCACCAAAGATCTGCCCCGCAGCTGTGACGGCCTGCCGATGGAATGGATCGATGTCCCTTTCGGCCCGTTTTTCCCTGGCCTGCCCGGCGGCCTGCTGCTGATGCTGACACTCGATGGTGATACGGTCGCCGGATCCGATGCCCGCTCTTTGGTTGAAAACAGGGAGCTGTTGCAACATTCGTCTATGAACATCGGGAGCTTCATTGAACGGCTGACCGGCATGGAACCACTGGCCCCGGTTGCCTACCAACTCCTCGCCTGCCGGGCTCTGGAAAATGCAGTGGGGGGAAACACCGCTGGCGTGGAAGTGCCTGCCGATACGGCCCGCGCGCGTATTGGCGCGCTGGAACGGGAACGGATCGCGAGTCATCTGGGCTGGCTGGCGCTCTTCGGACAACAAACCGGCTTCGACTGGCTGATGCGGCGCGCCGCATCACTGCAACTGGAGGTTCTGCATGCCGACATCAAACAGATCATCGCGCTAAGGTCGGTGATACAGACCCTGATCAAGCGGTTGCAACGAACACCACTACTGAAATCGCGAACAGCAGGCGTCGCTTGGCTGGCACCGAACGTTGCCTTGCGTGGTCCTGTCGCACGTGCCACCGGGAATCGCGACGATGCACGCAGTACTGACAAGACCTGCTCCGCCCTGGGTTTCACGCCGGTCAGCCGGGAAGGGGGCGACGCCCTGGCTCGCCTGCAGGTTCGCCTTGACGAGATAATACACAGTATTTCGCTTATTCAGGCCGCCGGCGCTATTGCGGTCGTGGGTGTCGGGGAACCGGTACCGGCCAATATCGGCGAGGCATCCGCAACAGGTGTAGCAGTGGTGGAGACGCCGCGCGGCATGGCCCGTCTGCAACTGACCCTGGAGAAGGGTCAGGTAATTGCGGCGCGATTGGAGACACCTTCGACATACCATCTCACCCTGATCAAACCGCTGATCGAACAACAGGCACTGGGTAACGCACTGGTGGCCGTTGGTTCCCTGGACTTATCACCCTGGGAGGTACGGCAATGACCACTCTCCTTATTCTGTTACTGCTGGCACTCGGTGCTTACCTAGTCGCGGTACTCGAAGCCTGGACCGCGAGTGGACGTTTTCGGCTGGCCGCGCCGCTGTTTGCCGCCCTTGCCCTGCTGGGGCGGGAATCCATTGTGCCACGTAAACCCGACCGACTCTTCTTTGAAGTGGCCCCGGTTCTGCTGTTGCTTTCGGCAATACTCGCCGCTGCGGTCGTGCCGCTGACACCCAACCTGATCATCACCGATATGGCCACTGGTGCACTGTTCATCAACGCGGCACTGGTCTATGTGCTGGTTGCCTTGCTGATGGCCGGCTGGGGGCCAGATAGTGCCTACAGCATGATCGGCGGCTGGCGGTTCCTGGGCCAGCTTATCGCCTACGCCATGCTTATCGTCATGCCCATCACCGCAGTCGCGATGCGCGCCGAGTCCTTGCTGGCAACACAGATCGTGGTCTCCCAGGCGGGCTTGTGGAACATCATTTACCAACCGCTGGGCTTTGTGCTGTTTTTTATCGCGTCCATGGCGTTGGCATTCCTGCCGCCGTTCGATTTGACCACCGCGAAAGGTGAGTTGGCGGGTGGTGTGGAGGCCGAATATAGCGGTGTACGGCTGGCGGTGTTCCGGCTTGGACGGTTGGTGCTGGTGATCACCCTGGCGGCGGCTACGGTGGTTTTCTATCTGGGTGGCTGGCAGGGGCCGTTACTACCGCCCTGGGCGTGGAGCGCAATCAAGATTCTGACGGTAACCGCAACCATGTTACTGGCCGGGCGCTATATGCCACGCATCCGTGAGACCCATCTACTTAGCTGGTGTTGGATGTTTGGTATACCGTTGGCACTACTAAATATCTTCCTTGTTGGCATACAAGTACTGGTGTGGCCATGATCACGGCGCAGATGTTCTTTATTGGTTTTTTTGGACTCGCGGGGGTGTGGTTCGGCATCGTCGTCTTTCGTACTTATTCGATGATGCGCTCGGCCCTGGCACTGCTGTTCTCACAGACCGCCCTCGGTGCCATGTTTCTGAGTATGCAGGCGGAATTTCTTGGTGTATTGCAGATCATGATGATGGCCACCGAAATGAGCATCATGGCCATTTTTATGGTGATGTTCATGATGGATCCAGGCGGGCTCGGTAAAATGGAAATGACCCATCAGAAACGCCTGTCGCTACTGGCCGGTTTTGTTTCCTTCGTCGCCGCCGTGGCGGTCGCCGTGTTCGCCGACTGGGGACCCGTGGCAGCCTCGGCACCGGATGCAGCGCAACAGACTGTAGATCTGGGCCTTGAGCTGTTGGGTCGTTCGATGCTTATTTTTGAAACCGCCGGTATCACCATACTCACCGCCATGATCGCCGCCACGGCGGTGGCTATTCAACCTGTTAAAAAAGGGTCTTCGCTAAATGAGCCCTGAGCTTCTCATCGCTCTGATTACTGGCGCCGCCTTGTTCGGCGTCGGCATCTCCGGCGCCCTGTCGCAGACCAACCTGGTGATGATCATGATGGGCGTGGAACTGATCCTAGCCGGGGCGATGGTGAACTTGGTGGCGTTTTGGCGCTATTTGTATCCGGACAACCCCGCCGGGCAAATGTTCGTATTGATCGTCATGACTGTGATGGCTATTGAGATGGCAGTGGGCTTCGGTGTGGCGATTGCCCGTTTCCGCGCCAAGGGCTCCGTGGAAATGGAAGAAGCCGCGGAATTGAAAGGATGAATCTCATTGCCATTGCCATACTCGCACCCCTCTTCGCGGCGGTATTGATTCTGTTGCTACGGCGTTTGCCCGCTGCGCTGGCGCTGTTGGGCGCCGCTGTCGGTCTGCTCGCCAGTCTGGGGTTACTGGCTGATGCCTTTAATGGCCTGGGCGATGAATTAATTTTGCCCGGCTTGCCGGATCTGCCGCTGCGCCTTGTTGCCACACCCCTGACTGCATTGCTTTCAACCCTGGTCGCTGTGGTCTGCATGCTGGTGATGGTTTATGCGGTTGGCTACATGAGTAAGGACAATGAAAAGGTACGTTTCTTTGCCACCCTGTTGTTGTTCGCCTCTGCAATGCAGACGCTGGTGCTCGCCGGTGACTGGATATTGCTGCTCGCAGCCTGGGAACTCATCGGCCTGAGCAGCTACCTGTTGATCGGCTTCTGGTACCGGCGACCGGGCATCACGCCTGCCGCCACCCGCGCGTTCCTGACTACCCGCAGCGCCGATCTGGGGCTCTATGTCGCGGTGTTCATCCTTATTGCAAACGCCGGCAGCAGCGATATCGCGACCACGCTGAACACTGGCGGCAATGCGGCGATTGTCGCCGGGCTTCTGCTGCTGGTCGCTGCCATGGGTAAATCGGCGCAAACACCGTTGCACGACTGGTTGCAACGCGCCATGGCCGGCCCCACGCCGGTCTCGGCCCTACTGCATTCGGCCACCCTGGTGGCGGCGGGGGCGATTCTGCTGATCCGCACGGCACCGATGCTGCCACCTGATACGCTGCTGGTGATCGGCATCGTAGGCGGCATCACCGCCGTGGTGGCCGGTCTTATCGCGCTGGGCGAGCGCGATCTCAAGCGTCTGCTGGCTGCATCGACCTCAAGCCAGTACGGCCTGATGTTGGTGGCCGTGGGTGCCGGTGTGCCACTGGCGGCACTGCTGCACCTGATCGCTCACGCGGCCTTCAAGAGTTCGCTGTTCCTCGGCGCCGGCGTATTTCAGCACAGTCGAGGCAGCACTGAGCTGACAAAACTGGAAGGCGCCGGGCATGACAGACCACGCATATTTTTTGGCTTTGCACTGGCCGCGTTGGCACTGGCCGGTATCCCTCCATTGAGTGGATTCTTTTCCAAGGACGCCATCATTGCCGCCTCGCTGGCTTCGCCCAACGCGTCGTTACTGGCGCCACTGGCGTTGGCCGGCACGGTGCTGACCGGCGCCTATGTGGCCCGGGCGCTACGTATCCTGTGGCATGGCAAGGGTAAGTCCCGCAATATTGTGGGGCTGGGCTGGATGGGGACCGGGCTGGCTGGTCTGGTTACCCTGGCTGTTATCCTGGGTGCTACCTTCCCATCTATTGAGGCATTGCTGAACACCCGGCTACCCGAAAGCACCCTCACCCAATTTCTCCCCGAAATCCTTGGACTGGGTGCCGCACTGGGCGGCCTGACGCTGGGTTGGGTCGTCCCGGTGCGGCGACTGCTCGGCCCCCTGTTGCCCTGGGCACAACAAGGTTTTGCCATTGCCGGTGGTTTCGATAACTTGATGGTGCGGCCCGCATTCGCCATTGCTCGCGGCTGTGAAAAACTGGAACGCGCCCTGTACACAGGCGTGCTTACAGTAGGTCGACTTGGGCTCAGTATTGGCCGGGCCGTGCGTCGTAGTGACGAGCAAGGCATTGATGGGCTGATATTTTCACTGGTGCGTCGTACTGTCGATCTTGGCAGCCGCGCCCGCACCTTGCAAAGCGGCCTGATCCACCGTGAACTGGCCATCACCGTAATAACAACGGCGCTGATTCTCACCGCCCTGTTTATCCCTTTACTGGTTTTTTAAAGAGGAGACGCCTGAGTGCTTCCCATCGTATCCATCACCCTGTTCCTGCCGCTCCTTGGGGCGCTGCTTATTATGACTTTGCGCAAGGCGCCAGCACAGGTCGTACACGCTGTCGGCATCGTCACCAGCACACTGACACTGGCAGGAGCCGTATGGATGTGGATGCGGGGCGTCAACGAAACCGGTTTTGCCCAACTCGAACAGCTTGACTGGATGCCGGCAGTCGGAGCCGCCTATCGTGTGGGCGTAGACGGTATCAGTCTGCCGCTGGTATTGCTAAGTGCCCTGCTGTTTTTCCTGACCTTTATCTACTCGGCCAGGGTACGGGAACGACCCCACGCCTACGTGGTATTGATGCTGTTACTGGAGACGGCGGCTATCGGTACCTTTACTGCACTGGATGCGATCCTGTTTTACGTTTTCTTCGAAGTGTCGCTGGTCTCCATGTACTTCATGATCGCCGGCTGGGGGTACGAAGACCGCCAGCGCGCAGCGCTAATGTTTTTTATCTACACTCTGCTGGGCAGCCTGCCGCTGCTGCTTGCCATCCTCGGACTGTATCTGGGCAGCGACCCGCATACCTTCGATATGCGCGCCTGGATCGACAACCCGCCGTTGGCCGGCACTGCAGCCATGCTGGCGCTGGTGGCGATGCTATTTACTTTTGCGGTCAAGACGCCGGTCTTCCCCTTCCATACCTGGCTGCCGGCCGCGCATGTGCAGGCACCGGCTGCGGGCAGTGTGATTCTCGCCGGGGTGATGCTGAAATTCGGTACCTATGGCCTAGTGCGTTTTGCCCTACAGATGACACCGGATGCCTTTCGTGACGCCGGTATCGTCATCCTTATATTCGGTGTGGTCGCCGCCCTTTACGGCGCCTTCGCCGCACTGGCGCAGAGCGATCTCAAGCGTCTGATCGCCTACACATCAGTCAATCATATGGGTTATATCATCGTCGGGGTTGCGATCGCCGCACTCGCAATCGATCCGGCAATACGTGCCACGGCGCTGGACGGCTCGGTACTGCAGATGGTCAGTCACGGGCTGGTCACCGGTGCGTTATTCTTTCTTGTCGGCATGCTCCAGGATCGCGCCCACACACGCGAGATGGATCAGTTCGGCGGTCTGATGAAAGTGGTGCCGATACTCGGCTGGTCCTTCGTACTGGCCGCCTTCGCCTCGCTGGGTTTGCCGGGACTGGCACACTTCCCGGCCGAATTCCAGATCTTCCTGGCGACACTGCGGGTTGAACCCCTAGCCGTGATCGTTATCCTCGGTATCGTCATCACTGCCGGCCTGTACCTTAAGGCCATCGGCCAGGTCTTTCTCGGCGAACCTCGTGAAAAGTGGGCAGGCATGGCGGATCTGAATGTGCGTGAAGTGCTCACGCTGGGCCCGCTGTTGATGCTGATCATCGTGGTGGGTATTGCACCGGCCTGGGTGCTGGACATCATTCACAAGACCACAGCGGCGCTGCAGTTCTGATGGCACGTGATCTTGCCCTACTAATCCCCGAGATCATTGTTCTTCTCACCATCGTCGCTGCATTGGTGAGCGAGATGTTGCGCCTGCCCCGCATAGCGTTGGCCATCACGCTTATTGGCTTGCTGCTCGCGACTGTCCAGACCCTGCCGCTGCTCGGCACGGACACCAGCATATTTGGAGATACATTCCGCATTGATACACTGAGTATCTGGGCCAAACTTATCTTGTTACCAGCGACAGCATTATCCATTTTACTGGCACGTGCGGAACTCAGTGGTAGCGACCGGGAAGGCACTGTATATGTTTTGATCTGCCTGGTTACTCTGGGTGCCTTGGTGCTCGCCGGTGCTGGCGATAGTATGTTGCTCGTACTGGGTATATTACTCTCCAGCCTGGGTTCCTTTGCGCTGGTTGCCTATCCACGAAATGACAGTGCCACCGAAGCGGCCATGAAGTTCTTTGTCTTTGCCTCGGTCACCAGCAGTATCATGATTTTCGGTCTCAGTTACTGGTTCGGTGGTACCGGCTCAACCCTGCTCAGTGATTTGGCCCGTCTTGATATCACACCCGTCGTCGCTACCATTGGGTTGATCGCCGTCATTGTCGGGCTGGGATATAAAGCCTCACTGGTGCCATTTCATTTCTGGGCACCGGATGCTTATGAAGGTGCACCAATATCAATCGCTGCTTACATGTCGGTGGTTCCCAAGATCGGTGCAATCCTCGCCCTGGCGCAGGTGGTACGTGATTTGCCTGTGTCTACGAATTGGGCTTTGACCCTCGCCGTGTTCTCTGTACTGACCATGACCTACGGTTATCTGGCCGCGCTGGTGCAAAACAACGTTATCCGACTACTGGCCTATTCGTCCGTTGCCCAGGCCGGCTATTTTCTCCTCGGCATTGTCGCCGTGGGGGCCAGCCCACTTGCTTTTACTTCGCTGGTTGTTTTTTCCGCCGCCTACGCGGCAATGAATCTGGGGGCCTTTGCCGTCGCCATGCGTACAGGTCGAAGCCTTGATGCCTTCTCCGGCATCGGGCGCAAAAATCCTGCCATGGGTGTGGCGATGGTGGCGTTTCTTCTTTCCCTGGTGGGTATCCCACCACTCGCTGGTTTCGTCGGCAAGTTTTTGTTGTTCGGTGCATCATTGGATGCCGGTTTCACCTGGCTGGTTGTGGTGGCGATCCTTAACAGTGTACTTTCACTGGCGGTGTACCTGCGCATTGTCATACCAATGTATCAGCAACCTAGCGATGCAGCGGTACCAACTGCTGCATCAAATTTGACATCCGCACCATTGACCAAGCTGGTGTGGATCATTGCTCTCGTCTTCACAGTGGGCATCGGCCTGGCGGCGCAACTACTGCTTGGAAAGATCGGCGGACCACTGTAATGCGTTATTTCACCTTCATCTTCATTGTAATCCTGACGCTGTTCGCTGTTGTGTTAGGTGCCATCTGGCATAGCAACTGGTACTGGTTGTTACTGATCACATTACCACTGAGCCTCCTTGGAATATGGGATATGTTGCAACCCAGGCATAGCCTGTTAAGGAATTATCCTCTGCTGGCTCATTTACGCTGGGTCTTCGAGGGTATTCGACCTGAGATTCGTCAATACCTGATGGAAAGCGACACTGAGGCAATCCCCTTTAGCCGTGAACAACGAGGGCTGGTCTACGAACGCGCCAAAGACACAGTGGATGTCCACCCCTTTGGCACCGACCTGGATGTTTATGGCGAAAAATACGCCTGGTTAAATCACTCAACCGCGCCCAAACCCAAACAGGAATCCTGTTTCTGCATCAAGGTAGGAGGGACACAGTGCGACAAACCTTATTCCGCCTCGGTGTATAACATTTCCGCCATGAGTTTCGGCGCACTGAGTGCCAATGCTATTCGTGCCCTGAATAAAGGTGCAAGGATGGGAGATTTTGCACACGATACCGGTGAAGGCAGTATCAGCCGCTATCACCGTGAATTCGGTGGCGACCTGATCTGGGAAATCGGCACCGGCTATTTTGGTTGCCGCAGTGCAGACGGCACCTTTAATGTAGAAATGTTTGCCGAACAGGCCAGCAACCATCAAGTCAAGATGATCGAGATCAAGCTATCCCAGGGCGCCAAACCCGGCCACGGTGGCGTACTCCCGGGTCATAAGGTTAGCGCAGAGATTGCTGCGGCCAGACATGTTGCCTCTGGTAAGGATTGCCTGTCACCACCGGGACACAGCGCTTTTAGCACACCTGTCGAGTTGCTGGAATTCATCCAGCAGCTACGCAACCTGTCCGGCGGCAAACCGGTTGGCTTCAAACTCTGTATCGGCCACCGTTGGGAATTTCTGGCCATCGTCAAGGCGATGCTGGAAACCGATATACTGCCCGATTTCATCGTTATCGACGGTGCCGAGGGTGGCACCGGCGCGGCACCGCTGGAGTTCTCCAATCACATTGGCACACCTTTGCTGGAAGGACTGCTGTTTGTCCACAATGCACTGTACGGTACCCGGCTGCGCGATCAAATCAAAATCGGCGCCAGTGGGAAAATTGTCTCTGCCTTTGATATGGTGCGCGTCATGTCGCTGGGCGCAGACTGGTGTAATGCAGCACGTGGATTCATGTTTGCACTGGGGTGTGTCCAGTCCCGAAGCTGCCACACCAACCGTTGCCCGACCGGTGTGGCCACTCAGGACCCCCGACGGCAACGTGCCCTGGTTGTCGAGGACAAGGCGCAACGCGTCTACCATTTTCATAAAAATACACTGCAAGCCCTGGCCGAGGTCATCGCCGCTGCCGGTCTCGAGCACCCTTGTGAACTGCGTCCCTATCACTTCTACCTGCGTTCGGCACCGAATACCGCCATAGCCGCTAACATGGTCCTCGATTTTCTTGAGCCCGGTGAATTGCTGGAAGGCACCGATAATCCTCTGTTCAAGACTAACTGGTTGCTGGCCCAGGCACATTCCTTCGCCCCGCTAAAACCGGGAAGGGCCACCATCGCCAAATGATGTGAGCATGTACAATCTGCATAAGCCGCTAGCGCCATCCAAAAGAATGGAAAAGTGTCTGAGATCGCACAATCCTTCCTGACGGCGGTAAACAACTATGAACCTGTGCTTGCAGAATATGGCATGGCTGTCATTCTTGTTGCCATCGCGATAGAGGGCTTCGGAATACCCGTCCCGGGTCAAAGCCTGCTTATCGCGGGTGCGCTGCTGAGCACGCGTGGTGAGTTCGATATCCGCGTGTTACTGGTGTCGGCCTGGTTTGCGGCGTTGGCCGGAAGTACGCTTGGTTATATTATCGGCAGAGTCGGCGGCAGAAAACTGCTTCTTCGTCTGCCGCTCAACTCCCTCCGGCTCGCGCGTATGGATACCTTCTGTAAACGCTATGGTACGCTACTCGTGATCCTGTCGCGCTTCATCGACGGTCCCCGGCAACTCACCGGCATCTTCGTCGGCAGCCTGCGCATGCCGGCCTCTACATTTCTCCCCGCAACCGGTGTGGGAGCAATGCTATGGGTTGGGTTTTGGGGACTCGGTAGTTACTACCTTGGCCAGCATATTCACATCGTTGCACAGCTTTTCAAGTCTATTGCACCTTATACCTGGATTGCTACAGGATTTTTAATCCTCGCGTTTTGCATCTATATGATCCGAAGACACAATCACCGAAAATCCACACCCGGAAAGCACTAGCTGTAGTGTCCTAATTTGATCGTATATCATCAAGAGTTGACCGCGCACGATTTACTTTTTTAAAATTTATCTATGGTTCCCACGCTCCCGCGTGGGAACCATAGCCCTGCCCTACCGAGCCAAACATATGCATTCCCACGCGGAAGCGTGGGAATGCGGTGCTAAAACGATTAATATATAATTAATTCAGGACACTACCCTAGGTCGACGTCGCCAGACTACGTATAGCGCCCGGGCTCCGCCTCGAACTTGCCGAGGCAGGATTCACTGCAGAAATAATAGTTTTGGCCGGCGTGCTCCACGTGATAGCCGGAATCTTTCGATACGTCCATGCCACACACCGGATCAGTCAGACTTTCCGGCAGTGCATACTGTGCCGGGTCCTCCTGAAACTTGCCATGACAGCTTTTGGAACAGAAGTACCAGGTTATACCCTGATACGTTTCCTGGGCCGCTGCCGAATCTGCATTGATTTCCATACCACATACTGGATCTTTAATCATGTTCGACCTCCTTTACAGTTGTTCATCAGTTGAATAGTAGCCATCTGGCCATTCTAAGCGCTTACAATCATCTAAAAGCTGTCATCCTGGTACCCCCTTTACCGGAGGCGGAATCATGCATCCCATCCCAGTACAGATCATCCCGTCGCAGAGGTATCGGCAACGGCTGTCCAACATGACCGACCAGCACCTGGTAGACATTGATACTGCCTTGCTCGAAGTACCAGGCCGAACCGGCCATATACAACCGCCACAGCCGGTAGATCTTGTCGCCCGCCGCGCGGACCGCCTGATTCCTGTGCGTCTCGAGAGACGTGACCCAGCGTCGCAGAGTCAGCGCATAGTGGCGCCGCAAGCTCTCCACATCAAGCAGTTCAAACCCCGCCCTCTCCATCGCATCATTGACATCGCTGATGCGCGCCAGTTCACCGTCCGGAAAAACAAAACGGTTGATAAAGCGTCTAATCGGGGTTCGCCTCCAGCCGGTATCATTGGTGATGCCATGATTGAGAAACAAACCGCCGTGTCTGAGCACACGATTTATCGTGCTGAAATAATTATCGAAATTTTTCAGTCCGATGTGCTCGAACATACCGACGCTGACCACACGATCATACTGTGCATTATCGGGAAGATCCCGGTAATCACGCAGTTCAACGGTGACCCGATCCTCAAGGCCCTCGGCGCGAATACGCCCCAGGGCATACCGGTACTGTTCTTCACTGAGCGTGATTCCGTGCGCCCGAACGCCATAATGGCGTGCTGCCCACAGCACCAGAGCGCCCCAACCACAACCGATATCCAGCAGTTTCTGGCCAGGCTCCAGGCGCAGCTTGCGACAGATATAGTCAAGCTTGTCCTGCTGCGCCTTGGCCAAGGTCTGATCACCGTCCTGGAAGTAGGCACAGGAGTAAACCATTTCCGGATCGAGCCACAGACGATAGAAATCATTGCTGACATCGTAGTGGTGGGCAATGCTGCGCTTGGAGTTATGTCTGGCCCCTTGGCCAGCACTGACTTCACGCGAGTCATCATGAAAATGGTCGGAGGGCAACCGCCACGCATTCCACAAGGCGGCAAGACGTTGTCTCAACGACCAATTGGCGTTCAGCAAAAATTCCGTCAGACTGAACAGCGGCTCCATGTCACCCTCGACATCAATGGCGCCTGATAGATAGTCTTCGGCCAGACGAACAAGGTCCCGGTGCAGGATCATGTCGCGCAGTACCCAGGGATGATTGAAAACCACTGTGCAGGACGCATCAGACTCACCGATGATGGTCTCCCCATTCCAGAGGCGTACGGCGACCGGCCCGGAGTAATCTTTCATCAGTCCCTGCAATATGCACTTACCGACCTCCACGGCCCTTGCCGACCCAGTAGAGTTATCGACAAGCGCTACCGTGGGCGTTTCCACGCTTCGAATATAGGGTAAGTTTTTAATGTTCATTGTCTTTCTCCTTTTCAACCTTCACTGCGGCAGGCGGGGTTGCAATCAGCCCACGGAGCCGCCACCCATTGTGCTTGTAGATAAGGCCGACCCGGATCCTAACGGGTAAAGGCGACAGAGGGCTGTTCAGACCACCAACCACCCTTCGGACCCGGGCCGTTCGCTGCCTCCTATCAGTCAACACGAAACCGCTATGCGTGCCCGTGTCCCTTCGTTGGCATCGACTTCTGCAAAGTGGCAGCCAAGGCGATACCGCCGACCAGAAGACCCACAATAATCTGGTTATAGGCTGGACCCACCAGATTCGTAAAGCCTAAGGCAAACGGCGCGACGACCAACCACAGTCCCAGGACCAGATTGGTGTACTCCTCCCACAACTGTGGACGGGAGAGCGCCGCAAATGCAAATATCGCCACCGCCGCGCCGGTCAGATAGGAGTTGATAGCGGCCACATCACCAATGGCGCCAATACCAAACACCGGCGCCAGCACAAGCCACACACCCAACAGGACATTCGTCCGGTCTTGCCATCGTTTCTCTTTCATTACACACCTCCTTTGTTCCTCTGCGGGGCCATCCATAATGGATAACTCCATGGAACATATCTGTTATATAGCACCTATGCGTGAGACACAGGTCAAGAATACATTCGAAATATTATCTTGATGGCTCCGGGTCCGCCGGGGCCGGGCCACCCCCCGGTCATGGGCTATGGATGCAACAGTTGCATAAAGTCACCAACCGGCATGGCATCAAAATGTTCGCTGTCGCCAAGCAGCGCCAGAACCTGCTCACTGCGATCCTTATCGAGATAATTCCTTGTGTTGCCGCAGAATTTCTCGTGCAACAAAGGCCATGCTTCATCCCGGCGTTGGCGGTGACCGACTGGGTATTCCACCACAATACGTTCACTCTGGCTGCCGTCGCTAAAAAATATCTGCACGGCGCCGGGAATCGCGCGCTGCAACGGGTCGCGATAGGCGTGGGTGAAGTCAGGATTTTCGATCACCTCCGTACAACCGCGTAAACGGTCGATACGTGGGTCGGCCGCCCGGTTGTCATGGTAATCCTCGCTACTCAGCCTGCCGTGCAGCAGCGCTATAGCCACCATGTATTGCAAACAGTGATCGCGGTCTGCCGGATTATTCAGCGTGCCGGTCTTGTTGATGATGCGCATACCGGCCTGCTGGGTTTCTATCACGATATGCCTAATGTCATCACAACGTTCACCTTCGACAGAATGCAATTGTATTGCGGCTTCAACGGCCGTCTGGGCATGGAATTCGGCCGGAAAGGCCACCTTGAACAGGATATTCTGCATCACGTAACAATCGAGGGGTTGCGTCAGGGTAAGTTTCTGGCCGTGCAGCAGACTGTCCTGAAAACCCCAACCGGGTGTACTGAGCGCATGGGGATATCCCATCTCACCGCGCAAGGCCAGCAGCGCCAGCCACAGACCACGCGCGGTTGCATCCCCTGCCGCCCAGCCTTTTCGCGAGCCGGTATCCGGAGCATGGCGATAACAACGCAAGCTGCCACCATCGACCCAGGCATTCGAAACAGCATTGAAAATCTGTTGGCGCGAGGCGCCAAGCATAGTGCTGGTAACCAGTGCAGTGGCAACCCGCACCAGGATAACATGATCCAGGCCGAACTGATTGAAGCTGTTGCCCAACGCCAGGCAGCCCTGAATTTCATAGGCCTTAATCATCACCACCAAGACGTCACGTAGTGATACGTGGTGCTGGCGTTTTTCCATCAGGCTTGCTGCGGCCAAAATTCCACCGAGGTTATCTGACGGGTGCCCCCATTCTTCTGCCAGCCAGGTATCGTTGAAATCCAACCAGCGAATCATACTGCCCAGGTTGAAGGCGGCCTGTACCGGTTCCAGTTCTTGCGCCAGTCCGGGGATGCGAATCCCTCCTGTTATTTTTATCTCATCCAACAACGGACCGAGCACACGTCGGCAGCCAGCATCATCAAGGCTGCGCAGGGCACAGCCGAGGCTGTCAATCAGGCAATAGCGGGCTGTGTCATATGCTTCGGAGTTGGTGGGGATATAGTCGAGCACATAGTCCGTAAGTTTATTCAGCAGTGCATCCGACGGAGGCACGGATACCTGCGTGTTCATTGCCTTTGATCAAGCGGCACGAAAGGTCGTTCATCCGGACCAATATAATTAGCAACGGGCCGGATCAATCGATTATGTCGGCGTTGTTCCATGACATGGGCGGCCCAACCACTCATGCGCGCGCACACGAACACCGAGGTATACAGTGGCACCGGGATAGCGAGGAAGTGATAGACCGAGGCGCTATAAAAATCCAGATTGGCGAACAGATTTTTTTCACACCGCATCACCTGCTCGACGCGTTCGGAAACAGCGAACAACCGGTTATCACCGGCGTCATCCGCCAGCCGTTTGCTCCACGGTTTGATCAGCGCATTGCGCGGATCCGATTCCCGATAGACACGGTGGCCAAAACCCATCACCTTCTGGTGCGATGCCAGTACCGCAAGTACGGCGTCTTCGGCGGCATCGGGATCGGCAAGATCAGCGATAAAAGCCATGGTAGCCTCGTTGGCGCCGCCGTGTAGGGGACCGCGCAAGGTACCAATGGCCGAGGTGATGCAGGAATAAAAATCCGCCAGGGTCGAGGCCGTCACCCGTGCGGCAAAGGTGGAGGCGTTGAATTCGTGTTCTGCATAGAGGATCAGGGAGACATCCAGTGCACGCTGTTGCAGGTCGGATGGCGGCTTTCCGTGCAGCAGATGCAGGAAACCGCCGGCCAGACTGGCTGTTTCCCCGGCTATTTCCATCGCCGTGTCGGTGCGCTTGCCATGCTGGTGAAAACAATGCCAGTACAACAGCATGCCGGGCAGGGTTGCCAGTAACCGATCCGCAATATTGTATTGCTCATCAAAGCTGTGCTCCGACTCGATGCAACCGAGCAGTGAACAACCACTGCGTAATACATCCATCGGGTGACTGTTGGCGGGGAGCATTTCGAGTTGGGTTTTCAACACATCGGGCAACTTGCGCATACGGGACAGCCGCTGACGATAAGCATCAAGTTGATCCACGTTGGGCAATTCACCGTAGAGCAGCAGGTAAGCCACTTCTTCAAAGCACGCGCTGGCGGCGAGATCTTCAATAGCATAGCCTCGGTAACTCAGCCCACGCCCCTGCTTGCCAACGGTGCAGATGGCTGTGTCACCGGCAATGATATCTGCCAGACCTCCGCCGTGCTGTTTCGTGACCTGGCTCGTGTTTTGGCGATCGTTCTTATGTTGCGCATCTTGCGCCAACTCTGCCGTGTGATAATCGAGCAGCGCGTATAATTCCTCACGGTCCTGCATGCGCTCCAGCCAGGCACGTTGACTGCCGTGTGTACGTATCGAGGCATAAAGCCCCTCTACTGCCTTACTCATGACCCGGAATGCGCTCAATGGGTAGAGCAACAGACTGACGCCGGTCTGGGCCATTTGTTCACGGCCGAACAACGGCGTTTGCCCGAACTCGGTCAGGTTGGCCAGCACCGGCACCCGTACGGCCTCGGTGAATTGCCGGTATTCATCCAGCGAAGTGAGTGCTTCTACGAAAATCATGTCGGCGCCGGTTTCAATGTAGGCCTGACTACGATCGATGGCAGCGGCCAAACCTTCGACACTACCAGAATCAGTGCGCGCCATAATGACAAAATTATGGTCCTGCCGCGCCGCCAGGGCAGCGGCCAAACGGGCCTGCATTTCCGTTGTCGACACCAGCACCTTGCCAGGACGGTGGCCACAGCGTTTCTCGGCCACCTGATCTTCGAGTTGCAGTCCGGCGACGCCTGCCTGTTCCAGCTCCCGCACGCAATCCGCTATCTCATCGCCCCAACCGGTATCCGCATCGACCAGCAGTGGCAGTGGCGTGGCTGCGGTGATGCGCCGCGCCTCTTCAACAACTTCGGCACGCGATGTCAGGCCGAGATCAGGACGACCATACGCCATATTGGCCACGCCAGCACCGGATAGATAGATCGCCCTGAATCCAGCCCGTTGCGCCAGCAAGGCACAATACGCATTGGGTACGCCCACCATCTGCAGTGGCCGTCCTTCATCGACTGCCTGACGTAAACGCTGACCGGCTGCAGGAAGACTGGATGGCGACGGGTTCACAGGGGATATTCCTTATTGAGCCAGGCTTTCTTTCAGAAATATCTCAGCGGTATAGCCGGCCAGATCGTGAAACAATTTTTCAGCCCTGGCCTCCTGCTCGTCTTCCGCAAGCCCTAAATGCCGTTCGACTCGTGCCTCAATCTCGGCCAGCGAGCGGGAATCTGCGGTTGGGCGGAGAACCTCAAACAAACTTTTGTGGGCCGCTTTGCGCTGCATCACTTCCAGGCCATCAAGGATCTGACGATGGGCGGTGCCTTCCCAGATGGAAAGAATCATCGATTCGCGGAACCAGCGCTCCACCGGATACTCGGCCAACACACCCAGTCCGCCATGAACTTCCATGGCCCATTTGCAGGTCTGGGCGGCAAACTCGGCGGTCCAGTATTTGGCCAGGTGGGCAAGCAAGCGGAACAGGTGGTATTGCTCATTGTAGGGTGGGGTCTGACGCCACACCTCGTCCAGCATCCGTGCGGTCTTGCTGGCGAGCGCCATCGCCAACTGCAAGCCGTGGCGGCGCTCGCGGAACTGTTGTTGCAGCAGGGGGTGATCGATGATGGCCTTACCGAATGCTTGGCGCTGGCGGGCAAACTCTGTCGCTTCGGCAATCGCACGCTGGGCCAGTGCCACACTGGCAACACTGTTGGCAACACGGGAAATATTCAAAACCTCAAGAATCAAATAGACACCCTGTTCGCGGCCGCCCAACAGCCACGCCTCACTGTCGCGTAGTTCGATCTCCCCGGTGGGCACAGAACGGGTGGCAATCTTGTCCTTAATACGGCGAACCGTATAGTTGAGTTCTCCATTTTCTTTCAGCCGCGGCAACAGGAACAGTGCCAATCCGCGTACATCCCAGGGTGCATCTTCGGGACGCGCCGCGACTACGGCCAGTTCGGCGCCGAGGTTGCTGGCAAAGTACTTGTCACCGCTGAGGCGCCAGCGGTCGTTCTGTTCGCGCGCAATGGTCTCGACATTGGTCCCCAGATCGGAACCACCCTTGATTTCGGTCATCCAGGTAGCGCCCTGCCAAACTGTATCGTCGGTTCGCAACAATTGCGGCAAGAAGCGCGCCTTGAGCGCCTCGTTGCCATATTTCTCCAGTGGCACCGCCGTGGCGAGTGACACGGTATAAGGGCAATAGAGCCCGGGATCATGGAAGGCAGTGACATAGCCAAGGCGATAAAAAGGTAACACCGAGTTCTGTTCAAAGACGTGGGAGATGATACCCTGCCGGTAACCCTGGCGAAGCATGGTCCAGTAGTCGGGGGGATAACAGATCTCATCGACCCGGGTACCGGCACGGTCGAACATGCGCAACCAGGGTGTGCCCGCCCTGTCCACGGTCTCCGAAATAACCTGTCCCTGCATTGCCCACCAATGTTCGTAGGCAGCCAGCGCCGCTGCATCGGGGATATCACCCAGATTATCACCAAGAAAGGCCAGCGGTGATGTGAATTGCTCAAATCCGTTCACGCAACCTCCTTCTCCTGACACCAACGGTTGATGTTTATAACGATAACCAAAGTCTAGCAGAATACTATTAACGTGTTGGTCGCCGTACCGCCCATCATGCAATAATCAGGCTGCAGTTGACCTGTGCCCCGGTGACAGGTGCTATATAGAAAAGATGCAAATCAGGGACTCTTTTGCTACCGTCATGACACCCTCTGCCATGGTTATAACTTAAGTGGGCTCTTATGCATCTATCCGGGGTATCTATTAAGGGTGTCGGCATACTGACAGATACATGCATTATTTTGATCAGGGTGATCGAATGCGCACTGCCAACGGAATAGGATTCACGCCATGCATCTAGCGGTTACTGACATGAATGACGATCCGGGTAATTGCCATTGCCGGGACACCATCACACCGGCTGATCAAGCTCCCGCCTGTGTAACGCCGCTGCAGACCGGGCACCGGTCTTTTGCGTTGTTCGTTGAAGGCGACGAGTTGTACGAGGCGATGCTGGCGGATATCGCTGCGGCCCACACCCGCGTCCGCATGGAAAGCTATATCTTCGCCGCCGATGAAATCGGCTGGCGTTTCGCCCGTGCACTGGCCGAATGCACGGCGGCCGGGATCGAAGTACGCCTGCACCTGGATGCCGCAGGGTTTCTGTTATGGGGCAATCGCAAACTCAAAACCTGGCTGCGCGGTCAGGGTATCCAGCTGCGCCTGTTCCACCGTTGGCGTTGGCGTGACCCGCTACGCTATAACCGCCGCAACCACCGCAAGCTGCTGGTCGTGGATGAATCCGTCGTTTATGTGGGCGGTTTCAATATTCACCGTGAAAGTTCGCGCCTTGTCTTCGGCGCCGACCGCTGGCGCGATACCCACGTTCGCCTGGGCGACGCAGTAGCACACTCGGCGGCTCGCTTGTTCGATGGCTTCTGGAACGGTCGGCGTCACCGGCCAATCACAGAACAGGGGACGGTCAATGTGCTGGCACCCAACGTCAACCGGACCTGCCGACAGGCGCTGCACTGTCTTTATGCCAACAGCTTCAGGAACGCGCGCCGGTCAATTTACCTGACGACACCCTACTTCGTACCCGATCACCGCAGTCAGCGGGAACTGTGCCAGGCGGCGCAGCGTGGTGTGGACGTACGTTTGCTGGTACCACGCAAAAGCGACCATCTGTTGGTGCAATGGGCGGCGCGGGCGGCGTATGCCAAACTGCTCAATGCCGGGGTGCGTATCTACGAGTACTTGCCGCGCATGCTGCACGCCAAAACAGCAGTGGTAGACAGTATCTGGGCCATGGTAGGCACGGCGAACCTGGATTATCGCAGCCTGTTTATGAACCACGAGATTAACCTGGTGTCACGGGATCCACTGTTGTGCCAGCGTCTTGAGGCCCAGTTCATGGTAGACCTCAAGAACACGGAACAAATTATCGGTCGGCAGTGGGCGCGCCGACCCTGGAGCCAGCACGTAGTGGAAGTAATCGGCTGGCTGGCGAGGCGCTGGTTGTGACCAGGGCTAACAATGGACCGATTATCGGCATCGATGTCGGCTCGACCACGGTCAAGTGCACGATTGTCGACCCGGCCACACTAACCATCCGCTGGTCGCGCTACCAACGCCACGAAACCCGCCAGGCGCAGATGCTGGCACAAATACTTGAAGCGGCCGAAGCGGAGTATCCGGCATTGAAGGACGGCGCTGGTTGTGCCTTCATCACTGGCTCCGGCGCCGGACCACTGGCCGAGGCCGTCGGTGCGTGTTTTGTGCAGGAGGTCAATGCCGTCACCCTGGCGGTGGAACAGCTGCACCCCGAGGTGCGCAGTGTCATCGAGTTGGGCGGGCAGGACGCCAAGATCATCCTGTTCCAGTACGACTCGGCCAGCGGCGCACGGCGGGTGATCACCTCCATGAACGACAAGTGCGCCTCCGGCACCGGCGCGACCCTCGATAAATGTCTGCTGAAGACCGGCTTGTCGCGCGCAATGTTGGCAGAACTGCACTTCGATCCGGAACGATTGCACCATGTCGCCGCCAAGTGCGGAGTATTCGCCGAAACTGACATTGTCAACCTGATCAAGGCCGGCGTGCCGCCAGAAGAAGTGATGAACTCGCTGGCCGACGCCATTGTGATGCAAAACCTGTCGGTGCTGACCCGAGGCAACACACTGCAATCGCAGGTGCTGCTGTTGGGCGGACCGAACGCCTACCTGCCGTTTCTGCAGGCGGCCTGGCGTCTGCGTATCCCGCAGACTTGGGCAGAACGGGGTTATACACCAACAGGTGGCGGGACCCCGGAAGCGTGCATCCAGGTACCGGAAAATGCACAGTACTATGCCGCCTTCGGTGCCGTGGTGTTCGGCATACAGGCCGGTGGCGAACCACTGGCCTACTGCGGTGCCGCAGGCGTACGCGCCTTCATCCGCGACGGTCGCCGGGCGCGACTGGGTGAAACGGCCGGGCCGGGGTTGCTCGCCGAGGGCGAAGACCTGGAGGTCTTTCGTCAACAATACCAAGTGCCGGCCTTCCACCCGCCCGCCCTACCGGCCGATTCCTGTGTGGGTGGCTATATCGGCCTGGACGGCGGCTCTACCAGCTCCAAGGCAGTGCTGATCGACGCGCAGGGCGAGTTACTGGCCAAGGCCTACCGCCTGTCCCAAGGCAATCCCATCGAAGATGCGCGGACGCTGCTGGCGCAACTGCGCGACCAGCTAAGCACCTGTGGCTGTAAACTGGAGGTGCTCGGCTTCGGCGCCACCGGTTATGCCGCTGATGTACTGGACCAGGCGCTGCAAGCCGATGCCAATCTGGTCGAGACCGTGGCCCACATGATGAGCGCGCAACGCTACTGCGGCGAAGACGTGGACGTGATCTGCGACATCGGCGGCCAGGACATCAAGGTGCTATTCCTGCAGAACGGGGTGATCAAGAGTTTCCGTCTTTCCAACCAGTGTTCCGCCGGTAACGGCATGCTGCTGCAGGCGATGGCCGATCAGTTCGGCGCGGCCTTGCACGACTTTGCCGACATCGCTTTCCAGGCGCGCCTGGCGCCGCGCTTTTCCTACGGCTGCGCGGTGTTCCTGGATGCAGACCGGGTCAATTACCAGAAGGAGGGTTTTTCCCGCGAGGAGTTGTTCGCCGGTCTGGCGCAGGTGCTGCCGAAGAACATCTGGCAATACGTGGTACAGATCCCGCGCCTGGCCGAACTCGGTCGCAAGTTTGTCCTGCAGGGCGGCACCCAGTACAACCTGGCGGCGGTCAAGGCCCAGGTGGACTATATCCGCGCGCGCGTACCGGGGGCCGAGGTGCGGGTGCATCCACATTGTGGCGAGGCTGGCGCCATCGGCGCCGCCCTGGAGGCGCGGCGCCAGGTCGCGCAGCGCGGCCAATCCCGCTTCATCGGCCTGGAGTCGGCGATACATCTCGAATACACCACCCGCACCGATGCAACCACACGCTGCACCTTCTGCGACAACCACTGCACACGCACCTTCATCGATACGCGCACGCCGCAGGGCGCCACCAGCCGCTACATCGCCGGGTTTTCCTGCGAAAAGGGCACGGTCGAGTCCAAGCAGGCGGTAGTGGCGCTCAACCAGACGCGCAAACACCTCAAGACCCGTTATCCGAACCTGGTGGATTACGAGGCCGAAGCGGTATTTCGGCACCACTACCAACCGGCGCCGTTTCCGGTTGCTGGCAGCCCGATCGACGACGAGGTGGTGAGTCGCATCTGGTTCGGCTGCGGCCCGGTACAGCGGCGCCCGGTGCGGCGGACCTTTGTGCGCAGTAGCGGTACGGCCCGCGCCGGGTTGCGCATCGGCATCCCGCGCGTCCTCAACCATTATATGATGGCCCCTTTCCTGCGCACTTACCTGGAAAGCCTGGGTATCGGCTTGCGCAACATCGTATTCTCCGACCAGAGCTCGGAAGACCTGTGGCTGGAGGGTGGCAAGTACGGTTCGGTCGACCCCTGTTACCCTGCCAAGGTCACGCTGGCCCACATTCACCAATTACTGTACGCCAAACAGGCGCACCGACCGCTGGACGTGATCTGGTTTCCCTGCATCACCCACACGGCGAGTTTCCTGAATCATGTTATGGGCGCCAACACCTGTCCGGTACTGGCCGGCACACCCAAGGTGGCGCGCGCGGCCTTCACCAAGGAGCGCGACCTGTTCGCTGCTGTCGGCGTGGCCTTTATCGACCGGGCACTCAACTTCGAGTTGTCGGCGCTGTTGCGTCAGCAGCTGTTCGAGACCTGGGGCGAGCTTCTGGGCATCACCACGGACGAGAACGACTGGGCCTGCAAACAGGGCTGGGCGGCTATGGCCGCCTGCGATCGCGATCTGGAGACGCGCGGACGGGCGCTTTTGGATCAGGTGGTCGCTGATAACCGTCTGGTACTATTGATGCTGGGACGCCCCTATCACAATGATCCGGGCCTAAACCACGAGGTGCTTGAGGAGTTCCAAGCGCTGGGGTATCCGGTGTTGTCGCTACGCGCTATTCCCAAGGACCCGGCCTGGCTGCAACCGCTGTTCCGGGACGATCTGCACGCCGGACGGATTGCTGATGTGTTTGATATCCGTGACGTGTGGCCGGAGAACTATTCGGTTAACAGCGCACAGAAGGTATGGGCGGCGAAGTTCGCCGCGCGCCACCCCCACGTCGCAGTGGTCGACCTGTCGAGTTTTAAGTGCGGCCACGATGCACCCACCTACGGGCTGATCGACAAGATCCTCGCCACCAGCCGGACGCCGTTCCTGACCCTGCATGACCTGGACGCCAACAAGCCCGGCGGCAGTATCAAGATCCGCGTACAGACCTTTGCCTATGCCCTGGAACGTTATGGGCAACAATTGGTGGCGGGTGGCGAAGATATTGCTGCGCCGCGCCATACTGCCAGCGGCTAAAATAAGGAGGCATTATGCAAACTGTTGTAGCCCAGTGGTACGATCCCAATCCGCGCACCTTCAGCAAGACCCAGCGCGGGCACACCACCCTGCTGTTCGGGGGCCTAACCACCATGCACGACGGCTTGATCGAAGCCGCAGTGTCGGCACTCGGCTACCGCCTGCAAGCCCTGCCGTGCCCGGACCGGGACGCGCTGCAGTGGGGCAAGGAGTTCGGCAACCGTGGCCAATGCAACCCAACCTACTTCACCGTCGGTAATCTGATCAAATACCTCATTCACCTGCGCGACATTGAGGGGCTGAGCTACGAACAGATCGTCAATGACTACCTGTTCATCACCGCCGGCGCTTGCGGACCCTGCCGTTTCGGCATGTATGCGACCGAATACCGCAAGGCACTGCGCGACGCCGGCTTCGAGGGCTTTCGTGTGCTGCTGTTCGAGAATGCCGGTAGCCTGCAACAAAGCGAATCCGACACCGGCCTGGCGTTGACGGCCAACTTTTTCATTACGCTGCTCAAGGCCGCTATGCTTGGCGACGTGGTCAACGCCATGGGCTACCGCATCCGCCCCTATGAAGTCGTGGCGGGCAGCACCGACACAGCGCTCAAGGAATGCCGCACCCTGTTGTGCGCTGCCTTACGCGAACGCCGCAGTGTGCGACGCGTCCTGCGGCAGTGCCGCCGACGGCTGGCAGCCGTACCGATCAACCGCCTCCAAGCTAAACCGAAGGTCTCCATCATCGGCGAGTTCTGGGCCATGACCACCGAGGGCGAGGGCAACTACCAGTTGCAACGCTTTCTCGAAGCCGAAGGCGCCGAATGCGAGGTGCAGGCGGTGGTGAGTTGGGTGCTGTACAGCATCTGGGAGGCCGCCTACGACATCCGCGAGCGCATGCTGCTGCGCCGCGAACAACTCACCGGCCGTCGGCGCTGGGAGTTCGCACCGCTGCAGCGGTTGCTGTTGTTGCGGCTGGGGCGTGTCGTCCTGCAGCGCTGTTTTTATCGCTACGCGCGCCACATCGGCTTGGTCGGCTACCACCTTCCCGACATGGATGAACTGGCGCGTATCGGCCACGATTACTACGCCAATGAGCTACGTGGTGGCGAGGGCCACATGGAGGTCGCCAAGCTGATCCAAGGGGTGACTCAACACAAGATGCACCTGACCCTGAGCATCAAACCGTTCGGCTGTATGCCGTCTTCCGGGGTCTCCGACGGAGTGCAGTCGCTAGTGACCGCGCGCTACCCGGAGGCCAATTTCCTGGCCGTCGAAACTACCGGTGACGGTGCGATAAACGTGCACAGCCGGGTGCAGATGGCACTGTTCCGGGCGCGGCAGGCAGCCGAGGACGAATACCATGCCGCATTGCGAATCACCGGCATTGACAGCGAGCAGGCGGCCACCCGGCTGACCGCGCAGCACCGCTGCCGCCTAGCCATCCACTACCCACCCCACCGAGTCGCTGGCACGGCAGCGAACTTGTTGCATGAACTGGTGCGACGGCCGTGGCCCCTGCGATTGACGGGCGGTCGATGATGCAGCCAAACTCTTTGAGACCTCCATGAAGACATCGCCATTGCAAACCTGGTACCGGAAACTGGCTACCAGGGGATGACGGCACGGCATCGCACCTATAATCACTCTAGGGGCTGCTTATCATCGCCGCCAGCCATACTGGAACGCTTGACCAACTGCCGCCATTGACCCATGCGCGGCAAGAACATTGGCACCTGTCGCTGATAAGCGCAGTATTCTTCCCCAAATTGCTTAATGACCCGTTTCTCCTCACTGCGTGCCAGCAGGACGTAGGCCAGCACGATGACAGGGAACAAACCCACTGAGAACAGCGTCGGCCAATGCACAACGCCCTCGCCGAATAACCCGAGAAACAATCCCGTATACTGGGGGTGTCTTACCAAACTGTACAAACCCGTGGTGACAAGACGATCCTGCTGGCGTGCGCGGTAAAGTTCGCGCCAGCCTTGTATGAAAAGGCCTACACCGACAAACAATAGTGCATAGCCAAGCAACATCGAGATCAGCATGCCTGTCTCCCCTATCCCGATCAGCGAGGACCAAAGATTGGCGTTGAGATTATATCGGTCTAATCCGAAAAATCGCGCAAGCAGGTAGATAGTGATCGGGAAACCGTACATCTCCGCATACAACGCGATGATGAATGCCTGAACTACGCCCGCACTTGCCCACTCACGCCATGTTTTCGGGGCGAAATAACGATAAAACAGCCAGGATGCGACCACAATCATAATTGCAGCCAGTCCCCATGCTCCAGAATGTGCAATATTCTCTTTCATAGAAAAACTCCTTACCCTTTATTACTAATGAGTTCATTCGTTACCCGACACCCGTTGATAGTGATGTCAGGCAACTTTCGTTTTCCTTATTAATGTGTCATGGATACCCAGCAATCATGATCTTGCTACCTTATCCCGACTTCACCCCATGCTGGCGGTGGGGCCGAATATACTTTTCAGGCTCCGCCTCGAACGCTTCCCGGCAGATCGCGGCACAGAAATAGTAGGTCTTACCCTGGTATAGACACTCCGCCATCGCACTCATGTGACAGACTTCCATGCCGCAAACCGGGTCTATGAAAACCTGTTCATTTTGAGCGCCACGCGGTTTCATTATTTTCCTCCAGAGATTCAAAAAGATAGTTTTATCAAAGAACTGTGGTACGGACATGCGCACCAAAAGTTACCCAAGCCATGCGAAGCTGTAACCGGGGAGTACGATCTGGCCAGATTACACTCCCCGGCATCATCGGATTACATAAACACACGCCCATTGTCATGCCCATAACTCCAGTTGATAATGGCGCATCACCGCCCCCAATACGTCACTACGGGTAATAATCCCCTTCAGATCACCTTCTTTTGCAACCGGCATCGCCCCAATATGTTGCTCGACAAACAGACGAGCAATGTACCTTACATCGGTGTCGGTACCGGCCGTTAACACCCGTGGCGTCATTAATTGCTCGACCCGTTCGTCGGCTGTATGCGGTGCCTGCTGCCGGTAACTTTCGGTCAGGCCCGCCATGTATCGCAAAACATCACGATCCGAAACGATACCCACCAGCCTGCCCGCTGACGAGATAACAGGAACATGGCGAAATGCATGGGTCTGAAATTGTTTCAACGCCTCGGATATCCTCGCCTCGGGTGTCAAGGTCACTACCGGCGAAGTCATGACCTGTTCAGCAAACAATACCGAAGGGCTTTGCGGTAGCTGTTCAACAGCGTTATAGGCCTGCTCGGCCAGGTGTTGCCGGTCATGCTGTTCAGGTGGGCTGCGATGCTCCATATCATTAATGGGCCGCCCGCCAACAATCGACCCGGCCTTTTCAACAATAGGTTCTTTAAACACCTTTTCCAACGGCATGCGTTCATGACCATCCAGGCCGTAAACCGTAAACGATGTCATTGCTTGCTCTCCTTTGTGCCCATATTTATCAGTGTAGAAGCTGTGTGTTGGTGACATGTCAAGCCGCTTTAGCTTTTGCTATCGAGGATCGGCTGGTAAGCAACACTGAAAGCACGACAATAACAGCACCGAACCACTCAATAGTTAATAGTCGCTCGTTGTAAAATAGCGCACCGATGGCCAGGGCAAATACCGGCGTAAGAAAAGTATAGGTATTCAACAGACTTAAGTCTGTTCTGCGTAAAACATCCAACCACCATAAGAAAGCCAGGGCAGTCCCGAGGACAGACAACACCAAGAGGTTTAAAACAGAAGATACAGTCCAATCGATTGATACCGTTTGTTCAAATACCGCTGCGACAACCACCAGCGGAACCGCACCGAGAAGTAGTATCCAGGCCATACCAATCAATGGATCAACCTGATTGGCAATGCGTTTAAGCAGTACATTTCCAATCGCCACACCGCTTGCACCGACTATCACGAGACCGATGCCAACGGGATTGCTATTTGACGATTGTTCAAATAGCCCGGGGACGGCGATCACCACAATACCTGTGAATCCGGCCAGAAGGGCCAGACCTCTTGCCCCGGTCAATCGCTCAATGAGCACAAAATAACCCAGCAAAGCGGCTAATAAAGGCTGCACATTGGCGATAACAGTCGCAAGCCCCGGGGTGACACGTCCGCCCGCAAGGAACATGCCGGCAAATCCTACGGTTGTAAAAGTAAATGCGGCAATGATAAGGTTGAACCAGGTAGCGCGATCAGGCAATAACGATCTTTTAAGCACGATTCCTGCTACAAGCAAACTGGCACCCGCCAGCAAACTACGCAGTGCGGCAAAGTGAAATGGTGGGAATGCTGCAAGTCCCGCCGTAATCAACGGGTAACAGATTGCCCAAAGTACGATGACAACCAGTACCTGGGTCAGATCCCTCATGGAGATGGCCGCCCCCGTCTGTACCATAGTATGCACGTTCACATGCCGGGGCTTTTGTCAGCAATCTGCTTGTGACGTTCACAGCGGCACCAGGTGCAGTCGCAACCTTCATGTACCTTTAACAGCGGTTTGTAGCGCCGTGACGCAAAGGTGTTATACCAGGCACGTTTCCACAAACTGGGGGCATAGGCCTTTTTCATCCAGGCTCGCACATCTTGCCCCGGCGAGAGTCTTCGCAAGGCTGCCGCATAACCACGATCACCCAGCCGGTCATAGAACCAGCGATTGGTTGCCGCTGTCTGATGATAGGCGCGCAGACGTTGCTTCCAGACCCTTTCGTAACGAGCGGGGTCACCGTCGGCAAGCGCTCGCCCGGCCTGGACCCCGGATATTATTGCCCAGCGGATACCAAAACCAAATAGCGGGTCCTGAAAACCGGCCGATTCACCGGCATACAGGATATTCCCCTTGCGCGCTGTACGCGGTAGCGCGAAGTTGCCACCGCCGCCAAAGTGACGGGGATTCTTCATGCTAACGCCAAGCTTTTCGGTAAAAAATTCAACACACCTTTGCAAGTAGCGGCGTTCATTATGAAAATCATCGAACAGGCAACTCGCCAGTGTGGCCCGGCCTTTACAGATGAGCAAATAAGCGTAACCCTTGGGCGCGAGTTGTTCCGAGATGGCCGCATAAGCGCCATCTGCCATATCTGTCTCAAACAAATATCCAGCAGCAATGGCGTCCGCACGACGTGGACCTTGGGTCACAATGCCGCCTGTGGGAAGATGGTGCAGTGTTTTACCAAAACGAATTTCAACACCAGCATCAAGGGCCTGTTGTTTCAATGCCGTATCAAGACTACCTGCCTCGCTACCACGCCGTATTAAGTAGAACAAGGGTCGCTTTGAATGAAATTCGTGCGCTGTACCATCGGGAGAAAAACAGATCACCTCATGAAGCGGGGTATGCTCGAACCCGGCCTCGACACCCAGTGAAGCCAGCTCCTCAAGCACATCGATATCAGTGGTCCAGTTCTCAAGACCTTGAAAATCGCCGTGAAACCGTCCGCCGACATCCGAGCGCCTTTCATACACAATTGCCCGCTGACCGGCCGCCCTTACAGCCAATGCCGCTGTCAGCCCCGCCGGTCCGGCCCCGGATATTTCTATGATTGGGTTATCGCCCATCTCTACTCCTTCTTCGATAAGGCCTCGGCACAGAAACATGAAGGCCGATGATAATGCCTTTCACTGTAGGTTTTCAGCAACTTTTCCACCAGGACAACTGGATCAGATTCGTAGACCAATAATGCGCCGGTATCTTTACCTATATGCACCGCCATCGCGCCCGTTTGCCGCATATCCAGTTCCATCATACAAACCGGATCCCGGATCATAATATTTCTCTCTTGCCACACCCACTGACCGGATTTATCACCGTATTCCCGGACACCGGCAACTGTTTGCGTGGATCGTTCAGCAATGCATGCATATAAGGTTGCAGAAGTGACTCGGCCTGTTCCCTAGCGCTACGCAGGGCCATATCACCACCTTGGGTAACCGGCCAGCGCATCACCGGGAGTTCGGGTTCGATCGCAATCACGATCGCACCACATCCGCAAGGACAATGGTGCAAAGTGAGTGGCTCACTGGATAAATACCAGGGCTTTTCCCGGAACACCAGACGATTGACAATCTCCAGCATCGACCACGAGTCCTTGAGGGCCATATTCAAATCACGGTGAATACCGAAATTCTGAGACACATGGTGGACTATAACCACATCAAGCTGATGACGGCAGCAAATGGCGTCGGTCGGTGCAAAATCAATCATAACGCCATCGCAATAGTATTCGCCATCAATCCTGACAGGATCATACAGGATGGGCATGGCGGCGCTTGCCACCATGCGAGGAGCAAGTTCACCCTCGGAGAACACTTCCTTCTTACCGGTACCCAAATTGATGGCCAGCACATGAAACGGATACAGGCATTCTTCAAAGGCATTCACAGCGAGGTTGTCACGGGTAAACCGCAGGGCGGCGCTTGTATCCGACAGACCGGTATAACCGCGTCCCCTGCGCACTGTCATTTTCCAGATAAAACATGGCAGTGAGTCCGGTGTCCAAAAAGTACGGCTGGTAATGCCTGCCAGGCTTGCCGCCCAACGCTCTAATGAAGTGCCGCTGGCAATAAAGCCACCGACCAGTGCGCCAGCACTGCAACCGGCACTGGCGGACACCGGAATCCCCAGGCCTTGTATCGCCTGCATAAACCCGGTATGCGCATACACGCCGCACACACCACCAGAACTCAGCACCACGCCAATACGGGGCGTCACGGACCCGTTTGATTTTTCTCTCGGCATGAGGCTGGCCTTCAGATCGAAATCTTTAGACGCGCCACACCGTATCGACGTCTACTGGTGCCATGGCTATATCTTCTGATCAATGCCGCTGCTGGCGTAAAGATCATCACGCCGCAATGATACGGGCTGTAACTGATGCTGGTGACCGGCCAATACCTGGTGGACTCCAATACTGCCCTCATCGAAATAAAAGGCACAACCTGCCATATATAACCTCCATAACCGATAAGTCGCTTCGCTCGAGTATCGGATCGCCGCATCACGTTTTGCTTCAAGTGCTACAACCCAGTGTCTCAGGGTCAGCGCGTAGTGCCGGCGCAGGCCTTCGACATCCAAGGTCTCAAAACCGGCGAACTCCATGGCGGCAGTCACATCGCTGATGCGCGCCAGTTCACCATCCGGAAAGATGTAGCGGTTCATGAAGCGGGTCAGCGATGAGCGTTCCCAGCCTGTCTCACTGGTAATACCGTGATTCAGAAACAGGCCATTGGGCTTGAGCACCCGCCGGACGGTACCGAAATAGTCCGGAAAGTTCTTGACGCCAACATGCTCAAACATACCAACACTGACCACGCGGTCATATTGCGCATCCTCCGGCAGATCACGGTAATCCAGTAGCTCGATACGAACCTGCTGCTCCAGACCGGCTGCACGCACCCGCTCTTGGGCAAATCGTTGCTGCTCCTGACTAAGCGTGATGCCGTGTACCTGCACCCCGTAATGGCGCGCAGCCCACAAGGCCAGCGCGCCCCAGCCACAGCCGATATCCAGCAGTGTCTGTCCTGGCTCCAGCCGCAACTTGCGGCACAAATAATCCAGTTTATCCTGCTGTGCCCCAGCCAAGGATTGATCGGTGGCATTAAAGTAGGCGCAGGAGTACACCATTTCCGGGTCCAACCAGAGCCGGTAGAAATCGTTGCTTACATCGTAATGGTACGCGATGCTGGCCTGGGAATTCTGATGCTCTGATCTTTTTGCGCACCAACTGCGCGTGGCGCTATTGCGGACTCGCTTCGGCAACCGCAAGGCCTGATACAACAGGCAAAACCGGGTACCCAGGGACAGGTCCAGGTTGGTCAGAGTCGTTTTGAGATCAAACAGGGATTCCAGGTCGCCTTCCACGTCAATGTCACCGATAAGATAGCTGTCAGCAAGACGCAGCAAACTTCGATGCAGAATCAGATCGCGCAATGCACCAGGCTCTCTGAAAACAACGGTACAGGACGCATCAAATGTACCATATGCAAGCGTGCCGTCCCAGAGCCGAATGGCGGTACCGCCACTGTAATCCGCGAGAAGCGTTGAAACAATCTTAGCGCCGATTACTGGCAGACTGTCTTTTGTTGAAGTGGTCGGAACACCGGTTAACGCGGCGTCCTGGGATGAATAGAATTTCTTCTCTGTAGATAACATTTCGCTGCCTCCTTACATGCAATTGATACCAAGAAAAAGTTGCCTTTTGTTGCTTGTCCTTAGTGAGCTTAAACCTATACGTTAGGCACAGGTCAAGATTTCACCACGTTTTTTGTTCGGTCCTGCACGGGAAGAACACTTACCCCGACAGTAATATCGGACTCGACTGCAATAATCCCTTGTACGTCATCCGCTAAGAATGATCCGGGCATTATGGGTAGGGGGCAAAACTGGAACACCCTAGGGTATAAAAGGGTGAGGGAATAAAACAAAGATAAATTATTGATTTTAATATCCCCTCGTCCTCACCTTCTCCCTTAGGGAGAAGGTGAGGACGAGGGGCTCGAGGAAAAAATAAAAATATAATCTCCGTTATTTATGTCTATCCGAATATCGCCGCCGTGACCTTCTGCATAAGCCAACCACCCTGGTTTGTGCTGGCATTCGGGGACCTGCGGAGATTCCTTGCCACGCTGACGGTCAAACCAGGCAACAAGCATCACTTGGCTTGGGTGTTTCGACATCACTGTTTCAGCCAAAGCCCGTGCAGTGTCAAACTCAATTTCCAGCCCTCTGACTGACAGACCTATGTTGAGCATTACTCAGACTCAATAAGGTGACATATCGAATGGCCGTCAGGCATACCGTCTGGCATTTTCGCCCAATGCACCAAGGCATGCTCCATGCGCTCCTGCAGATTTGTTAGCTCCTCTAGCTTACGCCGGTTCTCTTCAATGCGGCGATGCAGAATCTCCCTTACCTTAGGACAGGGAGAACTCCCCATTCCGCTCTCTTCGAGAATCTCAGCGACCTCTTCTAAAGTAAAACCAAGGCTTTGCGCCTGACGAATAAAACGCAGGCGCGATATATCGGTTCGATCAAAAACCCGATAACCATTTTCAGGGTTACGCCCCGGTTTGAGCAGTCCGATACGTGAGTAATAACGCACCGCATGAGCGGTAACACCACTATGCCTGGAAAGATCGGTGACGGTCATCATGATTGTACTCCTCTCTCAATGTCGACTTACAACACCAGGATATTTCATAAAATGGCAATCCTTCCCAGACCTCGGTACACCCCCAAGGGAGCGCCCAAAAGAGCCCCTGAGAGGTTAGAGGATACTATAAAAGCACCTCCAGATAACATAATTAGCGGCAACTCAATTTGCTATTTCCACCCCCATTAACAGCTTTCCAAGTCTGTCACCTCACCAGTCCGAATGAAAATTGACATGCACATAAGTTAGCACATCCCAACGCTGAGACTCGCTCATAAAGCCTTTAAAGGCCGGCATTGAAGATCCCATGGATTTGAACGGTTCCACCAAACCACCTTCGCTGACGCGCCAAAACAAATAGGCATCACCCACCCCTGGCTTCGTATGAAAATGATTGGTCAGGTCGGCAGGCGGGTGTTTCAATGCCTTGGCAGAAGGCCCAGTCCCGCGTCCATCTGCACCGTGACATTGAAGACAATTCATCTGGTAGAGAGCCTTACCGCGCGCCACGGCCTTCGGGTCTTTCCAATGCCTGTTGCGCTTGCCCATATACTCGGTGGGTGGCGTCTGCCATGAGGCATGCCGGTGCGCACCACCCCCCGCGCCATGGGTGACGCCTGTATCGGACTTACTGTCTTTCCCATGATCAGCCTTATGGCCATCGGCATGATTACCACCGCCCACGTCATGCGTAGCGGCCGCATCGGACTTACTGTCTTTCCCTTGAGCAGCCTTTTGTTGTTCACCGGCATGATCCCCGCTTCCAACCGCAAAACCGGAGGCAAGCATCAGCAACAACAATGTTACCGGTACAGCAATGACTTTGAACCCTGGGGCACGACTGACAATAGATCTATTCATATTACACATTGTATCTTTCCTCTAAAATAATAAGTGAGACCGCGACTTAGCATAAAAGATCGCGATAATTCGAGCAAATAATGATCTACACCGATTATAGGCGCACCCTAACTTGGCAGGCCTACGGGTTAAGTCCAAAATACCAAAAAGGGCGACTGAAACCAGCCGCCCTTGTTTGGTTCCCTGATGTCACCAACAGGGCGTTGCGTTACTTGCCGAATTGCTTGTGTAAACAAGCCAATACGGTCCTCATGTCTTTAACAGTCAAGCCTGTTAGCCTCCCGCACCATTCGTGGCGCCTGCACCAGACTTACTGTCTTTTCCATGATCGTCCTTATGACCATCGGCATGATCACCACAGTCGGCGTCATGCTTGGCGCCTGCATCGGACTTACTGTCTTTCCCCTGGGTGGCCTTCTGTTCACTGGCATGATCGCCACTTCCAACCGCAAAACCGGAGGCAAGCATCAGCAACAACAATGTTACCGGTACAGCAATGACTTTGAACCCTGGGGCACGACTAACAATAGATATATTGCGCATTGTATTCTTCCTCTAAATAATTACAGGTGAGACCGCGACCTGGCATAAAAGATCGCGGTAATTCGAGTAAATAATGGTCTACACCGGCAAGAACTGTGCGGTACTGAAGACCGCCGCCGGTCATAGGGAGGAAAAACTCATTCCAGAAATCGGAGAAAACGCAAGTAGAGGGGTATAGAAGGCCAAGTTTGTAAGTTGGGTCTCGAATTTTGAAAAACTGACGCGGCGACCACCAACGGGGGCGAAGGCAGCGATGATGGCAATAAAACGGTATTTTCCAGAGATAAGCTGTTCTTGGGCAAAACCGCCACAACTGAACCCACCGCCTGATCGTCAACGGCATGCTGATCACAGTGACTATGGGCCGCACTAATGCCTTCGCCATGAAATTTGTGAGCGTCACCCCCTGTCGTCTCCATCGACACAGACGGATGGTCGTACGGATGGTCGTGAGGAACAACGGCAGCGAGCGCCTCACAACAGGGCTGTAATACCAGAAATACCCACGAAAACAACCACCAGTACAGCAGCCACGGCCCGGCCTTCCGGGCCAACACTTGGCGCCTGGATGAGTACACGCTTATCTGTCCATTGATGCTGACCATCCCGACAAATATAGCACATAATACCGGACGGTATACAAAGATCTATATACTCATCCAGATCTGTCGGTTCTCACCCACAGTCGATAATCAAATCCTAATTGCTGCTTGAAACCGGTTTCAGGGACCTCAAGTAGCTCATAATCTGTTTGGCCTCATCTGCACTCAACCACTCTGGATTCTTACCCTGCATGCGCTGAACAATGTGATTCCAGCTATTGGTGTCCATCCCCTTCTCCACCTTGAGATAGACCCGCTCCAGGGTATGACAGGCACTGCAACGCTTAAGAAAAATCTTTCTCGGACTCGAAACTACTTTTTTTTCGTAAAGATGGGTTTTACCTTGCTTGTTCGTTTTAAAAGGCGCCTTGCTCAGGTAGGCCAGAATCGTCTCAGCCTCTTTGGGTGTAATCCAGCCCGAGGCCCGTTTCTGCATGCGTAGCACAATATGCCGACGCAACTTGGCGGTTAGCGGTTTGTCTATAATTCGATCTGGGGTATGGCATAGGCTACATTTGCTCTCAAACAGCTTTCGGTCCTGGGCCATGGCAACGGCCTTTCCGGCAGTCTTGGAATGGGACAACAAATAAGACAGCACCCCTTTCTTTTCCTTTCCACTCAAACCGGCCATGGGCGCCATGTAGTCTAGCTGTTTTCCCCAACCTTCAGGCGGTGGGTTATTCGCGTCCGGTAATTCGTGACATTCACTGCAGCGTTTCTCAAAGGTACGTTGCCCAGGGTCCACCGCCATTGATGCCATCGGCAAGGCATGCATCAAAACGCCGAGGGCTAACACACAACGCCATAAATACGATTTGTTTTTCATTGGTTTTCCCCACATGCCAGCAACTACTTGGTACAAAACGTGGTGAGAAAAATCTGGGTGGGGCTCATGCCCCACCCAGCCAATCTGCACCATACGCAGGAGGATAACCTTTAGAAGGCGGCCACAGCCTGTACGGTAATACGGCTGTCAGCCTTCTTGCCGGCTGGCACATCCAACTGATCCCAATACTCAATATACCCTTTGATATTTTCGGTAAAGTAGTGGGTCAAGTTGAGAGTGAGTGCCGTATAGCTCTCAGTCCCATTGGACTTCTCGTAGCTGTCAAGACGCACCACAGGAACCCACGTGGGACGTTTGTCATTCCTGAAAGCATACATGGCCTGGAGGGACCAAGCCTTGTTCTCATCCTGACCGACACCACCAACACGGTCATCCTTGGCAGAAACATAGGCGCCCTGAATACGCGCATCACCGACATCGGCTGAAAAATCCAGCCCTACACGACTGAAATCCCGTTTGCTGGTTTCCTCCTGGCCGCTGAGCCCAAACCCACCGATCATCACATTGCGCGTTACATCCAATGCCAGACGACCGTGGAAGTTGTTGGGACTTTCACCTTCCACATCACCGGCCACACCACTGTAGCCCACGTTGTAGAAGAACTTGTCGGTTGGACGACCATAAATAGATACCATCTGCCGGGCGCTACGTAGTTTCCCGCCTCCATCGGCGCCACCAAAGGCCTGGTCGATTACACCGACGCTACCCCGGGTCATCCTGAAATGGTTGCCCAGAAATCCATAAGGGTCTGCCCACATATAGGGCCCATAAGTCAGCTGGACATTCAAGGCCTTACTGGGGTGATAACCGACTGTAGCGCTTCCGAGTTCCGGCTTAAAGTCATTTTCATCTTCGGCCTCAAACTCCGCCCAGCCCGACCATTGCTTGCCGATAACACCGGCAAAGAAAAGCTCCACTTCGTGCACAGCGCGAATCTTGCTGTCGCCACTGTCTTTTTTATCGTAGGGCCGAGCCACGAAGACCACCGAAACGGGTGGAGTCTTATCCCAGTACAGAAAATCAGAGATCTTTTGTGCGACCTTAGCATCCGAAGGGAACCGGTAGCCAGCCTCCTTGAACATACGCCCCGCCTTGTTCAATTGCGGAAACGCATAGTGGCAAGCCGAGCATTTTTTCTCGTACTTTCTTGCAAAAGATGGAACTGCCTGCGCCGAACCGACCCAAACCGTTCCGACCATAGCAAGAAGTGAAGATAAAAAGATTTTTCTTGTCATCGTCATTTTGCTGTACTCCTCAGCGTTTAAGTGGTTAAACAACAACAGGAATGTGGTAACAATGTAACCCATCTACCTGTTAGTTTAATTGTAGACTAGGCGCCATATTATTCACTGATATGCATCAATTTTCTGACTTCTTATATTTCCAGGGGTAGTTGTAGTTTAGCAACATAAACGAGACGCCATTTGGGCTGGATGGCTATATTCAACACATCTTCGCACTATGGTGTGTAATAAAAAATTTTTACAAGCACGTCCTCTTGGCGAATCTCCAAGTTAATAAACCACCCCACCGCAAGTGGACGGGGTATTAATAGTCGGTGCGAATTTATTCACACAACGGTGGTCATGTGTTACACACATCGTGTGAATAAATTCGCACTACAGATTACGCAGCAAACCACGGGGAATACACCCTCAGTGATTTAATAGGACAAAAACACAAAAAAAGGGCGGCTGAGACCAGCCGCCCTTTTTGATTCCCTGATGTTGCCAACAGGGCGTTGCGTTACTTTCCGAACTGCTTGCGCAAATAAGCCAATACGGCCCTCATGTCTTCAACGGTCAAATCCGTATTACCCCCCTTGGCAGGCATGGCCATCGGTGAGCCGGGGCTCTGGAAGCCCTCGGTGATGTGCTTGATCAGCACAGCGTCGCTCTTGGATAGCGCACCCTTGGGGTTGGTGAAGTCAGGTGCACCGGGCAGGGTGCCTTTACCATTACCACCGTGACAGGCGATACAGGTTTTATTGTATGTCACCTGACCATCTGACTTGCCAGTGCCTGATGAGATCGGCGCCTTTACAGTAATAATACTTTTACGGGCCGGTTTGTTGGATGCCGTCAGAAAGGCGATGGTGTCACGGGTTTCCTGTCCGGTCAGGCCGCCACGTATGCGCATGTGAAATGCCGTGGAGAACCATTGATCATCACGCAGTTCCCGCGCATCACGTATGTTGTGACAACGGCCACAGTTGTTGGACCAGACCTTGGCCCCCCTGCTGTAGTCACCCACTGCCGGTTGGTCGCCGACGCTGCCGGCGCTGCCGGAAAGTGGCAGCAACAGGCCGGAAAGCGTCAGGATTGCGGTAGACAACCCGATTTTTATAAACAAAGACGTTTTCATTGCATACTCCTCTAGAAGCCGTAGGCCATTTGGATGAACCAGCGGTCATCATCGGTGGAAGATCCGGTCTGCCCCTCATTGGATTCGAACGCAATCTTGCCGATGATGTTGCTGGCAAACAGATAATTCAGCCCCAGTGCCCACTGTTTCTGATCCTGGCTGGCGTGCGGCGTATCGAAGTTGGCATAACGAATGACGCCCTCAAACTTCGTGGTCGGAAACAGATAGGATGCCTGGGCATACCATGTTTTCCATTCACCACCATCTGATGCCGTGGCACCGGTAATGGCGCCCCCGACTTTGGACTTCACATATTCACCGCGCAGTGCGAATGACTTGTACTGCCAGATGGCATCAAAGCCGAATACATCATAGTCGCGCGCCTGTTCCCCCATAAGGCCGGGGGCAGTGCCTGTATCATCCTCAATACCGGTGACCGTGGCTTTTCCCGTCGCCACCGACATACCGACCTCCAGTCCGTTCATGGGCAGTATCGCAAAGCGTCCGCCCCAGACCTTTTCGCCATCACGGTCGGTGCCTGTACCTTCGGCTTTGATACCATCGAGTTCAAACTCACCGTCTTCCCATCCCGTTATCAATTCGGGGCCGTTACTAACAAAAACAGCGTAATTACTGCGCATATTTCCTATCGGGAAGCCACCACGTACCTGTAGGCCGGCATCGGATACCGGTGCAGCACCGTCATGTCCAAATCCGGGGGGGGCAGAAGGTAGTTTGTTGATCCAGGAAGGGTGAAGGTTTTGCCTGAATTGACCGACGGGGCTCAGGAATTTGCCGCCTACAATAGCCATGTAGTCATTGACAAACCAGTCGATGGTCATATATTCCATGCCGACCTCGGTCTCACCGTCCTCGCCAACTTCGAATTCCAATTCCGATTCGAGCATCACCTTATCCTTGTACTGAAAATGGAAGATGGGCGAGAATGATCCAACATTGAAGCTGCCATCCTGGTTGCTCCCGCTGCTGTAACCCACATCGGCATAACCTGCCATATGAATCAGGGTGTTGGGATCTTTCCATTCAGAGGCTGCGTTCACCTCATTTTCCAGCGCCTTTGCCTCGACCCGAGTGACAGAGTTTTCTTTAACCTCGTTGACCTTGGCCTCCTGCCGCTTGAGGGCTTCCTGTACTTGCTGCAATTGCCTTTGCAATTGTTCCACCTGTTTCTTAAGTGCATCGTAGTCCGCATCCGCCGAAGCGGTCATGGGCAAGACCAACGTAATTGCAACAGCCAACACTCGCCGGGTGAATTTACCTGGATATTTCATCTATATAATCCCTCCAAAAAATACTGAAATAAGAAAAAATTTTATTGCCCTGGTCACCTCAACCTTCTCCTGAAATTTAAGTGGTTTAACCGCAACAAGAACGTGGTAATTACACGACCTACCTAATCTGTTCAGCACGAAGTGTAGACCAATGAATAATTAATTCTTTGATTTATCTCAACTTTGCTAATCTGCTATACTTTAACTAACTGGGGTGAGTATACCGAGCGGCGCGGGCCACCCGCACAGGGTGGTTGTTGTGTAATTGCAACGTGAATCCCGGCCCGGACGCCACGCCGCTGTGCCCATCCACGGGTTGTTATTTGATTTATGGGACACTAAATGTATCTAATGGGATTCCCTTACGGGCGTCATACCAGCCCGGTCAACGTGCATTTTTACGGAACTGCCGCCCACTGATGTACAGTTGCCCCTGTCAGATCAACGAATGTGTTTTATGCGAAGCCCAGCTCTTTTCCGGGCTGTCGTCGAAGCATGTCTGCGAGATCCGAGGCCTGCTCACCAAACACCACTACACACCCCGGCAAACCCTATTCCGCGAAGGGGAACCCAGCACACGGCTCTATGTAGTGCGTAGCGGCCAGGTCAAATTGACCACATCTCTGCCGGATGGGCGCGAGCAAATACTGCGCCTGGGGGTGGCGGGTCACCTGCTGGGTTTTGAGTCCATCGAAGACGAGACTTATCCCTATACGGCGGAGGCTGTAACGCCGGTGCAGACCTGCGGGATATTGCATAAAGACATGTTGCGGTCCATCGAACAAGACCCCAAGGTCTCACTACGCGTGATTCATTCCCTGAACCAGGAATTGGGCCAATCCCTCGGCATGATACGTGACCTGGGGTTAAAGTCCGCCCCGGAAAAAGTGGCCTCGTTTATCCTCTCCCTGATACCGACACGCGGCACGCCCCTGCGTGAATTGAACCTGCCCCTGTCACGGCTGGAGATGGCCGCCATGTTGGGACTGACCGAGGAGACGGTAAGCCGGGTGATGGCCGAACTTCGGCGCGAGGCCGTCATTGAGGCGTCCCGGGGACACGTCGAAATTCTCGATCACGGCCGCTTGCAGGGCCTGGCCGGTGTAGTTCAGTCACCGTAACAACCCAGCAAAGTGGTAATCGACTATCTTGTTGGCTTGCTCGTGGACACCACACACCAGAAAACTCAAGCCACCAAGGCCTGCGCTACCCGATCCAAACGGCTACGCACCTCCTGCGCCAATTCTGCTACCTCCGGTTTATCTACCAGAGTCAGCACCGCCTTGGGATCCATAAAGGCGATCGTCACCGAGCCGTTGGCTTCCTCGCGCACTACCACATTACACGGTAATAACAACCCAATGTCCGGTTCGGCCTCTATGGCCTGGTGTGCCAATGGGGGATTGCAGGCCCCTAGTATCTTATAAGGACGCCTATCGACACCCAATTTGGCCTTGAGAGTCGCCTGCACATCTATTTCAGTCAGAATACCAAAACCTTCTTTTTTCAATTCATCGGTAACCCGTACCACCGCATCGCTGAATTTTTCAGAAACTTTCACACTGAATCCATACATTATTTTGCACTCCAAAGTTAAAGATCGTAGTGGGCACACACGCCCACCGCAAAGGGGCCAAACACCTCGATAATGTCATTGCCCGTGGGTTGTGTGAACATGAGCGCCCACCCTGCACGAACTGTCAATACACATCCTTTTCTCAGTGACCTCCGTGTCCTCTGTGGTAAAAATAATGCTGTCCTAATCGACCACAACCATCTGATGCCCAAAACCCTTGGTCTTGATCTCCCCGGTAATAGCCAGGGTTTTCTGGTCGACAACCCAGATCTTGGGTAATTTGCGACTGGAAACGTACAACTTACCCGTACCGCGAATTGCAGTCACATGGTAAGGCGCTGGCGACAAAGGTATAGACCGCTGTTTTCCGGTTACAAGATCAATAGCGACCAGAGTGTTCTCCGCTTTACTGGTAGCAAATAAGGTTTTACCGTCATCAGAAAGTGAAACCCCGTGTGGACGCTTGCCCACGGAATAAGTCTTGATCACTTTTCCCTTTTCCACCGCAATCACTGCCACCGTACCCTCACCCACATTATTGACATACAGCTTGGATCCATCCGGTGACATCACCAAGTGCTCAGGGGCCTTACCCACAATGAAATTGCGGGTCACAATCCAGACCGTAGCATCAATTTCACTGATCGTTCCGTTGCCCGCATTGCTGACATAAATCCACTTTCCATCACCGCTTGATACCGCGTAGTTTGGTGCCGGCCCTGTGGCCACAGTCTTAATAATCTTATAGGTCTTCAGATCAATAACACTGATGCCGCCGGCCGAGGTATGGGTGGAGATCGCATAGCGGCCATCCGCTGTCACCAGATTGTGATGCACGGCTCCCTTCACCTCCACGCGTCGCAACACCTTCTTACTTAGCGTATCGATAATATCAACGTGGCTCAGGCCAACCCTTTGCGCTGCACCTGCTGTGGGCGCCTTGTGATGACTTAAGTGTTCGGCCTCCGACATGCCTTTTGGCTTGGGAGGTGTCTTTCCCTGACCCGGTGCCCGTTCCTGGTTACTGCCAGTTACCAGCAATTTGCCATCCGGTGTCCCGGCCAATCCATGTGGGTTCACCAGCCCGCCAATCTTGCCTATTTTCTTTTCTGTGGCGGCATTGATGATAAGAATTTCGTTGGCACTGCCCAAGGGGATATATACCGTAGGGGCGGCCATTGCCCCAGAGGCAATGAACACCGCCAGAACGAATATTATAGATCGTGTCAATGAGCTCATAACTAAACCTCCAATTAAATTGATCTGACAATAAATACGACATGCCAACCGAGCCCCTCACACGAGGAAGCACCAATCATTTTTTACTAGACATCAGGTATTTGACCAAGGCCACAATGGCAAGGATCACCACCCCCCAGAACAGTAGCCCCATCCAGCCAAAGCCCATTCCAAAGCCCATTCCAGTTCCGTCCATCATGCTACCTCCTTAAATCTATCGAGATAATTGACAAGTGGCTAACACTTTAAAGCTTAGAGCTACTCTCAGGTCAAGCGATATAACAACATCCATAATTCGATCCGGCCATAGCGGTAAAAATACAGACAAAAAAGAGGGTCCAATGGACCCTCTTCCAAGCAAAGCACCCCCCGGAAGGGGGTCTTCATTAGGAGGATTGCCTTCTCAACTCAAGGGCTCAGTAAGGCGGTACCATCTAGTGATGGGAACGCCCCTTGCTCCATCCAGCGTATATCTCATCCGGCCACAATGAGGTGATCCAACTGATCACGGCGTCCGCATCACTGTCGGACAGCTTACCTGCAAAGGCCGGCATGCCACCACCACGATTTTGGGTGCCCTGCATGATCGAGCGTATGAGTACCGGTCTTTGATGGTGCCAGGCATGGCCCTTACCGTTCAGAGGGGGTGGCGGATACTTGCCACCCGGCCCCTTGACCTTCCAATTCGGGTTACCTTCCGCCTTGGCGCCATGGCACACGGCGCAATTCTTTTTAAAAATCTGCTCCCCACGCCTGATGTCCGCAACCGCCAAACCCAGCTTATCTTTTGCATAAGGGCCACCGCCCACCGTGGTATCGGCTTTGCTGTCTGTTTCTGACGCCTGAGTTAACGGGTATCCGGTCAGACTCAATAACAAAAAAGTGAGAAATACATATAAACTTGTCTTCATCATCAAAAACTCCTCTCTAACACCAGACACACTGGCATCCAGAATAGATTGATATTATACAAACAGAATGTGCCTGTTTGCCCATTGCCTTAGAACCAGGCCCGAAGCCCGGCCACCCATTGCACATCATTGGTGGACGCGCCCACTACACGGGCAAAATCTGCCGTGCCACCGAACTTCCTGATCCAGTTCACCCCGACATAAGGTGCAAATTCCCGCCGAATTTCATAGCGCAGGCGCAAACCCAATTCCATGTCGGACAGACCAGACCCCACCCCCGTTAACGGATCATCCTTGCCATACAGATTGAACTCGATGTCTGGTGTCAATATGAGTCGCTGGGTGATCAAAAACTCATACTCGGCCTCCAACCGTGCCGCCGTGCGACCATCCGTGCCGACAAACAGGGCTGCATCCACTTCGAAGAAATAGGGAGCCAGACCTTGCACCCCCAAAACCGCCCAGTCCCGATTGGGCTCTGGCCGGATATCACGGCGCCAACCCGCTTGAACATCCCAATACCTTGCAAAACTGCGACTGTACAAGAATTGCACTTCCGCCTCTTCTGTTTCCCCGCCGACACGTTCGCCTTCGGTTTTGATCCATAGCTTTTTCAGGTCGTAACCAACCCAGCCCTGTGCATCCCAGACGAATGAGTTGCCACCCTCCGCATCGCGCAGTTCAAACTGGTCGACCTTGACAAAACTAAGCAGGGGATCGTCGATCATTCCACCGGCCAAAGCCGCAGTAGTCGAGGCGATGAAACCACCCAAAGCAAATAAAGCGCGTTTTTTCATGGTTTCTCTCCTCAACTCACTACAACTTTACGGAACATACCCAGCATGTGATACAAGAGGTGGCAATGAAAAGCCCATCCACCCTTGGCATCTGCAGTAACGAGATAGCTTATCTTCGACCCTGGCTGCACGATAACAACGTGCTTGCGTGGTATACGTTTGTTATCCCCAGTCTCAAGATCACTCCACATCCCGTGCAGATGCATGGGATGATTCATCATCGTGTCATTGACAAAGGAGAACCGGACCCGCTCACCAAATTTAAGTTGTATGGGGTCCGCATCGGCAAATTTAACGCCATTGATAGACCACATGTAACGGCTCATATTGCCGGTGAGATGCAATTTAATCTCGCGGCCGGGCTCGCGAACGTCTGGAGTAGGATAAAGATTACGTAAGTCGGCATAGCTCAACACCCGCCGTCCATTGTTGCGCAGACCAATCCCCGGATCATCCAGGTGTAATTGCGGATTTTCAGCACGCATGTCCACATGGGGGCCATACTCGGTGGCGACGTGAACAATGCCACTACCACTCCCACCGTGCATGCTGTGATCCATGGCCATCGGCTTGGACTTGCCGCCACTGTGCATACCGTGGTCCATGCCCGCCATGCCCATGCCCATGCCCATTTCACCGTGGCCCAATATAGGCGCAGGGTCATATTCAGGAACCGGCGCGGTCAGGGACATATCCGGGGTCAATGTCCCTCGTGCGTGACCGGTACGGTCAATGGTTTGCGCGAATATAGTATAGGCCCGGTCGTCCTTGGGCTCGACAACGACGTCGTAGGTCTCCGCCACACCGATGCGAAACTCGTCCACGGTCACCGGCTCGATATTCTGACCATCGGCCGCCACCACCGTCATCTTTAACTCGGGTATGCGTACATCGAAAAAGGTCATGGCGGAGCCATTAACGAAGCGCAGACGTATCTTTTCACCGCGCTTAAACAAACCCGCCCAACCCCCGGCAGGCGTTTGCCCGTTCATCAAATAGGTATAGGTATAACCGGTAACATCTGACAAATCCCGATCACTCATGCGCATGGTGTTCCACATCTTGCGCTCGGAAAAAGTTCTCGACACACCCTTGTCGCGAATATCCCGCAGCAAATCCATGCCGGTCCGCTCATTGAAGTTGTAGTAGTCGCTCATCTTTTTGAGCTTTGCATATATCCTGCTTGGATCTTCATCCGACCAATCGGACAGCACCACCACATAGTCTCGATCGTAACTCACCGGGTCGGATTGTTTCGGATCGATAATGATCGCGCCGTACATTCCGGTTTGTTCCTGAAATCCGGAATGACTGTGATACCAATATGTGCCGTTTTGGTTGACATCAAATTCGTAAGTGAATGTTTCTCCGGGCCTGATGCCGTCAAAACTGATGCCCGGTACGCCATCCATATGGGTGGGCAATATCATGCCGTGCCAATGGATGGAGCTATCATGGGCCAGGTTATTGGTGACCCGCAGGCTAACCCGTTCGCCTTCACGCCAACGTAAAATTGGACCCGGTATGGAATCGTTGATCGTTGTCGCCGGGCGCGGATGGCCGGTAAAATTGACCTGCTGACTGCCGATAGTCAGATCAAAGCTGCGGCCCCTTAAGACTTGGGGCTGGGGCCCAACTCCTGATTCGGCACGGCTTGAAAGGGGGGAAATGCCCAGGCCGGTCAACAGACCACCGGCGGCCAGACCTTGAACAAACCGCCGCCTGGGAAGGCTCAGGGCCTGGCCATCGGCAGAGAAAATCTTCGTTGTCATCATTTGTTCCTAACATTCCATGCATTGGGACGGGCATACCAAGCAAGGCCACCGCATCACAATGGATTGAACTCCGCCGCCCAGCCCATACAGACACGAGCAACGCCAAACTTACGGCAAGCTTAACCGCCGTTAAAGCTTATGGCTTAGGAAAAGTATTTGGGGGGGCGAAACGTTGGGGAGGAACTGAAGTCACGATAGCTGATAACGCCAGCGACAACCCGGTCATTGACCGGAGAACTACTGAATAAGGAGGGAACAGGAATAGTTTGAAACACGTGGGCACAACTTCCACACATGTGTTGGCATTGCACCCCAGCGCATGGTGTTTGATGGGGGTTGTCACAACTACTGTGGCTGTCCAGATTCACGGCGCCACTGTTGGCATGGCCTAAGGACACTACTTGAGGCAATATTGGGCTCAAAGCCAATACCCCCATCAGCAGTAGGGTGAACAGTCTATTAGTACGCAGGGGGCATTTCATCAAATGCGGATTCTATTTCAATTGTCTTCAGATTGTCAGTGTCAGGGATAGACCGTGCTGGTCGACTTTAGTTCCAAGCCAATAACCCCTAAAGATCCGCGTATCAAGCAGTGTGCCCCAGATTATGTCCGTCATCTGCCAGGACACTAACGCAAATGACGAGCTCTTATGGGGGTGTGAACATTCGTCGAGACGTGAGAATGATCAACGGTGCCCAACGCCCCCATCTGCGGGTGTTAGCAGCATGGACGCCGATAAACAGATACATGCTATAATGCTCATCCGATGCGTAAAATTACCCTGACAATCGTATTATTTTTTTTCGCCACATCAGCCAGCGCCACATGGCATAACGATGCGGTGTCTGCGTCCGTTGCTGGTGGATATTCCAGCACTTCGCTTGATGTCCCAGACCATACTGGTGGTGATATGCAATACGATACCCATGGTCATTGCAGCCACATACTGTCGCATTTTATGGCCCTGCCCCTCGACACGGAGACAAACGCCAATAACAATGGCGTTTTGTGGTCTGTACTGCTCTACTCCCCTCCTCACCACTTACCGCTGGAATCACACTTCCAACCCCCCCGTCATCGTTTGTCCTGAATTGATCTGACTGTCCTGGCCTGTGCCAGGGTTTATATCAATTTTGTGATTACGAGGACGCGTCATGTCACTATTGCGTCGCCCAACTTTTGGGCTATTAGTTTTATCTATATTCATACATTCTATCGTTGTTGCCGCACCTGTCGTTGCGGCATCGGAAGCTGACAATGGATCAGGCCAGACCACTGTTCTCAATAGAGAAACAGCCGTCAACCTGGCCATCAAGAATAACCCCTCGTTATTGGGTGCACGCCAAAAAGTTGTGGCGGCGCGGGCACGCAGGTTGCAAGCAGATGGATTCGAGTCACCCTCGGTGACTTGGGAATGGGAAGAAGCCCGTCAACTGGACAAGCCCGGCCAGTTCGGTAATCAAATTTATGGGGTGGAACAGTCCTTGGAATGGCCAGTACTGCGGCATCGACGCAAACAGGCCGCAGACCTGGGTATCGACGCAGCGGCGGCCCGTTCTGAACGCAGGCGTCTGCAAATTATTGCCCAGGTCAACAAGGCCTTTGATCAGGTGCTATTGACTGACGCGGTATATGACCTATTGCAGGAAATGGCCCGGCGTACTGCCGAAGCAGTGGATATCAGCCGGGTACGTGTCAAAGGCGGCACAGGAAAATACGTTGACTTGCTGCGCACTCGTATTGCCAGGGAACGCTTACAAAATGAAGCCCGCGACACCAAGGTCAGACTCGCTGCTGCCCATCGTCAACTCAATATCCTGCTCGGGAGTGATAGGGCATACACCATCAAGGGCGAATTAACATTTGGCGCCTTGTCTGTAGGGCAGCGCGACTGGTTTGCACGGGCACAACAACAAGGCCCTACCGCCCTGTTGATTCAACATCGCATCGCCCAGTCCAAAAAAGAAATCGACGTAGCGCGCGCCAACCGCTTTCCCGAGTTGACCCTGGGGCTGGGTCGCCAGCGACTGCGTGACAATACCCGCAATGAGTATGCCTGGGCAGGAGTGATCGGACTGAAGTTCCCTATACCGGGTACAGACCGTCAGCGGGGGCTGGAAAACGAGGCGCGAGCCTCGGCCAACGCGGTTCAATACACAGCCCAGACACTCCAATACGAGACCCAGGCACGCCTGCAGCAGCGCATCGATGAGGCGATTACCCTGGAGACCCAGATTGAAAACTACCGTGATCGCATCCTGCCAGACGTGGATGACCAGCTTAAGGCAGCCCGCCAGGAATACAGCGTGCGCCGCATTGATGCGCTGAATCTACTCGACGTCTATACCACCTACCTGGAAACACGCCGCAGCTATCTACAAGCACTGGTCCGTTATCGTGCGGCCCAGACCGACCTGGATACCCTGGGCGAAGATCTATGGGAGGTTGATCTATGAACACTTTAGGAAATCACAACATGAAATCCACAACACAGTTATCGACCCGTTTCATCGCCGGGCTGCTCCTGCTTGCGGTCGGCATCAATCCGCCGTATGCCGCCGAATCCCATGAGAATAGTCATGAGAACACACCACCCGAGAATGCGGTCTTGGAGAAATCTTCCCCAAAAATAAAGACCACAAAAAAATCTACTGGTAGTCACAAGGATAAGCATGGCGAAGATGGAGGCCATAACGAACACGAAAAAGAGGGTGGTGTCACTCTAAAAGAAGAACAAACCCGGGATATCGTCAGCAAATCACTGACCCCACGAGCCTTGTCCCAAATTATCCAGGCCCCTGCAGAGATCAATTTTAACGAGCAAACCCGGGCGGTGTTGACCGCACGTAGTGAGGGTTGGGCGGAGAAGGTTTCTATATTCGCCAACGCCGAGGTCAAGAAAGGCCAGCTATTGGCTACGATTTATAGCCCGGAATTTTTAAGTGCCCAACACGAGTACATGCTGATCCACAAGCGCGCACAAAGTGGTGATACCGCTGCGGCGAGGGAAAGCCGTTCCCTGCTGGCAGATGCCAGGCAACGCTTAAAGATTCTCGGTTTGGCGAACAAAGAAACTCGACAGTTGGCCCACGATGGCAAATCACTGCCGTTCCAGCACCTGCACAGCCCAATAGACGGCACGGTGATTGACCATAAACTCAATGCCGGTGAAACCGTTCAACCGGGCCAGGTTCTGTATGTAATTGCCAACTTAAAAACAGTATGGGCCAGCATTGCCCTAACCGAAAACCAACTTAGTAAGGTGAAAAGTGGACAGGTGGTGAGTTTGACGGTCAAGGCCTATCCAAAACAACGTTTTCCCGGCAAGGTCATATCCATCGGTGCCAACATGGATGAGACCACGCGTACCGTAAAGTTACGCGCCTTGATCGACAATCCGAAGCGATTACTCAAACCGGGTATGTTTGCTACCGCGTGGGTTGAGATTGCCGGTGGCCCACCGGTGTTAGCCGTCCCCGAGAACGCAGTATTACGCAACCCAGATGGTGATTGGGTGGTTTTCGTGGAAGAGAAGCCCCGTCATTTCAAGCCCGTCGAAGTCAAGGTCACAAAAAACATCGGCGACATGATGGTCATAGAGGGTGTGCAACCCGGCACCAAGGTGGTAGTGCAGGGTGCATTCTTTGTGCAATCGGAACTCGCCAAGGGCGGATTCGATATTCACAACCACTAGGAGGAGATTGCCATGCTAAACAAGATCATTGATCTTGCCGTCAGCAATCGACTGCTGGTGGTTTTGTCGTTATTCGCTCTGATTGTGGGCGCCACCCTTATTTTACCCCGCTTAAATCTGGACGCCTTTCCCGATGTCACCAACATTCAGGTGAGCATCAATACCGAGGCCCGTGGTCTGGCGGCGGAAGAGGTGGAGCAGTTAATCACCTTTCCCATTGAGGCGGTGATGTATGCTTTGCCGGATGTAGAGGAGGTGCGCTCTATCTCCAAGACCGGATTATCGGTGATTACCGTGGTGTTCAAAGAGGGCACGGATATTTATTTTGCCCGGCAATTGGTGTTTGAGCGTCTGCAAGCGGCCCGTGAAGAAATACCGGATGGTATTGGCACCCCGGAGATGGGGCCGAATACCTCGGGCCTGGGACAGGTGTACCAATATATCCTGCGTACCGACGACCCTGAGAAATTCGATAGCATCGCCTTGCGTAGTCTTAACGACTGGGTGGTAAAACTGCTGTTGATGCCAGTCAGCGGTGTTACCGAGGTACTCTCATTTGGTGGCGAAGTACGTCAGTACCAGGTGCAACTGGATGCGCAACGCCTGTTGTCTTACAAGCTAACCGGCGATGACGTTGCCAACGCCATTGAGGCCAATAACCGTAATGCGGGAGGTTGGTATATGGACCGTGGCGCCGAGCAACTGGTGGTGCGTGGCGTCGGCTGGGTGCGCAGTGGCGCCGATGGACTGCGTGATATCGGCAATATCCCCCTCAAAAATGAGGACGGGGTGCCGGTACGCATCCAAGACGTAGCGAAGGTGGTCTTTGGGCCTGAGATTCGTCAGGGCGCGGTGCTGATGACCCGTCGCGACGAGACGGGCAAACCCATAGAGATAGGGGAAGTCGTTGCCGGGATAGTGCTCAAACGCATGGGGGCCAATACCAAAGCCACCATCGACGGCATCAAGGCTCGCCTGCCGGCTATTCAGACTGCCCTGCCGGATGGGGTAACCCTGGAACCTTTCTACGACCAGTCCGATCTGGTCGATAAGGCAGTATTGACGGTCAGCAAAGCGCTGTTGGAGGCCTTTGTGCTCATCATCGTGGTATTGATGTTGTTTCTAGTCAATCTGCGCGCCACCTTTTTGGTATTGATTTCGGTGCCTATTTCCATCGGTATGGCCCTCATGGTCATGGCCCAATGGGGGGTATCGGCCAATCTGATGTCCCTGGGTGGTTTGGCCATCGCCATTGGTATGATGGTGGACGGCTCGGTGGTGATGATGGAACACATTTTTAGCCATCTGACCCGGCCTGACACCGAGCATCGGAATTTTATCAAGGCCCAGGTCGCGATAGATGATAATTCCCCTTTCGATGCCGCCCATGACAATCATGGCATGGCATTACGTATACAGGAATCGGCCCGTGAAGTGGGGCGGCCAGTGTTCTTCGCGGTGATGATAATCATCATTGTATTCGCTCCCTTATTTACCCTGGAAGGCGTAGAGGGCAAATTGTTTCAGCCCATGGCCATCTCCATTGTACTGGCTATGATGGCCTCGTTGTTAGTGGCGTTGATCGTCGTGCCAGCTCTGGCGACCTATTTGTTTAAACATGGGGTTAAAGAAAAGGTCAGTCCGTTGATGCGGCCCTTGCAGAGCGGGTATCAGCGCGGTCTACGGGCTGCTCTAGGAAAACGGCGGACAGTAATAGGTGCCGCCCTCGGTTTGTTTGTAGGGTCACTTATCCTGGTACCTTTTCTGGGTACCGAGTTTGTACCGGAGCTGGAAGAGGGCACCATGAATATCCGCGTGACCCTGGCCCCGTCTTCCAGCCTTGAGACCTCTAAACAGATCGCCATAAAACTGGAACAGCGGCTCATGCACTTTCCAGAGGTATTGTATGTTTCAAGCCGTATAGGGCGTGCCGAGATCGGCGGCGACCCGGAACCGGTCTCAAACGTAGAAATTTTTATTGGCCTCAAGCCGGTGGATGAATGGAAAAGTGCGAATAACCGCAAGGCCTTGCAGGTGCTTATGGAAGAGAGGATGTCCGTCTACCCCGGCTTGCTGTTCTCCTTCTCCCAACCCATCGCCACCCGCGTCGATGAATTATTGTCCGGTGTCAAAGCGCAGTTGGCCATCAAATTATTTGGCGCCGACCTTGATGTGCTGGCCAAAAAGGGTGGGGAAATCGAAGCCCTGGTCAAAAAAGTTGAGGGGACCCGTGGTGTTGCTATGGAGCAAATCGCCGGTGAGGCGCAACTCGCAATAAGACCCGACCGTGACACCCTGGCCCGTTATGGCATCCCAGTATCGCAGGTCATGGACTTGGTATCCGATGCCATTGGTGGACGCACCGCGGGACAGGTGATACGTGGCAACGAGCGCTACAATATTTATGTGCGGTTGATTGAGGCGCAACGAAATAATGTAGAGGCCATTCGAAACCTGATGATACAGGCGCCCAATGGCGCCTGGGTGCGCCTGGGTGATGTGGCCACAGTTGCCATCGAGTCCGGTCCACCCCAGATACGACGTGACGATGTGCAACGCCGCGTGGTCATCCAGACCAACGTCGCAGGCCGCGACATGGGGGGTCTGGTGGCAGAACTGCGTGAACGTATCAATAAAGAAGTCGATTTACCTACAGGTTATACGGTGGTCTTTGGCGGCCAATTTGAAAATCAGCAACGCGCCCAGGCAAAACTCATGGTCGTTGTTCCCTTATCGTTGGCCTTGATCTTTTTATTGTTGTACTTCGCATTCAATTCTGTGGGCCAGGCTATGTTAATCATGCTCAATGTGCCGCTGGCCTTGATCGGAGGTATCGCCGCCCTGTTTCTATCTGGACAGTACCTGTCGGTACCAGGATCCATTGGTTTTATTGCCCTGTTTGGTGTGGCAGTACTCAACGGCGTGGTGATGGTAAATGCCATTAACCAACGGGTAACAGATGGCCTGGCAGTCAACGAGGCAATATTCGAAGGCGCCATGTCTCGCCTGCGGCCGGTATTGATGACGGCCTCTATAGCGGCCTTGGGCTTGATACCCATGTTGCTGTCTAACGGTGTGGGTTCAGAAGTACAACGTCCCCTCGCCACAGTGGTGGTAGGCGGATTAGTTTCCTCCACCTCGCTGACACTCTTTGTGCTGCCGGTACTGTACGGCGTGTTTTCCGGCTCCGTGTTACGTGAAACGAGGGTTTAGTTCACAACAGAGATGTCGTTGTGAATTCAACATCTAAACCAAAAGAGGTCGTGTGCCACATCGGCGGCATGGACTGTCCTGACTGCGCCAGCAAGATTGAGAAAGTAATAAGTCGGGTGCCCGGTGTGACACAGGCCAATGTAAATTTTGCCAGCGAGACATTGTCCGTTCAGGTGGCATCACCGGCTGCCATGCAGCAATTACAAAAAGTAGTGCATGAATTGGGTTACAAGACAAAAGAACCCCTGTCCATGCTTACCACAGTACTACAGGTGGATGGCATGGACTGCGCCGAAGAAAAGACCCTGGTTGAAAAGGCCCTGCAGGGTTTGCCTGGATTGAAACGTTTCGCAGTGAACCTCATGGGCCAGCGCCTGACCGTCGTCCACGATGCCAGGCTCTTACCGCCAGAGCAGATTATCTCTGCCCTGTCCGGGGTGGATCTTAAGGCGAGCCTGTTTGGGTCACCGCAGCAGATGGATGGGTTCTGGGCGCGCCATGGCCGCTTGCTCTCCACTGTGTTGGCAGGACTGCTAACTGCTAGCGGACTGCTGATGCACCTATTCGGTGAGGCGGGTATTGGGGAGAAGGTTATATTTTTACTGGCCATAGCCAGTGGTGGGTGGTTTATCGCCCGTAAAGGTATGGCTGCCATACGCCACGGCACCTTGGACATGAACTTTCTTATGACGGTGGCTGTGATCGGCGCCTTGTTTATCGATGCCTGGGACGAGGGCGCCATGGTCGTGTTTCTTTTCGCCCTGGCACAGGTATTGGAGGCCCGGTCCATGGACCGGGCCCGTCATGCAGTACGCGCATTAATGGACTTGGCGCCACCCATGGCCAGATTAGTACGGGTTGACAAAGAATTTACGGTGGCGGTTGATACGGTACAGGTAGGCGACGTGTTTCGGCTACGCCCCGGCGAAAAGGCGCCACTGGATGGCAAAATTATCGATGGAATCAGCAGTCTGAATCAAGCGCCGATCACGGGCGAATCAGTACCGGTGGATAAATCACCAAACGATACAGTCTACGCTGGTTCAATCAACGGGCAAGGCAGCCTGGATGTACGGGTCACACACAGAGCGGCAGATACCACTCTTGCGCGTGTCATTCATTTAATCGAAGAGGCCCAGGCAAGTAGAGCCCCGGCACAGGCCTTTGTGGATCGGTTTGCGCGTATATATACGCCTGCAATACTTGTGCTCGCAATTTTGGTCGCCACATTACCAACGCTACTATTCGGCCAGGCTTTCGATACGTGGTTCTACCGGGCATTGGTATTATTGGTCATCGCCTGCCCATGCGCGTTGGTGATTTCCACCCCGGTGGCTATTGTCTCCGGGTTGGCCCGTGGTGCGCGTGCAGGCGTGTTGATAAAAGGTGGCGTACACCTGGAAAATACGGGTCAACTAAATGCGCTCGCCTTTGATAAAACCGGCACCCTTACACAGGGTAGGCCTCGGGTCCAGGATGTCGAAGCCTTCAACGACACGGCTCAAGAAGACTTACTGAGCATTGCTGCAGGCCTTGAATCCCGCTCCGAGCACCCCCTGGCCCAGGCCATTCGAAATCAGGCAAAGAGTTTGAGCATCGCGCAACCCACAATCGAGGGTTTTCAGGCATTGACCGGACGTGGGGTAGAGGGCCGGATTGATGGGCAACTTTATCGTCTGGGCAATCACCGCCTGTTCGAAGAATTAAATCTGTGTACGCCCGAAGTGGAGGCTCGACTCGAACGACGTGAGGCAGAAGGCAAGACGGTTGTGATTCTGGGTAGCGAACAACAAATACTTGGACTCATAACGATTGCCGATGGCATCAGGTCTGAGGCGCCCACTGCCATCAGGCGTTTGCGTCGTTTAGGCATTGATCACATCGTTATGCTTACCGGTGATAACCGGGGGACTGCACGGGCCATAGCTGACCAGCTTGAAATTGACGATCCCAGGGCCGAGTTGTTACCAGCAGACAAAGTCCAGGCCATTAAAGACCTGGTGGCCCAAAACCAGAAAGTGGGCATGGTGGGCGATGGAGTCAACGATGCCCCGGCGATGGCCGCTGCTACCGTCGGTATCGCCATGGGCGCGGCCGGCACGGATGCCGCTTTGGAAACCGCTGATATGGTGCTCATGGGTGATGATCTCTCCAAACTACCCTTTGCAATCCGATTGTCCCGCACGACGCTTAGCGTCATTCGGCAAAACATAGGCTTGGCGATTGGGATAAAGGCCACATTTCTAGTGTTGGCGATCACCGGAATGGCGACATTGTGGATGGCAGTATTCGCCGATGTGGGCGCCAGCCTGATTGTTGTCACCAATAGTTTACGTCTACTGAGATTCGGGTCTGCATCAGAATCCGAATAATTGTCGCAAAAAGGGTGCCATTTTGGCCATGATCACCCCTGTCAGAAAACTACCTGGGTGACAGTAAAGTCCCCCACCCACTGGCCGATAACAGCCTATAACTGAGCGCAATATCGTCGGCCCTGTTCTGGGCGGGCCCTGGCGTGCGTTTTTCCCAAGAACTTACGGGCTTGGCGGCCCCTTATTGACACAGGTCTTAACTGGGGCGATGGACTCGTTAGGCGACTACAAGCTATTGGAACAAACCGCAGAGGGCGGCATGGCCACCGTTTATAAGGCCGTACAGACCTCGCTTAACCGCCAAGTCGCAATCAAGATGCTTTCCCGGAAGCTGATGAATAGCCCTGAAATTATCAGGCGTTTCGCCCAGGAATCATTGATCATTGCCCGACTCAATCATCCCAACATCATCCATGTAATTGATCGGGGGATCGACGAGGGCAGGCCCTATTTTGTCATGGACTTTGTTGAGGGCCGGGACCTCGAACAGCTCATTGCCGCAGGGGGTTGGGATACGAACCGTAAACTCGATGTGATCATTCAGGTGTGTAAGGCTCTGGCCTACGCCCACCGCAACGGGGTGATCCATCGGGACATCAAACCCGCCAATATTCTTATCGACGAGGATGGCAACGCACTGGTCTCTGATTTTGGGATTGCCCAACTCTTCCGTGACACGGACGCCAAGCTTGAAACCACCCAGATCGGGACCATGATGGGCACACCCAGTTTTATGTCGCCGGAGCAAAAGCTAGATCCTTCCAACATCACAGGGGCAAGCGACATCTATTCCCTGGGCGTCGTGATGTACGAGTGGTTTACCGGCACCAGGCCCGTGGGCCGATTCAAACGGCCCTCAGAGCTTGACCCCATGATTCCGGCGTCCCTTGAAGACGTCATCATGAAGTGCCTGGAAACAGAACCGAAAGACCGTTTTGATTCAGCCGATGAATTGAAGGACCGTTTACTGGATCTCTTGCGGGGAGCCCACATTCAACCTGCCAAACAAGAGGCCGCCCTGCAGGGGATCACCGGCCTCAAGGATAAGTTTTCCCTGGTCGACGTGATCCGCGAGCATAAGCTGAGCGCGACCTATCTGTTTGAGGAGAAGGCCCATCACAGGCTGTTGGTGATAAAGAAGATCCGGGACAAGGAACAACGCGGCCTGCGTGAGGCAAAACTGCTGACCAACCTGTCTCACCCCAACATCGCCCAGATTATCGGCACCTCGGGCCGGGAAGGCCTGTTCATTATTGTCCTGGAGTACCTGGCTGAGGGTAGCTTGCAAGACCGGATCGCCATGCCCTGGTCCTGGCAAAAGGCTTTGGGTACAACACGCCAAATCTGCGAAGGACTCTCCTTCGCCCACCGCAATCGGATCATCCATGGCAACCTGCGCCCATCTAACGTTTTGTTTAACGACTCGAATGAGGTCAAAGTGACGGATTTTGGTATGCCGGCACACTACCGGGACGACGAGAGTGAGGAGAATTGGTATCGCGTAAAGGATGAACCTGCATCAGTTACCAGCGACATCTATGCGATCGGTACAATTTTGTGCCAGCTGGTCATCGGCACAGCGGCGCCGACCGATATGCACGGGTTGGTAAAAAACGATGATTTCACACGCCTGCCTGTCACCATTCAAGACCTCGTCAACAAAATGATCGCGCCCCAGACCTCGCAACGGTATTCGAGTCTTGAACAGGTGATCAGCGAAATTGACAAGGCACTGGGCATGAAACGGGCTGCGACCCAGGCGAGTAAACCCCAAGGGGTGTTTGCGCGGCTACGCGCCGCAGTTTTCGGTTAAAACAACTATTGGCAATCCTTCGCCCTTAAGATGCAAAGGGTTCGCAAACCCCAGCATACCCCTTAAACAACTGTGTAGGAGCGGTCCCCCGACCGCGAAAACCAAAACCCGAATCAAAGAAATTTCCCTAACTCGACAACCAAGCTTCTGCTTCCACTTTTTGGTCTCTATTAAAAGCCTTAATTTCCAGACCTGGGTACAACATACCCTCAAGTTCGCTTGCTTTCTTTAACCAAGCCTTATCAGTCAATACGGCTGCGCGGTCAAATTTTTTCATAAGCCCAAACATTGCAGGAAACCGAGATAATTCAATTCCAATTGCACCAAGTGACGGGATATGAAAGTCAATAATTTCATACAGCATTTGACCACCTTCAATATCTCTCGATTTGCTTACCAATTCATCTAGTGCAATTTTCATGTCGTCGGCGTTCAACTTCCCACTCAATTCAATATCCAGGCGATTTGTACCCTTTAGCATTACTTTAAACATAAGAACTCCTGTTAGCGATCACACACCAATCTATCACAACGGGTCCCTCAACACTTCCTTCCTTTGCGCCTCCGCGCCTTTGCGGCCTCTGTGTTACTTCCAGAGTCCAAGCCTTTAGGCTCCAAGCTCATTATTGACACCCAGCGGGGCAACCTGAAGCCAACGCCGGACTATGGTAACGTTATGGGTCAAGCAACGAAATCACCCCAGGAATAAAATCATTGTGTTAAGTCTCGAACAAGCCCGTGAGGCCATTCTGGCCAAAATTATCCCAGCCAGCGAAACCACTGCTATACCATTAGACCAAGCCCTGAACCACTATGTGGGCACAACCCTAACGGCCCAGGTGGACAACCCGGCTTTTGATAACTCGGCCATGGACGGCTATGCCATCAACTGCAAAGACCTGGATGAGGCCAATGGCTACCAGCTTTCACTCATCGGCGAAGCTGCCTGCGGCAGTGCCCCGGCGCAACTTGCCCCCAACAGCACCATGCGTATCTTTACCGGCGCACCCCTGCCCCAAGGGGCCGACAGCGTTGTCATGCAAGAAAATATTGAAGTCTCTGATGGCGGTAAGATTACCTTCCCTGAGGAAGTTAAGATCGGCGGGAATATCCGCCGCCGTGGAGAAGACTTCAAAAAGGGTGACAACCTTTATAACTCCGGCCATCAAATCACCAGTAACGATCTGGCCCTGCTGGCCACCGCCGGTATCGCCCAACCTATCGTCTGGACTCCACCGCGCATATTAGTCATCGCCACCGGTGACGAACTGATCTCTCCTGGGGACACACTCCAACCGGGACAAATCTATGAGTCCAACCGCCTCACGACCATTGCCCAACTTGCCGAGTTGGGCGTTACCCATGTCGACAGTGATACCCTCCGGGATGACCCCAATATTTTGCGAGAACATTTCGCCGGAGCCCAGAACTACGATTTTATTATCACCAGTGGCGGGGCCTCGGTGGGGGATTATGACCTGGTAAAACAAATCTTCTCGGAAATTGGCGAGATCAGTTTTTGGAAGGCACGCATCAAACCCGGAAAACCCATCGCCTTCGGTCGCGTTGGCGAGCGCAGCCACTTCTTCGCCCTACCCGGCAATCCGGTCGCCAGTCTGGTGACCTTTAAGCTATTTATCGAACCCGCCCTGATCCACTGGCACCACGGCACATTCCACGATCCCCAACTCCAGGCCCGGGCACTGGGACCGTATCAACGCCGCCCAGGCCGCAGAGAATTTCTACGGGCACAGCTGAGTATCGACAACGGCATTCTATGTGCCATGCCCTTGCCGGGACAGGGTTCCCATATGGTGCGGCCACTCAACCAAACCAATGGTTTTATTGTCGTAAACGAAACATCTTCCGGATTTAAGGATGGAGACACCATCACCGCCATTCCTTTGACCACACACATCGCTAGTGGGCAACACACATACTGAGGAGACCGGTGAAAGTGCGCACCCCTACATCCTTTTGGGTCCCTTCTCCCTCAGGGAGAAGGACAGGATGAGGGAGGTATTACTGCGCTTTTCTCCCCTCACCCCAACCCTTGACAACTGCTCCTTGCGTTGTTCTACCTCCTGCATCCATGCAGTCGTCTCCCTGAGGGAGAGGGAGAAACAATGCGCACTATTTTCCGGTGGGGTTTGCGTTGCCTGACAAAGCACCACCCCCGCTCCGCTGGCAATTCTGGATTGACCGTGGCGGCACCTTTACCGACGTGGTGGCACGCCAACCTAACGGCGAACTCATCAGCCACAAGCTGTTGTCGGAAAATCCAGAGCACTATGCAGACGCCGCGCTACAAGGTATTCGGGATTTACTAGGCATTGTGGCCGATGCACCTCTACCCAGAGATAAGATCGAAGCCATCAAGATGGGCACTACCGTGGCCACCAATGCCCTGTTGGAACGCAAGGGGGAACCCACCGCGCTGGTGATCACCGCCGGGTTTGGGGATGCCCTGCGCATCGGTTATCAGAACCGGCCCGACATCTTTGCCCGCCACATCGTGCTCCCAGAGGTGTTGTATGCCACCGTATTCGAGGTACCCCAACGCCACTCGGCATCGGGTGAGGAACTGAACCCCCTGGATGTCACCGCCACCACCCTGGGGCTGCAAAAGATTTATGACCAGGGTATACGCAGCCTTGCCATCGTCTTCATGCACGCCTATCGGTTTCCTGAGCATGAACAACAGGTTGGCCAACTGGCCAGGGAAATGGGTTTTGAACAGATCTCCCTGTCCCACGAGGTCAGCCCACTGATGAAGTTGGTGGGGCGTGGTGACACCACTGTGGTCGATGCCTACCTTTCGCCCATATTGCGACGCTACGTGGATCGGGTACAAGCCGAAACGGGCCAGACGCGGCTCATGTTTATGCAATCCAACGGCGGCTTGATCGATGCCAGCGGGTTCCAGGGTCGCAATAGCATACTCTCCGGTCCCGCCGGGGGCGTGATTGGCGCCATCAAGACCTGCGAACTTGAAGATGCCAACAAAGTGATCGGCTTTGACATGGGTGGCACCTCTACCGATGTCTGCCACTTTGCCGGTGAATTGGA
>VAOU01056581.1_pt1 | contig 56732 bp, 50 predicted proteins | sample 3393871 | NCBI WGS metagenome assembly VAOU01 (sample SAMN08290440, study PRJNA428436) | hydrothermal vent metagenome | isolation source: Deep-sea hydrothermal vent chimney | place: Atlantic Ocean: South-mid Altantic Ridge | depth 1820 m m
CCCGTGATACAGGCAACTGTTGCATCCGGGTGTGCTATCTGTACCCCCATAGCCGCGGGTAGTCCGAACCCCATCGTACCCAGTCCGCCTGAATTGATCCAGCGCCTTGGCTTATCAAACTTGTAATATTGTGCGGCCCACATCTGGTGCTGCCCAACATCCGAGGTAACAAATGCATCGCCACTGGTTATCTCATACAGCTTCTGGATAACCATTTGTGGTTTGATTCGATCACTCCCGCTGTCGTATTTCAAACAATCCTTCGACTTCCATTCATCGATCTGCTCCCACCAGTTGGCAAGTTCGGTACTATCCGGCTTCTGCTTGCTGCCCCTGGCGACCTTGATCATGTCCTGTAACACAGCCATGACTCCACCTACAATCGGAATATCGACCTTGACATTTTTTGCAATGGAGGCAGGGTCAATATCGACATGAATAATCTTTGCCGTTGGGCAGAACTTTTCAATATTACCTGTAACACGGTCGTCAAAACGTGCGCCAATCGCAACAAGAACGTCACAATGATGCATTGCCATATTGGCTTCATAGGTACCGTGCATACCCAACATGCCGAGAAACTGCCGGTCAGTGGCCGGGTAGGCCCCCAGCCCCATCAACGTGTTCGTGATAGGGAAGTTCAGCATACGAATCAGTTCGGTCAGTTCATCACTGGCATTATCCAGAATAACGCCACCACCGGTGTAAACCATCGGACGTTTTGCACCCGTCATTAATTCAATAGCACGTTTAATTTGCCCGATGTGGCCTTTCACGACCGGATTATAGGAACGCATCGAAACCTTCCGGGGGTAAAAATACTCGGTACGCTCGGCGGTAATATCCTTGGGTATATCGACAACAACCGGACCAGGCCGGCCTGTTGTCGCGACATAGAATGCCTTTTTGATCGTGGTCGCCAGTTCCCTGATATCCTTGACCAGAAAATTATGCTTGACGCAAGGACGAGTGATGCCGACGGAATCAACTTCCTGGAATGCATCATTACCGATCAGACTGGTTGGAACCTGGCCGGTGAAAACAACCATGGGTATGGAATCCAGATAGGCTGTGGCGATACCCGTTACCGCGTTCGTCGCTCCGGGGCCTGACGTTACGAGGACAACCCCGGGCCTGCCTGTTGACCGGGCATAACCGTCTGCGGCATGGGTTGCCGCCTGCTCATGCCGGACAAGAATATGCCTGACCTTGTCCTGTTTGAAAAGGGCATCATAAATATGGAGAACGGCACCGCCCGGATATCCAAAAATACAATCAACCCCCTCGTCAGCGAGGCTGCGGGCGAATATCTCGGCACCGGTTATTTCAACTTTACTCATATCCTGCTATCTGCAATCAAGCCATCATAATCCGGCAATCTGGTCAGAAAGGCCTTAACCTGCATATCTCGCCACCTGACAGGAAACGTGGGTTAAACCACGAAATTAACGAAAAACGCCCTCATAAACGGGCGGTTCCATCTAATCCTTTAAACATTAGAAATTACTGTTATTGCACCTGAAGGTCAAGAAAAATAACAAAAAAATCTTACAAGTTAGTAGAAATAACCGGTTTCATCGAAAAAGCCGACTTAACCCACACAAATATCGGGATTATGCCCTTGCCATCACCCTGTATTGTCTCATAATCTGTCTTAGTGGCTGTTTATGTATGAAGGATAAAAAACATGTTTAACTTTTCAAGGCTTGGCCTTGCTTTAATAACAGGATTATTGCTGTCAGCAACTGCTTCGGCCGGGATTTATAAGTGGACGGATGCCTCCGGTAAAGTACACTACACCGACCAACCGCCTTCCGGCAAAAAATCCCAGGCCCTGAACCCGAATACGGCATTACCTGACAGCGCACAGGATGCCCGCAAAAATCTTGGCATAAGGGAGCAGCAGTTCATCAAAAACCGCGAAGAACGCCTGAAAAAAGAGACGGCGGCTAAACAGAAAAAACTGGCTGAAAAGCAACGCAGGAAAGATTGCGTGAAACTTCGCCACAACCTGCAGGTCTACCTGACCAGAAACAGGGTCGCGACCATCGTTGATGGCAAGAGTGTCGTGGTTCCGTATGAAGAACGTGTGAAGAAAATGGAAAAACTGCGGGTACAGATAGAGAGGTCCTGCGAAGGATTTTAAACAAAAAAAACGGTACTTTATTCAAGCAAACCAGCGGAGGGGAAATGCCGTATCTGAAAATCAACACCAACAAATCCATCGACAAGGGTAGCGAAGAAGATATTGCCATCAAGGTATCTGCACTGGTCGCTGAGTTACTGGGAAAGCCGGAGAGTTATGTCATGACAGAAATCAACTCCGGGCGGACCATGACATTCGCCGGAAGTACAGAACCCCTTGCATACCTGGAGCTGAAGAGTATCGGTTTGCCCGAAAATAAAACCGCTGTTTTTTCCGAGTCACTGTGCGCCTTTATCCATGAAAATATGGACATTTCACCGGGTCGTGTTTATCTGGAATTTGCTGATGCCCGCAGAAACATGTGGGGCTGGAACGGCAGTACCTTCTGATATGCTGAAGAAAATACTCTGGGCCGTGGTTACCCTGATTGTTGGAGCAGCGGCCATTGCCTACTTCGACAAGGATTTCAGAAACCAGGTTCTGGAAATGACCGGACAACTGCCCACCAGCACCAAGGTATACAAATGGCAGGATAACAAGGGCATATGGCATGTCAGCAATACCCCGCCCAGGGACAAACCTTACAAGGAACAGGAATATTTACACAATACCAATGTTATACCATCATTACCTGCCCGGGAGGCCGAATAAGCCCCGGACACCATCACGCTGATCTGTTAAAACAAATACGGTATAATACCTGAACAATCTTCCGGATTCTTTTATATATTACAACTACAGAGTTAAAGTATTCATATGCGAGTCTCACGCTTCCCCCTGTCAACTATCAAGGAAATACCCTCCGAAGCTGAAGTCATCAGCCATAAACTAATGATTCGAAGCGGCATGATACGCAAGCTGGCCTCCGGTATTTACACATGGTTGCCATTGGGCCTGAAAATACTCCGCAAGGCGGAAAATGTAGTACGAGAGGAAATGGATAATGCCGGCGCACTGGAACTGCTGATGCCTTCTGTCCAGCCTGCCGAATTGTGGCAGGAGTCAGGCCGATGGGAAAAATACGGGCCCGAACTGCTCCGTTTTAATGACAGGCATCAACGGGAATTCTGTTACGGGCCTACGCATGAGGAAGTCATAACCGATATAGTGCGTCATGAAATACGCAGTTACAAACAGCTTCCAGTAAATTACTACCAGATACAGACCAAGTTCAGGGATGAGGTTCGACCCCGTTTCGGCATAATGCGTTCACGTGAGTTTCTGATGAAGGATGCATATTCATTCCACCTGACCCAGGAATCCTTGCAGCAAACCTATGACATCATGTTTGACACCTATAACCGCATCTTTAACCGGCTTGGCCTGAAATTTCGCCCAGTCGAGGCAGATACCGGCAGCATTGGTGGCAGCGCATCACATGAATTCCATGTCCTTGCCAATTCAGGGGAGGATGCCATTGCTTTTTCAAACAAAAGTCAATATGCAGCCAATGTGGAAATGGCTCCGGCCATACCCGTTGATGCCGAAAGACCCGCGCCCACAGATGGCATAAAAATAATTGATACACCCGACCAGCATAGTATTGAACAAGTCAGCCGGTTTCTTGGCGTCAACCCCGAACAATGTGTGAAAACATTACTGGTTCAGGATGATGATAACGGTGTCGTTGCACTGGTATTACGGGGCGATCATCAACTGAATGAAATCAAGCTTGCGAAAATCGAAGGTATTGCGTTACCGCTGATATTTGCATCCGAAAAACAGGTGATGGATATCGCCGGCTGTAAACCCGGCTCAATCGGACCGGTCGGTTTGAGTATTCGAATGCTGGTAGACCACAGTGCATCGAACCTGGCTGATTTTGTCTGTGGTGCCAACGAGGATGGAAAACATTATACCGGCACAAACTGGCAACGGGATTGCACCATCACGGAAATCGTGGATATACGTAATGTTGTTGATGGTGACCCGAGCCCGGATGGGCAAGGTACGTTATCGATTGCCCGTGGTATCGAGGTCGGTCATATTTTCCAGCTTGGCACAAAATACAGCGATGCCCTGCAGGCCACGGTTCTTGATGAAAACGGAAAAAACACCACCATAACCATGGGTTGCTATGGCATTGGCGTATCAAGGATAGTCGCATCCGCCATAGAACAGAACCATGATGATCACGGTATAATCTGGCCCGATGCGCTGGCACCCTTCCAGCTGGCACTGATACCAATCGGTATGCACAAATCCGATGCTGTCAGGCAAGCAGTTGAACAATATTATCGGCAATGGAGTAACGCCGGCATCGAGGTTTTACTTGATGATCGCAACGTCCGGCCAGGCTTTATGTTTGCCGACATGGAACTGATCGGTATCCCGCATCGGATTGTTGTCAGCGACAAGGGACTGGAAAAGGGAGAGCTGGAATACAAGGGAAGAACAGAAGATAAAGTATCATTTATACCGGTCGATAAGATTAAAGACTTCCTGATGGAAAAATTGAACAAGCATGCATAATCCTTGTAAAAAGATTTCCCTGTTATTACCGCTGTCCTGGCTGTGTCTGGTAGTGGCCAACCCTGCCTTCGCTTCACCACAACAAATGGATGAGGCCTTGCGTACTCGCCTGGTCAAGGCCATCAACGATTCAAAAAGCTTCAATGACAAGTTCCTTGCCGAGGTCTGGTTAACCGATATGTCTCTGCGCATGCGTCGATACATAAAAAACAGTGATGACAGAATCAGGATACTCAGAGTCCTGCATGAAGAATCGGCACGAGCAGATATACCGCCCGAAATGGTACTGGCTGTCATCGAAACAGAAAGCGCCTTTAACCGATACGCCATTTCATCTGTTGGCGCCAGAGGGCTCATGCAGATCATGCCATTCTGGCTCAGGGAAATTGGCAAGCCAGGGGAAGACCTGTTTGACATACGAATAAATTTAAGGATTGGCTGTACTATTTTACGTTACTATCTGGACAAGGAAAAGAATGATAAACGAAAAGCACTTGCAAGGTATAATGGAAGTGTTGGTAAACGCAAATACTCTGACAAGGTCTTCAATGCACTAAGCAGACGCTGGTATAGACAATAAATGAATATTCGGGGCCGGCGTAAAAACTCACATATATATTTGAGGTCAGAAGGGTTGCAGGGAGTTTTTACGCCGGCCCCGAATATTCTTTTATGAATTTCAATCCGAAAGCAACATCAACCAAAACCACGTTAACCATTGCCCTTTTTCTGGTGCTACTGGGAAATTATTCTTTCTGGAAAAATGTCATCGATGTGTTTGATGATTTTACTTTTCATAATTCTTTATTTCTTTTTTCAATATTTATTCTGCTGGCTGCATACCTGAATATTATTTTCTCCCTGGTTAGCATCAAATATATCTTTAAACCCGTCATAATATCCATACTCATTGTATCGTCCTTCAGTGCCTACTTCATGGACTCATACGGTGTCATGATTGATAAGACCATGATGCGAAATGTACTGGAAACGGATGTCACCGAGTCTTATGAACTATTAAATTTTAAAATGCTCTATTACTTCGTCATCATCGGGTTACTGCCATCACTTATCATCATTAGAACCAATATAATCTACAAACCATTTCTCAGGGAATCCATCACCCGGATCGGTATTATTTTACTCAGCTTTGCCATATTTGCGTCATGTGCCTTTATTTTCTACAAGGACTACGCATCGCTGGCAAGAAACAACAGACATTTGCGCCACCTCATAAACCCGACCAATTTTCTTAATGCTATTCATTCGATTATAAAATCACACATGGATAGCGGTGACACCATTCTCAAACCTGTGGGTATGGATGCCACGCTGGCAAAGACATGGCAACAGCGAGGGAAAAAAACACTCACTATTCTGGTGCTTGGAGAAACAGCCAGGGCCCGTAATTTCTCATTAAATGGTTATAAAAGGGACACCAACCCGATGCTGGCCAGGGAAGATATTATTAATTTCAGCAACGTCTACTCATGCGGCACTGCTACAGCCAGCTCGCTTCCATGCATGTTTTCTCATCTTGGCAGACGCTCCTTTAGTGTCAAAAAGGCCAGGGGATATGAAAGTGTGCTGGATGTTTTATCACATGCCGGGATAAGCGTCCTGTGGCGTGATAATAACTCCGGTTGCAAGGGCACGTGTGACAGGGTTCAGAGTGAAAATATGGTAAACCTGAATGTCAAGAAATTCTGCAGCACTGGAGAGTGTCATGATGAAATTCTGTTATACCGACTGCAGGCGTTTATTGACAAATTACAAACCGATGCCTTTATCGTTTTACATCAAAAGGGAAGTCATGGCCCTGCCTATTACCTCAGGTATCCGGAAAAATTCAAAAAGTTTACCCCCATATGCGAAACAAACCAGTTACAGGACTGCAAACGAAATGAAATAGTCAATACATATGATAATACAATTCTTTACACGGATTATTTTATTTCACGCGTTATATCTCTACTAAAGAAAAATACTAAACAGTTTAATACGGCCATGCTGTATATCTCGGATCACGGTGAATCACTGGGCGAAAGAAACATCTACCTGCATGGCATGCCCTACCTCATTGCACCCAAGGTACAAAAACATATACCCTTTGTTTTATGGTTTTCAAGGGAATTCGAAACAAATCTTGGTATTGACAAGGCATGTCTGCAACAAAAGAGCAATGAGAAATTTTCACATGATAATCTGTTTCACTCGGCCCTGGGACTAATGGATGTTAGAACAGATGTGTATAATAAAAAACTGGATATCTTTTCCAATTGCAGAAAGACTCTGTAACCATCTGCATATCAAATACCCCCTCAGAACAGGCAGTATAATGAAGACCCATGAAAGGAACCGTTAGGTATCTTTCTATCCCGCTCAAATCCATAACTCAGCCGCAAATGGACGCAAATACCCGCAAATATTTTATTTCCTAAACCCTTGTTTCCCGCGTATGGGCACAAATAGACATTATCAATATTTGCGCCCATTTGCGGCTGTCTCTTTACATGCCGTAACGGCTGAGCCTCTTTGTGTCTCACCGCCTGAGGCGGTAACTTGCCTGCTTTTAATTCATCGTGACATCGGCTTGATTATTTCACAACAAAGCCCGAAATATTCTCATATTCAAGATTTTCGAGCTTCACATCTTTGACGATGGCCATTTTCGGGCCTTCCCCTAACCAGTGACAGAACAAATCAACTTTACCACTATCACCACTGACCATAACTTCAACTGAGCCATCCGGGAGGTTTTTTACCCAGCCCGATACGCCGGTTTCGTATGCCTTTCTCTGCGCCGAGTCCCTGAAAAACACGCCCTGAACCCGCCCATGTACAATACAGTGTCTACGGATTTTCATGGCAGTATGATTAATGCAGGCTGGCCTTTCCTGAAGCCTCCATGAACCGTCTCAAATACAACGTCCAGAAAATAAAGAGGAACCCGGGACTGTCCCGATGGCTCCTGTCCCAGCCTGGCTATCTTGCCTGAAAATGTCTTTCCTGATGCCTTGATACTCAGGGGATCACCGGCCTTCAACCCTCGCAAAACTTCTGCCTCCAGCTGCGCGCGTGCAACCATGTGCGTGTTGTCGGCAACAACAATCAGCGTGTTGGCCTGCATATTACTGACAACGGTTTGACCATTATTGGCAAATTTCTGCACGACCATACCGTTGACCGGGGATCGAATAACACTGTATTCCAGGTCAAGTTTTGCCAGCACAACTTCAGCACGGGCTTCACGCAGTTGTGCATCCGCCTTGCTGAATTCGATATTGATCAACTGCTGGTCATGGACTGATATTGAGCTTCGGTCAAACAATTCTTGCCCCCGAACCTTTTCGCGTTCAGCTTCTGCAAAGGTCTCGGTTGCTCGCACCAGCACACCCTTTGCCTTTGTTATACGGGCACGAAAACTTCTGTCGTCCAGAGTAACCAGTGTCTGCCCTTTTTTAACCTGATCACCCACATCAACATGAACCTGCCTTACAATTCCCGACACCGGTGTTGACAGCTCGATGCGCTGAAACCAGTCCAGTACCGCAGGGCGATCACCCGCCAGGCTGAAACCGGAGAAGATACTTAAACACACCAGCAATATGGCCTGTAATGATATTATACTTTTCATAATTTACTCACCTGCTAACCGGTTCTGTTTGTTTATTTCCATGGTCAACTGGTTTACCCAGGGTTGCATCCATTTCGGCCCAGGCCATGGCCAGATCGAAATCTGACCTGGCTGTCTGGTATAAAGAAGCGGAAAACAATGCCAGGGAATCCCCCAGATCTGATTTAACATCCAGTTCGTACAACGCCCTGCTTTTATCCAGGGCAAGGTCACGGTATTCAGACAATATAGCCGCTTCATCCCTTTTTGCCCTGAAAATAGTTATCGACTGCCACAACTCCAGTACCTGCTGGTTCAGATCCATTTCATACTGATGCAGCCTGGCTTGTGCATCCAGCATGATGGTTCTTTGTTTGGCTATCTCTGCGTCTATCGCCCCACTGCTACTCAGCGGCATCTGGAATTGAATCTCTCCTCGCAATATGTCACTGAATCGTGTCTTGCGTGAATACTCGGCAGCACCCAGCTCCAGATCGATAACCGGTTTCTTTCTGGCTCTGGCTGCAAGCAGCTTTTGACGGGCCGATTCAACCTGTTGACGCAAGGCGAGCAAGTGCGGGTTATTTAATACCGCCTGTTGTTGCAAGGATTCAATTTCAGGCAACTTTCGTTTTGTTGCCAGCAACTCAGGTCGCACGAGGTTGGATGACAGCTGGCCGGGACGGTTCAGAATATTTGCCAGCCTTGACCGGCTCGCTCGTCTGCCGGCATCACTTGCATAGCGTGCACTGCGTGCCTTGTGATAAATATTCTCGGCCTCCAGTAATTCAACATCGGCGACCTGCCCCAGTTCATTTCTGTCTTTTATTCTACTAAACCTGACAAAGGCAACGGCCATCGTTTCATTGTCCCTGGCATAGGCCAGATCAGACAGGATCACATTGAAAAATGCCTGCATTATCTCCAGCCGCTGTTGCGCATTCTGCTCCTCTACCAGTAGCTTCTGACTCTCGACTGAAAGTTTTGCCGCAGATATATTCGCATCACTATAACCAAAATCATACAGACGTTTTGTTGCCAATAACTCCAGTTTATGGTCATCAATCGTCGGGTCTATCGCGATACCGGGAAGTTTAATCCAGCGCAGCCTGCCCTGGATACTGGTCTGCACACCCGTGTTGCCTTCAATCAGATCTCTTTCAGCCCTGGCTCGTTCGAGTCTGTTCCTTGCAATAACATTGCCCGGGTGACCCCCCGTCGAGAGAGAAAGGGCATAATCCAGCGTCAGGGGTTCGGGTAGCGGACCCTGTCCGTTATCACCCGACACACCTGCCGGCCAAATCAGGACTATCATGACTAGCGTCCATTGACAGAGTCCGGACGGGCATAATTTGAACATACGCTACCTGTTAATTTTATTCTTTTTCGCTTAATATTGTCTGAAGTGACCCAGCATGTATTCCCTTTTTACCACATATGCTCCTGACTATAATAATTCCCTGCTCCGAAGCAGGCCCCAATATATCCCACCACGAGCCTTCCTGCCAGATCAAGATACAACTATTGCAATCAGTGCCGCTACCTGTTTTTTCGTTTACGCTGTTCCTTTCGTTTGATTCTTTTATATTTACTAAAGGTCATTTTCCTGTAAATCTCTTCGCTGGTATATTCAGCCAGCCAGATAAATTCATCAATTCCGGAAGTAGCCCCTGTATATCGAACAACCAGCTTCCCTTTCAGGTTAAAAAAGGCAAATAGTGGTGTTGCCCACTTGTTATTGGAAATCCTGGCGAAATATTTTTTCATGGTTGTGGTATTGCCATCGAAGTCAATAATTTCACCATCACTTTCGGTATCCATTTCCAGTATAAGAAATCGTTTCTGGAAATATTCCTGCACCTTGACCTGATTCATGATCGTGATCTTCATGCGATGACAGAAGGGACATTCCTCCTGCTGAAAGAACAACAAGACACCTGTTTTCCCGTTCTTTCTCGCATCGGCCAGATCCTCTGTCAGATCACCTAATGTCTGCTCGTAAAAATATTTGGCCGGATCGCGAGGCATGGCCGCAAAAACAGTACCCGCAACTGCCCAGATTAATAAAAGTGGCAATATTTTGCGAAAAACAAGCGTCATATCAGAATTCCGGGTTATTAGCGGTTATAATTAGCAGGATGTCAGCTTATCCAATATACACTTGTCTGCACAAGCCTGTGTACAATATTTTTTGACATGTGTCGTTAACAAAGGTTTCGGACTTTTCATAAAATGACCATTATTCAACAGGAAGACTTCATTCTCAGCATTGCCGATGCCTTGCAATATATATCCTACTATCACCCGCCAGACTTTATTCAGGCCATGCATCGCGCCTGGAAACTGGAGGAATCACCTGCGGCCAGGGATGCCATCGCCCAGATCCTGGTAAACTCCCGCATGTGCGCAACCGGGCACCGGCCCATTTGCCAGGATACCGGCATTGTCACGGTTTTTCTGAAGATTGGCATGGATGTGCAATGGCAAGCCAAAATGGCTGTCAACGACATGGTCAACGAGGCGGTGCGCCGTGCCTATACGTTACCAGAAAATATACTGCGTGCCTCGATTGTCCGTGATCCCGCAGGTGAAAGGACCAATACAGGAGACAATACGCCTGCGGTCGTCCATACCGAAATCGTCACTGGTAACCAGGTTGATGTCATTGTGGCTGCCAAGGGGGGGGGATCAGAGAACAAGGCGAAATTCTCGGTACTTAACCCAAGCGACGATATTGTTGAGTGGGTCCTGAAAACTGTACCTGCCCTGGGTGCGGGCTGGTGCCCACCAGGCACCTTGAATATCGGCATTGGCGGTACCCCGGAAAAAGCCATGCTGCTGGCCAAACGGGCGATGATGGAACCTGTTAACATCCAGGAACTGATAAAAAAAGGCCCGGCCAATACGCTTGAAACATTACGACTGGAGCTGTATGAAAAAGTAAATGCACTCGGTATCGGCGCGCAGGGACTGGGCGGGCTGACAACCGTGATGGATATCAAGATTCTTGATTACCCGACACATGCAGCATCAAAACCGATTGCGATGATACCCAACTGTGCGGCAACGCGTCATGCACACTTCGTACTGGACGGAAGTGGTGCCGTCACACTTGCACCACCTTCTCTTGATGCCTGGCCACAGATCGACTGGGACCCGTGCCAGTCAAGACGGGTTGACCTTGACCAGCTAAAGCCCGATGACATCCTCGACTGGAAACCAGGTGAAACACTGCTGCTGAACGGCCTGCTACTGACGGGCCGGGATGCAGCTCACAAGGAGATTACCGGTCTGGTAGAAAACGGCCAGCCCCTGCCTGAAGGACTCGATTTTCATAACCGTTTTATTTATTACGTCGGGCCGGTTGATCCCGTTGGTGATGAAGTCGTCGGGCCGGCTGGCCCCACGACGGCAACACGCATGGACAAGTTTACCGAAACCATGCTTTCCAAAACCGGGTTACTGGGCATGATAGGCAAGGCTGAAAGAGGGCCGGTCGCCATTGAAGCCATAAAAAAACACCGTTCTGTATACCTGATCGCCACTGGTGGTGCTGCCTACCTGGTTGCCAAGGCAATCCGGTCATCCAGAATTGTCGCCTTCAAGGAGCTGGGTATGGAAGCGGTTTATGAGTTTGAGGTCAAGGATATGCCTGTCACTGTTGCCGTTGACAGTACCGGTAGTTCTGTTCATCAAACAGCACCGCTGGAATGGCAAAAACGGATTGGCAAGATTGAGGTCAAGCCACCCGTGAGAGAAAATGACTGATCTGCACCCTGCAAAAAAAACGGCCATGTATTTTACAGAGACCATGGTTTCACTCGTATACAAGCAGCACTTCTTCTCAGCAGCCTGTACAAACCATATTGGTCAGCCATCGGCCTAAAATATATATAATGTCAACGACCTTCTGGAAAGACAAAAAACTCGATCAGCTCAGCGATGAGGAATGGGAATCCCTCTGCGATGGCTGCGGGCGCTGTTGTCTGCACAAGCTGGAAGACACGGAGACAAATGACCTGCACTATACCAACATTGCCTGCAAGTCGCTTGACCTGAATACTTGCCGTTGCAACAATTATGAAGACCGGTTCGAAATAGTTCCGGACTGCATAACCCTGCGGCAGGACCTCTACCAGACTATAAAATGGTTACCTCGAAGCTGTGCATACAGGATACTGGCTGAAGGGAAGGAGCTGCCACAATGGCATCCACTGGTTTCATCCAGGAAAGATTCAGTTGAGCAGGCTGGTATTTCTGTCAGGAAAATTGCCATCTGTGAAGACAACGCAAAAAACTGGCAACAACATATTATTGATGACTTTTAGTCTGGTCCTTGTCCCGGGATACAGTGTTGTCTGGCTGGGAGATCACTGCCTTTTCAGATAACTTGACGCGAAGCAGACGATCAAGCCCTGATATGGAAAGACGACGTGCCAGGGCCCTGTCACAATTAATAATTTCAATCGCTGTACTATTATTTTTTTCGCGATGGAGTAACAGCAGGGTTGTAAAGATGGATGCATCCATCTTCGCGACTTCCAGCATATTAATTCGGATCAACTTGACTGTTTTGGGGACAGTATTGATCAGATCCTGCATCTGCAATGACAGGTTAATATCAAAGGCACCACCCAGTTCAAAGTTAAATACACTTCCATCCACAGAAAGTGTTGTTCTTATCGACATCCGATCTCCCTCGAATTACAGCCGGCTATTCCCATAGTCTCCATGAAACCTGGAATTTAATTATTTGAAAAGTTAAGTATAGTCTACTAAAAATTAATATCCATGCCTATATCGTTAATTGAAATTAACAACTGTCTTCAAATAAAAAAAGGGTCTCATAGAGACCCTTTTTATTAATGCCGGCTAGCGGCTATTTTGCCAGATATGCCTTGTCAGATTCCTCTGTAATACCAATACTCCATGCACCGCGTGTTTTGGCATGGCTGACTGCCGAACTGATTTCTGCATCACTCGGGCTGGTGTTGATATCAAACTCCTGTCCGGGGAAGATCAGGTCAGCATCCTTGATCTTGTCACTGTTGGCCTTGTAAATCAGTGGCCACTGGTATGGATTACCATATACATCTCCCTTGCCGGCAATACCCCACAGGCTATCACCCCTCATGACCGAATAGGAACCGGTAGTGTCCTCAGTCGTTGGGAGACTACGATCAATACTTTGCTCAAGGTAATACTGTTTGACGGCCATTTCGCCCTGTGAGCGCGCCTTGTTGGCCAGTTTAATCGCCTTGCCCTCGTTCCCTTTTTTGGCCGCCTTTTCTGCCTTTTTGATCATTTTTCCAGAATCACGCCACACATAACCCAGAGATTTGGCCTTTTTGATGGCCGCCTTGGCATTGGCAATCGCTATGGATGCTGCACTGGGTCCTGTATTTGCCGTGGTTTCTTCCTGTTTTTGCTGGCTGGCACAACCTGTGGCCAGGCTCGCAGTTAATAATATAATACTTAACTGTTTGATTTTATTATTTAATTTCATCGTTCTCAGACTCCAGAAACTTCAAGTTTAATAATTGGATTCATTCATTTTCGCAGTATTTTTTCAGTTTTTCCAGAAAAAAAATACTGTCTGGAATTATTGTCCCTATAACAAAATATTCTTTATCTAATAAACAGTTACAGAATTTTTATGCCTCTTTGTAGTAAACACCCTACCTATAATGGTGTCAAGCAAAAAACCTGATTAATCTCACATTACCAAAATTAAATTGACCATCCGGAAACCTGTCTGAAATGCACAAAAGATTATCATCACCGTGAAGCCGAATTGAAGGTCCTGTATGTCCCTGATAGCCCTTGACCCTGATATTCCAGCTTTTCATTTGCCTGCCTCATGAGAAGAAATTGATCGAACCACCACCGGACTTTTTTGCCAGATACATGGCCAGGTCGGCTTCTTTTATGGAAATTTGTGCGCCTTGTCTTTTGCCTCCAATCATACGTACGCCAATACTGCATCCTACATTCAGGTCCTTATTCTGGATCTGAAACGGGACATTGATATTTTCCTGAATTTTTTCTGCAACCATTTCAGCAAATCTGCGCGCTATATGCTCATCCTCACTCAGCTGTAGCAGGACGATAATAAACTCATCTCCACCGGTACGACTGACCAGATCTTCAGCACGAACACCGGCCTTGAGTCGTTCAGCCACCTCAATCAATAACCGGTCTCCGATATCGTGACCATATGTATCATTTACGGTCTTGAATCCATCCAGGTCAATGACCATGATGGCACCATAGGTATGGTGACGTTCACTACTGGCCAGACCTTTTTCCAGGTATTCAGACAGCAGTCGGCGATTGGGGAGTTGCGTTAGTGGATCATGTTGTGCCATGTGCGAGAGCTTCATCACGGCCTCGTCACGTTGTGATAAAAACGGCTTCGCGACAAATTTAAAGATCAACGGCGTGGTAAACAACACCAGCAATGATGCATCCAGCACCGCCTCGGCAAAGAAAGGGAATTCATAAGGGCTCCAGGAGATAATTATCATCACCACCAATTCAACCACAGCGATAATCAAGGCAATACGGGGGATGATCCAGCACTGGCGGAGCAGGGTAGTGGTAACCGGCTGTTTGTCATGGAGATTGCTCATAGTATTACAAATAATTGATATACAGGTAATATCGGCAAAAACAGGCTTTTCTGTACCTGAAAAATCCTGGAATTCTTTCTATCCATTTGTTTTATCATGATTTTTTGACAACATATCATCGTGATGGTTCAGAAACTGACAAACTGTTCACTCCTTCAGGGAAGGTGTGTCATTGATATTCGATCAGGCCGGGTAAAGCCTGACGGGAGCCAACCACCATCCCCCGGGGACAAACCGGCCGCGTGGATAACATGCTTGAACCGGAGACAGGGCCGATCACATCACTGCTTTATTACTTGCAGCCATAAAAAAGGCCGGCAACGGATCATCCATAATCGCTGTCACCGGCCTTTCAGTTTAATGCAGACCATCCATGGTCTTATAATTGGCTTCCCTTAGAACTCGTCCCACTCACCGTCATCGGTCCCTGTCTTTGCCATCGGCGCAGGTCTGGCTTCGGCCTTTGGGGCCGTTTTGGTATTATTTGTTAAAACCGGTGGCTCGGAAACTGAACGCGCACTGGCTGACTCGACATGGGAACCTGCACCACCACCGACCTTGAAGAAGGAGATCGTCTTGCTCAATCCCTTTGACTGATCGAGCATGGATGCGCTGGCTGCGGCGGCCTCTTCAACCAATGCCGCATTCTGCTGTGTCATCTCATCCATTTGCATAATGGCCTTGTTGACCTGCTCAATGCCTGATGCCTGCTCCTGGCTTGATGCCGCAATCTCGGCAACGATATCGGTCACCTTCTTGATACCATTAACAATCTCTTCCAGGGTCTGGCCGGATTCATTTACCAGTTCAGTCCCGATCTTGACCTTGTCAACACTGTCGTTGATCAGATCCTTGATTTCCTTGGCGGCTTCCGAGCTGCGTCCTGCCAGGCTGCGTACCTCGGTGGCCACGACCGCGAATCCACGGCCCTGTTCACCGGCACGGGCGGCCTCAACCGCAGCGTTCAGAGCCAACAGGTTTGTCTGGAAGGCAATCTCTTCAACCACGCTGATGATGTCGGCAATCTTCTTGCTGGACGCGTTGATCTCACCCATCGCTTCTATCGCCTTGCTGACAACCTCACCACCCTTACTGGCCTGGTCATTGGCGCTGACGGCCAACTGGCTGGCCTGGTTGGCATTATCGGCATTCTGTTTAACCGTTGATGTCATTTCTTCCATACTGGAAGCGGTTTCCTCCAGACTCGATGCCTGCTCTTCAGTCCGCTGGCTCAGATCCATATTGCCACGGGCAATCTCTTCGGAACCGGAGTTAATCGCGTCAGTGCCATTACGCACCTGGCCGACGATACCCGACAGGCTCTCTGCCATGCTGTTCATGTCTGCCAACATACGGCCCAACTCATCTCTGGAATTAACCTCATAGCGGTTGGTCAGGTCGCCCTCGGCGATCTCTTTCAGACCGGCTGCTGCAATCGCAACAGGTCTGGTGATCATGCGTATCACAAAAAAGGCAACGAACAAGGCAACCAGCACTGCGACAACACCCAGCACCAACATAAAGTTTTCCAGGTCATGGCCTTTTTTTACGGCCAGGGCAATATCGGTATCCGCCAGTCCTTGCTGGTTCTTGATCATGGCAGTGAGTGATTTAATCAGCTTGCCTGCGTGCGGTGCGGCCTTGGTACCCAACCACAGATTGGCCAGGTTCCAGCCCTTTGAGCCACGGATTTCAAACATCTTCGGTGGCAGGCCCTTGAACTCGTCACGTGCCTTGCTGAACCTGCTAAACGCTGCTGCCTGCTTTGGCGTCAACAACTTTTTGTTCTTCTGCAGGTCGGCATAGCGTCTGATGTTCTTGCTCCAGAACTTATTGAAGCCATCGCTGAATTTCTTGTCGCCTGTCAGCAAAAAGGCGCGGATATTGGCCAGTGACAGGCCGGTGGTACCGCGAACATCGGCCATCATACCCAGCAGCGCCTTGCGTGCCGGTGTGGCGGGCAGTTTGGTCTCCATATTAATAATATTGGTGATCTCGGTAACCATGACCTTTGCCCTGGGGGCCGCTTCCTGGACGAGTATTTTGGTAGCCGGGGTGTCATCAATCGTACCGCTGATGGCTTCGATCTCACTTTGTGCCTTGGCAAACTCTTTCAGGGTACCTGCCATTGCATTCAGTTTTTCGACATTGGCGGAGTTGGTCCAGTTCCTGGAAAACTTGATCATCCTGCTATAGGAGTCATTGATTTCTTCCCAGGCCGCCTGGCGCTCTTTTTTGAATTTATCTGCCCCCAGAATCATATAACCGCGTAAACCAGCCAGAGACTGGTTGATGCCATTGAGCATATGATTGGATGCCAGTATTGTAGGTGTGCGCAGTTCAAACACACGGGTATTAATAACCTGGCTTGAGTTGATACGACTATACGCCATGGTGACAGTTACCACTATAATAATGGCCATAATGGCAAAACCACCACCGATCTTTTTACCTATACCTAGATTTATCAGCCATTTCATAACGGCAATCTCCTTTTTTCTTGCTTGTTCAGTCAAAAAATAAATATTTTATAAAACATCCCGGATCTTCTGTCTTTAATTCGCTATTCTGAAGTATCACCGTCTGCATTTTCCGATGCTGCCTGTGGCATGATTTCATCCACCTTCAGCAAAAGATCGACATCCATCAACATGACCATCTCATCATTGATCGTAGCCAGGCCATTGAGAAATTCAGTTTCTATCCCGTTACCAAAATCAGGGGTTGGCTTGATTTCCTTCACATCAACATTCATGACATCGGAAACGGCATCGACAACAATACCCACCAGGGAATAATCACCTTTGTTATTTTTAACAGACAGGACAATCACGACTGTTGTCGGTGTGTAATCGATTTGTTCCAGCTTGAAGCGGGCGCGCATGTCGATAATCGGCACAACCGTTCCTCGCAGGTTCAGCACACCACGTACATACTCCGGTGTATTTGGAATATTGGTCAGTTCTGTCCAACCCTTGATTTCCTGTACCCTGAGTATATCCACGCCATAGGTTTCGCCATTAAGCCTGAATGTCAGATACTGATTGCTGTCACTATTTTCAATGTCCATGGACATGACATCATGCCCGCCTGTCTCTGCCAGTGCTGTGTTCGTAGAAGCCATTTGTTGTTTCTCCACTGCTTGTTCCGGTACGTTGTTTGTTGCAGAATGAAACCCACTTGAATCCTGCATAGCAAACAAGTAATCGACGTTAGTATAGAAAACTTAAGTGGCTATCTAAGTTATTATGAAAAAATATTCATGATAGTGAGAATATCTGATAATTATAAATTGAATCAGGTATTTATACTGCAATAGTACAGGTATGGTAATTATTTTTACCCTTTTTTATGAGTGGATGATTGGAACCCTTACTGCATTATAGGATGATGCCTGATGACATCTTGGCACCCCTCGCCCAGAAAGGATCAGGGGTGAATAAACAGGATATTGTCATTCCTGCCCTGTCCACGGGATTGTTATAAAAAAAGGCTCACCATCGATAAATGCAAGTAATCCGTTTTACTTTTGCCTGACATACATCAGATAGTAAACCATTAAAACAGCATACCAGTTGATTAGCAGTGACATCAGATCATGACTTAAAAAATGTGCCCCACGGCTCTGCTGGGTAAGACCAAAAAGCAGCCCCAGCAGCAACCCAAAGGCCAGGCCATAAAACCGGTATTTTGGCCGGTATTCCCTCAACAGAAAATAAAGACTGATGAATGCAAATCCCGCCGATGCGTGCCCGGCCGGGAAGGCATGACCCACGGTTGCCCCCGCTGGCACGGTATCAAGAATACGGATATAGGCCTTGCTGCCGCCAAACATTATCAGGTCCCAGGGTGAGTAGATATGGATCAGGTTTTTTCCGATGCCCACAAGGAGAGGCCCGGACAGGCTTGCAATACAAAAATAGGCCGCGGCCTTTCGATAGGGTTTCAGTTTTTCAATAAAACAGGACAGGATAATTAAAAAAATAACCAGCAAGACAATTCCGACTACAACCCGACGTGCGCCGGTATGAAGGATTTCACTGGTCAACCAGTGATCCTTCCAGGGCCATTGCCTTAATTCCGCATTATAGAAAAATGATTCCAGCCAGACATCAAGGCCGGTGTATTCCACCACGATGATCAGCAGCAACAACAGGAGCGGGTAGAGCAGGTGTTTTTTCAGGGGCATAAACCGGATAATTTATCATTCATAACAAAAAAGTGCATCACTGATAATAATACAGTGATGCACCCCGGGTTTACCAGAGACCTCGCTCAATTTATCTCAATATTTTATTTCGATCTCACCCCTGTCTCATTCTCTGCAATAATCCTGGTTTCTAGCCCTCTTCCCTCTTGAACTGCTCACCCAGACCGGAAAGCAGCTTGACCTTTTCTGCCATCAGCCCGCTTGCAGAGGCCGCCTCTTCAACCATTGCCGCATTCTGCTGTGTCAATTCATCTATCTGCATAACCGATTTATTGACCTGCTCAATACCTGTCGCAAGCTCCTGACTGGAGTTTGCCATTGCCGATACGATACCGGTCACTTTTTGCACGCCGTTAACGATGTCATCGAGCGACTCACCCGACTTTTCCACCAGGGCAGCGCCACGTTCAACATTGGCCACACTCTCATTAATCAGACCTGCAATTTCCTTGGCCGATTCGGCACTGCGTCCCGCCAGGTTACGCACCTCGGCTGCCACCACGGCAAAACCACGACCCTGTTCACCGGCACGCGCGGCCTCGACCGCTGCATTGAGTGCCAGCAGGTTGGTCTGAAAGGCAATTTCATCGATAACACCGATAATTGCAGCAATCTTTTTGCTGCTGGTGTTGATCTCTCCCATGGCATCGATGGCCCTGGTGACCACCGCCCCGCTTTCCTCGGCATGTTTAAAGGTTGTTTGCGCCAATTCGTCGGCCTGGTGTGCATTTGCGGCGCTCTGTTTCACCGTGGATGACATTTCTTCCATGCTGGCCGCGGTCTCTTGCAGGCTGGAGGCCTGCTCTTCGGTACGCTGCGACAGATCCATATTGCCATTTGCTATTTCTGTCGATGTTTTTTCAAGCACCTCGGCGGATTCCTTGACACGCACAATTGCAGTACGCTGTCTTTCAATATTATAGGTCAGCGCATATTCAAGCTGCCCCAGCTCATCTGTCCTGCCTGTGTAGATAAACTGTGCCAGGGGATCATCGGCCATCTTGTGACATTCTGCCGACAAGTGGCGCAAATGTGCCAAGGCAGAATAAACCAGCAAACTGCCGACCACTCCACCAACCACCATTGCAATACCTGCCCCCACCAGGGAAAGTTGACCGCCAACCGCAAGACTGCCCAGTGTTACAGCCAGTATTCCTGCAAACAGGGCCATCATTTTAGTGGTAAAGGAGAACGGGAAACGGCTCAGCGTAACCTTGTCCATTTTTGAACGGCGCTTGTCATCATCCGACTTGCCGGCCATGATTTTTGCATATAATTTGTCTGCACGTTTCACCCATTCGACCCTGGGTTTTACCCGCACAGACTGGTAACTGGTAACATTGCCACCTTCATAACGCGGGCTGGCATAGGCATTGACCCAGTAGTGGTCGCCATTCTTGCTACGGTTTTTCACCAGGCCCATCCAGGGCTTGCCTGCCTTCAGGTTATCCCATAACATATTAAAGGCCTCGGGTGGCATATCCGGATGGCGAATAATATTGTGGTTCTTGCCCTCCAGTTCTTCCCAGCTGTAACCACTCAAATGAATAAAATCATGATTGGCTGAAGTTATAATGCCTTTCATATCGGTAATGGACGTGATTTCAATCCCATCACTGTAATCAATTTCCCTGCCTGTGACCGGCCTGTTTATCTTCATGTTCAAAACCCCTGCATGTTTCAAGTTAACTGCAAAACCACTGCCTGTATTTATTTTGATTACTGATACATCCACACAATAATCATCATATGCATTGGCCACTTTCTGGATACCCGCACTGGAAAATACCACTGGATTTATTACCGTGCTTTCAGATGCACATAGCGTTGTCATGGAGAAACAAATGTCAATAACCTGATTGTTGACGGCTACCGGTAAATTTACTTAATAAAAATAATTGTTTTATATCTGCTTTTAACAATGGTTATCAAAACTGGATCTTATACAGTTAAAAATAAACACAGGATCGGACTATGTCCGAGAAGAATGGTTATTATGTTGCCGGGTAAAATAATATTTTTTCATTGTTATATTTCATTGTTAAAAACTTCACGGATAAACGGTATGGTAATTCGTCTTTGTTTTATCAGAGATTCGGTGTCCAGTTTATCCAGCATCTCAAACAGGGCATCCAGATTACGCGGGAACCGGTTTAACATGTATCTGGCCGTATCCGTGTCCAGTTCCAGACCCCGCTGTTGTGCGCGCAGTTTTATGGCCTCGACTTTCTGTTCGTCATTGATAGTTTTCAGGTTAAATACCGGCCCCGATTCAAGCCGCGATATCAGGTCATTCAATGACAACCCCAGTTCCTTCGGGCTGGCTGATGCAGAAAAAAGCATGCTGCCTCCCTTGTCTTTCACATGATTAAATAAACTGAAAATGGCCTGCTGCCAGTCGTCCTGGTCCCTTACCAACTGGAGATCATCGATGCAGATAATCGCGAAACCATCCATCCCTTCGAGGGCATCGGATGAATAGCGGGTTAATTCTGACAGGGGCAAGTAGGTAACCGACTCATGATGCCGCGCAGCCAACTGGCATACGGCCTGCAACAGGTGTGACTTTCCGCTTGCAGTCACACCCCAGATATAGATAACCTGCTCACCTTGCCCGGTTGCAAATCGTTTCAGGCTATCGAGCAGAAAGGGTTCATCGGGATAAACAAAATTATCAAAACTGACATGTTCATTTAACTGTATGGCCAGTGGCAGTTGCATTATTTATATTCCGGGATTATTTTCTAGCGATTGGATTTATCATAAACCTGGCTGTTCACATAACCCTCGTGGATATGACGCAGGAAAACGGCCAGCACGGCTGCAACCGGCAGCGCCAGCAGTATACCGATAAAACCAAACAACTGCCCCCCGGCCATAACGGCAAAAATCACGGCGACCGGATGCAATCCAATGCGATCACCCACCAGGGTCGGTGTCAGCACCACGCTTTCCAGTATCTGGCCAATACCGAATACAATCAGCACATAAACCAGATCGAGGACTTGCTGTGTCTGCAACAAAATGGCAATGCCGGCAGCCAGAATGCCTATGATAAAACCCAGGTAGGGAACAAAACTGACCAGGCCCGCCAGCAACCCGATCAATAATGCCAGCTTGAGACCCACCAGACTCAGACCCACGCTGTATATAATTGTGAGCGCCAGCATGACCAGTAACTGGCCGCGGATAAAGGCGCCCAACACCTCGTCTGACTCGCTTGCCAGTTTGGTAACATCCTTTTCCATGCTGCGCGGTACCATTCCACGAATGCGTGCAACCATCACATCCCAGTCACGTAATAAATAGAATGTGACAACCGGCACCAGCACCAGCGAACCCAGCCAGCCCATGAAGGCCAGTCCGGAACTTGATATCGAGCCGAGAACGATCTGGGCGACACCGCCGGCCTGCTGCCAATGCTGGGCAAACCATTGCTTGAGTGCGCCCGTATCGACCTGGAAATCGGCTATTCCCAGCCGGTTGGCCACCCACGGTATTACCTTTTGCTGAATGGCATCGATGTACCCGGGGAGTTTCTGTATAAGATAAACAAGCTGTTTTTCTATCTGTGGTATCAGTAACAACAGAACCAGCACCAGTAATAAAAAGATCAGGGTAAATACCACGATAACCGCCCAGTTCCGTGAAAACCGGCCCCTTTCCAGCCGGTCAACAACCGGGTCACCCAGATAGGCAAGAAGTACCGCCACCATGAACGGGGACAGGATCGGTGCCAGCAGATAGACCAGCCAGCCTGTTGCCGCAATCCCCGCAAACCATAACCATTTCTGTGAATCTGTCATTCCTGTACCCTTTTGATACGTACCGCCTTTCGCCCCCATGTCAGCACATAATCAAGGCCACTCAAAACGGTTGTCGCCAGCACGATAAAGAACAACATATCAATAACTCCAGGCGGAAATGCAAACAGGCCCTGGTGCATCAGGATAACGATCACCAACAGTATCTGCACTAATGTATTGATCTTGCCGATCAACATGGGTGCCGCATTGGCGCGTTCAACCCTGTAGTAATAGTACACGCCACCACACACAATCAACAGGTCACGAATAATAACTGCCGCCAGCAACCACAACGGAATCCAGCCCAGCCAGGTCAATGTGATATAGGCCGACACCTGCATGGCCTTGTCGGCCAGTGGATCCAGCCAGCCACCCAGGTGACTTCCCCAGTGATATTTTCTGGCAAGGTATCCATCCAGTGCATCCGACAGCCCGGCGACAACAAAAAGGGCCAATGCAACATCATAACGGTGTTGTAACATTGTCCAGACAACGGGCATGATGAGTAACACCCTTATAAAGCTGATCAGGTTGGGTATGTCACTTTTTTTCACGATTTCAATCGGTACCCGGGAATCCCGGCAGGTGTTACGGGAACCACCTGGTCTTTGATGACAGGCGTGGCCAATGGTTTCTTTTCATCCTCACTTGTTAACAGGTGAGTCCCGTCTGGCACCAGTATTTGTTCCAGTGCAAAGACCTGTCTCAGCGCATCGACTGTGCCGCGCAGATCAATAGAATAAAGGACATAGCCCTGGGAAATTGTGTCGGGCTGGAACCTTGTAATCCGGGATACGCTGGTCAGGTATCTGTTTGTCTTTGCATAATCCTGCAGGGAATCGATATGGGTAATTTTCAGCTTGTAACTGGCTGTCTGCCGGCTCCCTTTCAAGGCGTAGCGGGATATCATGATATCGGCCAGCCCGTCAAAACCGGCGGCGATCGCCTGTCCAATCTCTTCACCCTGACCGGACCAGTACTGCTCTCCCGCACTGGAAATCAGTGCCCAGCTTGATTCCCACCTGCCATCCTGAACCGGGAAAATTTTACCGATCAATACATTTTCCGTCGCATACCGAATCGAGGCATCCCTGACCGGCTCGGTGAATTCACCCCAGACATCGGCGACCCCTACCTTTTGCTGGTCTTCCAGGTCCATCAGCGGGAAAAGTATGGGTACGGCACGGCGGTTTGCCTGTGTTACGATCGAATGATAATACGGGTTATCCGTGTCGTTACCCAGTATGTAACGCTCGCCCTTGTCCTCAACGGCCAGCCAGACAAGGGTTTCCGGTCGGGTGCTTCCCCACAGTGGCAACTCCTGATCCTGAAGTAATTTCTGAATGGCCTTGCGGTTAAACCGTACCCAGAGCATCCATTCGGGCTTCTGGCCGGGCCCCCCGGTGCCGGTAACAGCCCTCTTGTGGTAGCGATATTGCTCTACATAGCGGGCGGCCCTGTCCAGAACATTCAGCATCTGACCAAACTGCTCCAGCCCCTGCGAGCCGGTCAGCCGGGTAAAGATATCGGCCAGACCCCTGCGTAGTGCCCTTTTGCGTTCAGACCGCCCCTGGCTGGCAACCGGAATTTCTATTTCATACAGCCCTTCAACCTGCACGGCCGCATGGGTCACTGATTGAGACATGGCGGCCAGCATAAAAAGTGCGGCCAGCCCCGTAATCATGTTGTTGATTATTGTATTCATAGATTCTGTTTCAGACTTGAATATTCAAGCTTTATGGCAATAAATCCGGCAAACATGGCCAATAATGACCCCGACAGTGTAAAATATCATGATGCCAAGTACACATGCTATCAGATTATATTACAGGAGATGTCCATTGTGACCCAGGATTCAGGTAATTGTGAATCACAAACCTCGCTCAACTACCGTGATGCCGGCGTGGATATCGACGCCGGCAATGAGCTGGTTGAACGCATCAAACCCATTGCAAAACAAACCTTCAGGCCCGGGGTACTGACCGGACTGGGCGGGTTTGGTGCGCTGTTCGAGCTTCCGCTGGACCGCTACAAACAACCCGTGTTGGTATCGGGCACGGATGGAGTCGGAACCAAGCTCAAACTGGCCATGCTCATGAACCGCCACGACACCATCGGTATCGACCTGGTCGCCATGTGTGTCAATGACCTGATCGTCGGCGGGGCCGAACCGCTTTTCTTCCTGGATTACTATGCCACTGGCAAACTCAATGTCAATGAGGCGGCCGATGTGATGAAGGGCATTGGCCGTGGTTGTGAGCTGTCCGGCGCCGCCCTGACCGGCGGTGAGACTGCCGAGATGCCGGGCATGTATTCAAAAGGTGACTATGATCTGGCCGGGTTTTGTGTCGGCATTGTGGAAAAATCAAAAATCATTGATGGCTCGGATGTCAGCCCCGGCGATGTACTGATTGGCCTGGCCTCGTCAGGCCCCCACTCCAATGGCTATTCGCTGGTCAGAAAGGTACTGGAACATTCAGCTGCAAGGCTCGATGAGCCGTTCGACGGCCGAACCCTGGGTGAAACCCTGCTCGAACCGACCCGCATCTATGTCAAACCGTTGCTTGAGCTGTTTGATAAAATCAATGTGCATGCGCTGGCCCATATAACGGGAGGTGGTCTGACAGAAAACCTGCCGCGTGTCATGCCTGAAAATACCATTGCCAGTATTGATCGAAGCTCATGGACAAGACCTGCTGTCTTTGACTGGCTACAGCAGAAAGGCAATATCAGGGACGAGGACATGTTTGTTACCTTTAATTGTGGCATCGGCATGGTCCTCTGCGTCGATCCATCCGATGTTGAAAAGACCCTGACTATTCTTGAACAACAAGGAGAACAGGCCTGGATCATTGGCCAGATCGAAGCGGGGGGTAACGGCACCCGGCGGGTCCGGATCAGTTAATCCACAGAAAATGAGCCAGAAAAACCTCCCCGTCGTCGTTCTTGTTTCCGGCAGAGGCAGTAACCTGCAGTCCATTATTGATGCCATGCAGGATGGCCGGCTGGACATAGACATCCAGGCCGTTATCAGCAATCGGCCCAGGGCTGCCGCGCTGGAAAAGGCCAGACAGGCAGGCCTGGATACGATCACTGTGGACCATACGAAATTTTCAAGCCGCGAGGAATTTGACCAGGCATTACAGGAAACAATAGACCCCTACCAACCCGGGCTGATTGTGCTGGCCGGGTTTATGCGAATCCTGACCCCGGGATTTGTCAGCCACTATCATGGGCACATGCTGAATATCCACCCGTCGCTGTTACCCAAATATCCCGGACTGGAAACTCACCGGCGCGTGCTGGAAAATGGTGAAAAAAAACACGGGGCCAGTATTCATTTTGTCACCAATGAACTTGATGGCGGCCCGGTTGTCTCACAAGTAGAAGTTGATGTCCTGGAAAATGACACGACTGACAGCCTGGCTGCCAGGGTACTTGAAAGGGAGCATCCACTGTACTGTCAGGCCATACAATGGATCGCAGAAGAAAAACTGAAACTGGATAATGGACAGGTGCTGTTTAATGGAAAACCGCTTAATCAACCCCGGATAATGTCAACAAAACAACAATCACCAACATGAAAAATATACCGCTACTTGTTTTGCTGACACTGCTCACCGCCCCCTGTACATACGCCGCCTTCCCACCCGAATTCAAGGCAGAATACACACTTAATAAATTTGGTCTTGATGCCGCCCAGGCGGATATCTCGTTGAAAAAACAAAAAGATGGCTCGTGGCTCTACCTAAGTCAGACAAAAACCCGGGGGATTGTTTCGATTTTCAGAAGTGACAAAATCACGGAAAAAAGTGTCCTTAGAATAATTGACGGTTTGATCAAACCGGTTGATTATCAGTACAACCACAAGGGTGGCGGAAAAAACCGTAACCGGACAATTCATTTTAACTGGAGAACCGGCACCGCAGAATCAAATATCAGCGGCACTCAATCCAGGTTGGCCATACCGGCAGACACAATCGAGAATTTTTCCTTGCAACTGAGATTAATGAATGACCTCCAGCAAGGGAAACGGGTACTGATATACAACATCATTAACAAAGGAAAACTCAAACGATACAACTTCGAAATACTGGGTAATGAAAAGGTCAAAACGCCATCAGGTGAATTCAATGCCATCAAATTCAGGCGTACCCGTAAAAACAGTAAACGGTCCACGATCATGTGGGCAGCACCCGAATTGCATTTTCTTCCGGTCAAGATACAGCACATAGAAAAAGATGGTGCCACCTTCTATATGCTGTTAAGCAACGTGAGCGGACCCATCACCAATGGTAAATCATATAGCGATACCCGGGGCAATGAGGAGGAATAAACCATATGTCTATTTACGATGACCATATTCTCCCCCGCCTGATACACCTGGTATGCTCAGGAAAACAGTTTAATGAAAAACGTCAATCACTGGTGCCCATGGCAAGCGGGCGTGTACTGGAAATAGGCATGGGCTCGGGGTTAAACCTGCCCTTTTACCAGGATCAGCGGGTTGAGAGAATTTTTGGACTCGAACCCTCCAGGCAACTTCGCTCGAAGGCTGCAATGGCATCAGACAGGATCGATATACCTGTTGAACTCATCAGTAATGGTGCTGAAGATATTCCGATGGAAAGACATTCAATCGATACGGTACTGGTTACATTTACCCTGTGCAGCATCCCTGAAATTGAAAAGGCACTGCGTGAAATGCACCGTGTACTCAAACCGGATGGCAACCTGTATTTTTGTGAACACGGACGTGCGCCTGAACAGAATGTACGACGGTGGCAGGACAGGCTTAACCCGACCTGGAAAAAAGTAGCCGGTGGCTGTAACCTGAACCGGAATATCCCTGAATTGATTAAACAGGCCGGGTTTGAATTACAGAAACTGGACTGTCAATACATGAAAGGCCCCAGACCGATGAGTTATATCTTCAAGGGCCAGGCTTCGCATCATGCATAATCATTTCTATTCACTGCTGCCCCGTTAACTTTATGAGGCACATACAAATGTGAGGACATGGAATCGTTAAGGCTGATCAAGACCGGGTGCCGGCACCTTATGTCTTTGGCAGTGTCACGCCCTCCTGGCCCTGATACTTTCCGCCCCGGTCTTTATATGAAGTGCCACAGATTTCATCCGACTCAAAAAATAACATCTGCGCAATACCTTCGTTGGCATAAATCTTTGCCGGTAGCGGTGTAGTATTGGAAAACTCCAGTGTCACATGCCCTTCCCATTCCGGCTCCAGCGGCGTGACATTGACAATAATGCCGCAACGGGCATAGGTCGACTTGCCCAGACAGACCGTCAGTACACTGCGGGGAATACGGAAATACTCTACTGTACGTGCCAGTGCAAAGGAATTGGGCGGGATGATACAAACATCACCGGTAAAATCGACAAAGCTGTTCTCGGAAAATTGTTTGGGATCGACAATCTCGGAATTGATGTTGGTAAAGATCTTGAACTCGTTGGCACAACGCACATCATAGCCGTAACTGGATGTACCATACGATACGATGCGCCCACCGCCGTTCTCCTTGACCTGGCCCGGTTCAAAGGGTTCTATCATTCCCTCTCTTTCGGCCATACGGCGTATCCAGTGATCCGACTTGATGCTCATGTGTGCCCCTTATAGTGAATAATACTGACAATGTATGGGAATACTACAGTGAAAAAAGCCGTTTTTCTACTCACATCCTGAAAGCCCTTGCCTGCATAAAAAAGGCGTGACAAATGTCACGCCTGTGGCATTTTTGCTACGGACTGGATCAGTTATTCTCTATCACAATCTGCGGGAACCTGGCACTGTAGTTCTTCGCCTGCAAAGATAATTTGGCCGCTGTACGACGGGCAATTTCCCGGTAGGTCTGTGCTATACGACTGTCGGGCTCTGCAACTACCGTCGGCTTGCCGCTATCGGTTTCCTCACGAATACGGATATCCAGTGGCAATGCGCCGAGGAAATCTACATCGAATTCTTCCGACATGTTCTGGCCACCGTCTTTACCAAAGATATGTTCTTCATGGCCACATTCACTGCAGATGTGGATACTCATATTCTCGACAATACCCAGTACAGCAACCTCGACTTTCTCAAACATTTTCAGACCTTTGCGCGCATCCAGCAAGGCGATGTCCTGTGGTGTGGTCACAATAACGACTCCGCTGACCGGCACTTTTTGCGCCAATGTCAACTGGGTATCACCGGTGCCGGGTGGCAGGTCGATAATCAGGTAGTCAAGATTATCCCAGCGGGTATCTTTCAACAACTGCTCCAGTGCCTGTGTGACCATCGGGCCACGCCAGATCATCGGTGTATCCTCATCAATCAGATAACCGATAGACATGGACTGGATGTGGTAACTCACCATCGGTTCCAGTGTCGTACCATCCTCTGATTCCGGCTTGCCCGAGATGCCGAGCATGCGTGGCTGGCTGGGACCATACATGTCCGCGTCCAGCAGGCCCACGTTGGCACCTTCCGCTGAAAGGGCCAGGGCGAGATTAACGGAAGTGGTTGACTTGCCCACGCCTCCCTTGCCCGACGCCACGGCGATGATGTTCTTGACACCCTTTATCGCCTCCAGGCTTTTCTGCACGACATGCGCCTGGATATCCCAGTCTACGTTGACGGTAGCTGAATCAACACCATCGACACCTTCAATTCTCTTTTTCAGTTCGTTCTGCAACTTCTCCTGAAAACCTTTGGCCGGATATCCCAGGGTTATATCCACGGTGACCTTGCCGTCATCGATAGCAATATTCTTGACGGCCTTGGTTGAAACCAGGTCTTTATCCAGATGCGGGTCGATATAACCCTTCATGGCATCTTCAATTTGGGTCTGATTGGCACTTGACATAAAACATCTCCTATAATACCGGTAAGGATATTATTTCATACTAAAAAGGTCTGGTATTATACACGTTTTTCACAGGCTGCGAAGTATTTCATAATATACCAATAAAGACCATCATTTATCCTTGTGCCGTACGAGGACTTTGGCAAAAAAGCCGGTTGTTAATGGTTGCTGTCGTCGGCCTGCGAATCCGGTATACTTGTATGATTTTATGTACAGATTCAAGCAATTGGGTGGAAAATGAGTAACAATCAACGCAAAATACTGGTAACCAGCGCCCTGCCATACGCCAATGGAAGCATACATCTTGGTCACCTGGTGGAATACATCCAGACGGATATCTGGGTGCGTTTCCAGAAAATGCAGGGGCACGAATGTTACTATGTCTGTGCCGATGATACCCATGGCACACCCATCATGCTCAAGGCTGAACAGGAGGGCATTACCCCTGAACAGTTAATCGAGCGTGTCCATGAAGAACACCTGCGTGATTTTACCGACTTCAATATCGACTTTGATAACTACTATTCAACTAACTCCGATGAAAACCGTGAGCTGTCTTCAGGTATGTACCTGAAGCTCAAGAAAGCCGGTTTGATCGAAAGCCGACCGACGAAACATTATTACGACCCTGAAAGGAAAATGTTCCTGCCGGACCGGTATATCAAAGGTGAGTGCCCCAAATGCCATGCGCTGGAACAGTACGGCGATGGCTGCGAGGTCTGCGGTGCAACCTATACGACCACAGATCTGATTAACCCCTATTCCGTTGTGTCCGGTGCCACGCCGGTTAAAAAAGAGACTGAACATTTTTTCTTCAAGCTGAGTGAATGTGTCGACTTTCTGCGTAACTGGATGAAAACCGGTAATCGCGGCGAAAGCCCGCTACCGCCCGAGGCCGCCAACAAACTGGAAGAATGGTTTGAGGCGGGGTTACGTGACTGGGAAATCTCGCGCGATGCACCCTATTTCGGATTTGAAATCCCGGATGCCCCGGGCAAGTATTTTTATGTCTGGCTCGATGCCCCGGTTGGCTACATGGCCAGCTTTAAAAACCTGTGTGCACGAAAAGGGATGGATTTCGACCGCTTCTGGAAACAGGGTAGTGACACAGAGCTGTATCATTTTATTGGTAAAGACATCCTCAGCTTCCATGCGCTGTTCTGGCCGGCCACGCTCCATTTTTCCGGCTACCGGACACCCGACAAGATCTGTGTGCATGGTTTTCTGACTGTCAACGGGCAGAAAATGTCAAAGTCACGCGGCACTTTTATAACGGCCCGTTCTTATCTGGAATTCCTGCAACCTGAATACCTGCGATATTACTTTGCCGCCAAACTGAATGACCGTGTCGAGGACATTGACCTGAACCTGGAGGACTTTGTTGCACGCGTCAACAGCAATCTGGTTGGCAAATACATCAATATCGCCAGCCGTACTGCCGGGTTTATCAGTAAACGGTTTAATAACAAACTGGCCAGCTCTATTGATGTGGCCGACATTGAGGCCTTGCAAAAAATTCAGGGGGCAGCAGAAGAAATAGCTCACTGTTATGAAAACCGCCAGTTCAGCGAGGCCATGCGTAAAATCATGGTTCTTGCCGATGTCGCCAACGAATATGTCAATGATACTCAACCCTGGGTCATTGCAAAGGAAGATGGCCAGGAGGAGCGGCTGCACCAGGTCTGCACAACCGGTATTAACCTGTTCCGCCTGTTAACAATCTACCTCAAGCCTGTTCTGCCGGACATGGCAACCCGGATAGAGGGCTTCCTGAATGTTGAACCCCTGGCATGGGGAGACAGCAGTGAATTATTACTGGATCACGAGATACTAAAATACAAGCATCTGGCAAAACGTATCGAGGAAAAACAGATACAGTCCATGCTGGATAAAAACCGGGAAACACTGAACATGGAAAACAAAAAAGACGGTCACTCACAAACAAGGCATGCGCAGGCACAGCAGCATGAAGATACACCCGTTGCTGATACAATTGAATTTGATGACTTCGCAAAAATTGATTTACGTATTGCCCGTATTATCAGCGCCAAACATGTCGAAGGCGCAGACAAACTGTTGCAATTAACACTGGATATCGGCAATGAAACACGCAACGTTTTTGCAGGCATCAAATCAGCCTATTCCCCGGAACAACTGCAAGGCAAACTGACGGTGATGGTTGCCAATCTGGCGCCACGAAAAATGCGCTTTGGTATCTCGGAAGGCATGGTGCTGGCTGCGGGCCCGGGTGGAAGTGACCTGTGGATTCTTGAACCTCATGAAGGGGCGCAACCGGGAATGAAAGTCAAGTAGAACGCGAGGCGCACTGTTATACACGCAACTGGAAAATGCAGCCTTGTTACAGTGTTCTTTACCTGTAAATTGAAAGGGCTATAACAATTACCCTTTATCTTTATTGCTGGATATTTTATCTTTAAATTATGACTGAATACGCACTGTTACTGGTAAGCACGGTCCTGGTTAATAATTTCGTTTTAGTGAAATTTCTGGGGCTATGTCCCTTCATGGGGGTTTCCCGAAAACTGGAGACGGCCGTCGGGATGTCACTGGCGACAACATTTGTGCTTACCCTGTCATCCATATGCAGCTACCTGGTCAATGAATACATACTGGCTCCGCTGGGTCTTGAATACCTTCGCACTATCAGTTTCATTCTGGTCATCGCAATTGTTGTACAGGTCACCGAGATGATTGTCCACAAAACCAGCCCGTTACTGTATCAGGTGCTTGGAATTTTCCTGCCTCTGATCACAGCCAATTGCGCTGTTCTCGGGGTGGCACTGCTGAATGTCCAGGAAAAGCACGGTTTCGTCGAATCCGCCCTGTATGGTTTTGGTGCTGCCGTAGGATTTTCAATGGTATTAATCCTGTTTTCCGCGATGCGTGAAAGAATTGCGATTGCTGATGTCCCTGAGGTGTTCAGGGGTAACGCTATCGCCCTGATCACGGCAGGATTGATGTCACTGGCCTTCATGGGTTTTTCAGGCCTGATTAAATTCTGATGCTAACTGCCATTATTACAATGTGCATAATGGCGGGGGTGTTCGGTCTGATTCTGGGCTATATCGCAGTACGATTCTATATTGAAGGTGATCCGGTTGTTGACAAGATCGACTCACTGCTTCCACAAACCCAATGCGGGCAATGTGGTTACCCGGGATGCAGGCCTTATGCAGAAGCCATTACCAGAGGTGAGGCCGAGATAAACCAGTGTCCACCCGGGGGCGGGGCCACCATCGCCGCACTGGCCGACCTGCTAGGTGTTGACTCCAAACCCCTTAACCCGGAAAACGGTATCGAAGAGGACATCAAAACAGTTGTTATTATTGATGAAGACATATGCATTGGTTGCACACTGTGCATTCAGGCTTGCCCGGTCGATGCAATCCTGGGGGCTGCAAAACAAATGCATACCGTGATAACAGATGAATGCACTGGCTGCAACCTGTGCATCCCACCCTGTCCTGTTGAATGTATTTATATAGTACCTGTAAAAGAAGAACTCGCAACATGGAAATGCCCAAGCCCGGAGCAACCCATGATCAGACTTGACAGCATAATGGCATCAAAGGAAAAATGACAGATTCACAATACAAGCTCTGGTCATTTCACGGCGGGCTGCACCTGCCGGGCCACAAGAAAATGTCCACCGGTCAGCCAATCGGAAAATATTTTATCCCCGAAAGGCTTATTCTGCCATTGCAGCAAAATATTGGTGAACCTTCTGAACCCATCGTCAGTGAAGGCGAGTATGTGCTCAAGGGGCAACTGATAGCCAGGGCCAACGGCTATATCAGTGCCCCGTTACATGCACCCACATCCGGTACGGTTTCCGAAATCACTGAACAACTCATTCCCCATCCATCAGGACTTGCCGCAACCTGCATTATTATAAAGTCTGATGGCCTGGATAAATGGGTACAACTAAGCCCACATGCCAGTTATGAAAATATGGATCCCAGTGCCTTGCGAAACCGCATACGTGATGCCGGTATTGTCGGCCTTGGCGGTGCCGGCTTCCCTTCCTTCATTAAACTTAATCCGGGCAGCAGGACATCCATTGATGAACTGGTTATTAACGCTGCTGAATGTGAACCCTACATTACCTGTGATGACATGCTCATGCGTGAACATGCAGATGAAATCATACAGGGTACTCTCATCATGCAACATGCCTTGCATGCCCGACAATGCCTGATTGGTGTGGAGGACGACAAACCCGAAGCCTTAAAGGTTATGTCTGACGCTGTAAAACGACTGGGGCATGGTCAAATAAAGATTCTTGCAATACCCACCCTCTATCCCACCGGTGGTGAGAAACAAATCATCAAGGTATTGACTGGCAAAGAAGCTCCCAGCCAGGGGCTGCCGCTTGATACGGGAACGGTTTGTCATAATGTGGGTACTGCTGCTGCCGTATACCAGGCCGTTATCCATGGCAGGCCCCTTGTCTCGCGTATTATCACCCTGACGGGTCAAGGTATAAAAACACCGGGCAACCACGAAGTATTGATTGGCACCCCTGTAAATGAATTTATCGAGCACAACGGTGGTTACCACAACAGGATTGGTAAACTGATCATGGGTGGCCCGATGATGGGTATCAGCCTGGCAAGTGATCTTGTCCCTGTCATCAAGACAACAAACTGCCTGCTGGGCCAAACGCAGCAAGAGGCCACTGACAACAATACGGTAATGCCCTGCATTCGTTGCGGAGCTTGCATGGATGCCTGCCCCGTGAACCTGCTGCCACAGCAACTTTACTGGTATGCCTTTGCCAGGGATATGGACAAGATACAGGACTACAATCTGTTTGACTGCATAGAATGTGGCTGCTGCTGTTACGTCTGCCCAAGTAACATTCCACTGGTACAATATTACCGGTTTGCCAAGACAGAAATCTGGGCACAGGAGCGGGAAAAGAAAAAATCTGACCGCGCGCGAAATCGCCATGAATTCAGGCTGGAACGGCTCGAAAAGCAGAAAAAAGAACGCGGAGAACGCCTGCGCAAGAAAAAAGCCGCATTAAACAAAAGTAAATCGACCGATAAAAAAGACAATGACAAACAGCAAGCAATCGCTGCTGCACTGACACGTGTGCGTGAAAAACAGAAACAACACTCTGTAATAAGTAAAAATACCGACAACCTGACGGCTGATCAGAAAAAAAAGATCGAAGATGCTGATAAACGCCGGCAACAGAATAACAATGAAAAAGTACCGTCTGAAGAAGACTCTGACTCCTGAGCGGAAACGAAATGCAATTTAACAAATCAACATCACCATATCTGCACAACACCAGAGACATACCCACAGTCATGCGACTTGTATTGTTGGCGTTACTACCGGGTACGATTGCCTATTATTATTTCTTTGGCTGGGCCATTCTCATCAACATAACAATTGCATGCATTACTGCGGTAATTTGTGAGGCATTGATGCTGGCCTTGCGCAATCGACCACTGCTTTTCCTGAAAGACTACAGCGCAATATTAACGGCCTGCCTGCTTGCACTCGCCTTGCCTACACTGGCACCCTGGTGGTTGATTGTTCTGGCTTGTTTCTTTGCAATCGTTGCAGGTAAACATCTGTATGGCGGGCTGGGATACAACCCGTTCAACCCGGCCATGATTGGCTATGTCGTCGTCATGGTTTCCTTTCCACAATATATGACCCAGTGGTTACTGCCTGATATTGACCTGAGCCTGATACAAACCCTGCAACTGCAATTCCAGGGGATAACGCCGGTGAGTATGACACTGGACAGCATTACTTCGGCAACCCCGATAGACAGCATAAAAACCGGCCTGAGTCTGGATCTACCTCTTTCGCAAATCACCAGTTCATCACTGTTTGGCGCCGTCGGCGGCGCCGGATGGGAATGGATAGCAAGCGGCTTTTTACTCGGCGGGGTCTGGTTGCTTTATAAAGACATTATTACCTGGCATATTCCGGCCGGCCTGCTGGCCACCCTGGCGCTTATGGCTGCAATATTTTATATCGTCAGCCCCGAACATTATTCAAACCCGGCTTTTCAACTATTCAGTGGCGGCACGATGTTGACAGCATTTTTTATTGCAACTGATCCGGTTAGCGCCAGCACAACCCCCAGAGGAAAAATCATTTATGCTTCGGGCATTGGTTTGATAACCTATATCATCCGTACCTGGGGTGGTTACCCGGACGGAATCGCCTTCGCCGTCCTGCTGATGAATATGACAGTTCCAACGATTGACTACTATACCCGCCCCCGGGTATTTGGAGTAAAACGATAATGACGACTATCAGGAAGAACATGATTCGCTCAGCATTATTACTGTCCTTGTTCGCCCTGGTCGGAACCGGTCTGCTCAGCCTGACTTATGAAGCCACCCATGAGCGGATCGCACAAAATGAACGTGATGAACTGATCCGCAACCTGCACAAAATCATATCTCCTGATAAACATGATAATGATATTTTTCATGACACGATAGAAATACAACACCCGTACCTTCTGGGAACAGAAAAGCCGGTCACTGTTTACAGGGCCCGAAAAAACGGGGTCCCGGTCACTGCTGTATTCAGCAGCATTGCTCCCAATGGATACAACGGTACAATAAAGCTCCTGATTGGAATTGACACTAAAGGACAATTGACCGGTGTGAGGGTTATCGCACACAGGGAAACACCCGGGCTGGGGGATGCCATTGAAGCGGAACGTTCTGACTGGATATTGGGTTTTAAAGGAAAATCCCTGCTTAAGCCGGCAGAAAAAGACTGGAAAGTAAAAAAGGATGGCGGATTTTTTGACCAGTTTACCGGTGCCACCATCACACCACGCGCAATTGTCAAGGCAGTAAAAAATACTTTGTTATACTATAAGTTAAACAAACACCTTATATACAGTACTAAACAACAAGGATCGGGCAATACCCATGAATAATTCAGTCACACAAATCAGTAAAGACGGTTTTTGGCGCAACAATCCCGCCCTGGTACAACTGTTGGGACTGTGTCCCTTGCTGGCAGTTACCTCTACGGTAATAAACGGGCTTGGCCTGGGTATTGCAACCACACTGGTTCTGATCGGCTCCAATGTTATTGTCTCCATGATCCGGAACCTTGTCCGTAGTGAGATCAGAATCCCGGTTTTTGTGCTTATCATTGCATCTCTGGTCACTATCGTGGAACTTCTCCTGAACGCCTATCTCCATTCTTTATATAAAACACTGGGCATATTCATTCCACTGATTGTCACCAACTGTGCCATTATCGGTCGTGCAGAATCCTTCGCATCAAAACATTCTGTATTTCATTCCCTTATTGATGGACTGACCATGGGGCTGGGTTTCACGTCAGTCCTCGTTTTGTTAGGTGCTATGCGTGAGGTGGTCGGGTTCGGTACATTACTTGCCAATGCGAACCTGATGTTTGGTGAGGCCGCCCGTAATATGACAATTACATTCAGCACTGATTACCCCGGATTCCTGCTGGCCATCCTGCCTCCCGGGGCATTCATCGGCCTGGGGCTGATTATTGCGGTTAAAAATATGATTGACCGTCGTTCTGCCCGAATGGCTGCCGTCAGGAAAAATGTTGAAACTGAAACTTCAGGCGCCTGTCGAGTCTAGTGCTCCCTGATGCAGGTGACAGGTCAACGCATGGAACGCTGCCTGAAATCATCCTGGATCCGACTGACCCCTGATGCCTGAATAACCCGGATACAAATTTTTGCTTCTCTATGAATGCTAAAAAACGATATGAAATATTTCAGCGTCTGAAAGAACATAACCCCGAACCCGCGACTGAACTGAAATACAACAATACCTTTCAATTACTGGTTGCTGTTATCCTGTCAGCACAAGCAACCGATGTGGGTGTTAACAAGGCAACCACCGCCTTGTTCAGAAAATGTAAAACCCCGGCCTCAATCCTTAAACTGGGAGAAGAAGTACTCAAGGGGTATATAAAAACAATCGGCCTCTATAATACAAAAAGTAAAAATATAATTAAAACCTGCCATATGTTGATTGACAAACACCGGGGACAGGTTCCACAAGACCGGGCAGCGCTGGAGGCCCTGCCGGGGGTGGGTCGAAAAACTGCCAATGTGGTACTCAATACGGCATTCGGACACCCGACCATTGCAGTGGACACACATATATTCAGGGTTGCAAATCGTACTCGCATGGCACCCGGCAAAAATGTCCTTGAGGTGGAAAAAAAGTTACTCAAATTTGTGCCCGGGGAATTTCGTCTCGATGCACACCATTGGCTTATTCTGCACGGCAGGTACACCTGCATCGCTCGTAAACCAAGGTGTGGTTCATGTGTTATCGAAGACCTGTGTGAATTTAAAAATAAAACAGAAAATTGACAATGTTATGCACTAATAACCAAGCAGGCATAAAATATGTTTTATAGCAAGGACCGTAACCAGATCAGGGGGTTTTTTCGCTCATCATGGCAAAAATTTATCAGCAAACAACCCGTTGAACCACTCGAGGCCCTCGTTGGCGAAGTGGTCAGCATGCACCCCGAGTATCATCCGATGCTGGAAAACAGGCAGGATGACCTGGGCCGGGACTATCAACCCGAAGATGGACAGACGAATCCATTTTTGCATATGGGTATGCATATTACCTTGAGAGAACAGTTTGCCAGCAACCACCCCGATGGTATTGAGTCTATATACAAGAAGGTGCTGAATAAAACCGGCGACCCTCACAAAACTGAACATTTGATGATGGATTGCCTGGCCGAAAGCCTGTGGCAGGCACAAAGAAAAAATGAATTGCCTGAAGATCAGGCCTATATTCAATGCCTTAAGCAGATAATAAACCGATATTGATATAATTCCGTGATTTTTCAACCCTATAATGAAACTTTCCAGACGGTAACAAGTCCTACACCATTAAGGCAAAGCAATGGTTGCCTGTATCTTGAAAAACAGTACTATATCACTTTGGCATTACAAAAATATTAGATGGCCAATCCAACTATCCTAAGGAGCACTGATTATGAATAAGAACTTTATCCAAAAACCACTGGCTGCAGCAATGGGCGCTGCTTTTCTGACATCTGTCTCAGCAATGTCTGTGGCTGGAACAAATCAAAACCCGTTCTCAGCAACACAACTGAACAACGGTTACATGCAAACTGCGGCAGCAGAAGGCAAATGTGGCGGCCAGAAAGAAATGAATAAACCCAAGGAAGGTAAATGCGGCGGCAACAAGGTAATGAAGAAAAGTATGGAAGGTAAATGTGGTGCCAGCAAGGAAATGAAGAAAGGCAAGGAAGGTAAATGTGGTGCTGCCAAGGTCAAGAATGAAGGCAAGTGTGGCGGTAAAAAAGGAATGGTGAAAAGCATGGAAGGAAAATGCGGCGCCAGCAAGCAAGCGAAGAAAGCCAAAGAAGGTAAATGTGGTGAAGGCAAGTGCGGTGGCAAGAAATAAGGTTACTGTTCTGTGAGTCAATCACAATATCCTGTTGAAGGTAGTGGTCTCGGTTTAAGGCGATCCCTGTTGGGTGAGCTGACCGAGGCCCACCCTTCACAAATCGATTTTATGGAAATTGCCCCGGAAAACTGGATCGGCCTGGGTGGTACTTTTGGCAAACAGTTTCGCTATTTTACAGAACGCTACCCGTTTATCTGCCACGGCCTGTCACTGTCTATAGGTAGCCCCTCTCCACTGGATATGGATTTTTTAAAAGACCTGAAGGATTTTTTAAAAAATCACAATATCAAGGCCTACTCCGAACACCTCAGTTTTTGCAGCGATACCGGGCATCTGTATGATCTGATGCCTATCCCGTTCACCGATGAAGCCGTTAAATATGTAGCCGACAGAATTCGCACCGTACAGGATACACTGGAACAACGTATCGCGATGGAAAACGTCTCTTACTACGCAGCACCCGGTAAGGAAATGGAGGAAATTGACTTCCTCAATGCCGTCATTTCAGAGGCTGACTGCGACCTGTTGCTGGATGTTAATAATATTTATGTTAACAGTGTTAATCACCGCTATGATGCGGAGACATTTTTAAAGGCCCTTCCGGCCGAAAGGATCATGTATCTCCATATAGCGGGTCATTACCAGGAGGCCGAAGACCTGGTCGTCGACACCCACGGCGCAGACATTATTGATCCTGTCTGGGCGTTGCTGGACAAGGCCTATGAGGCCTTCGGCGTTGTACCTACCTTACTGGAACGTGATTTCAATATTCCACCCCTTAAGGAATTATTGAAAGAAGTGGATATTATTTCATCCATGCAGAACAAATGGAATCACCAGCATGACCAGCAACATGCATGATGAAAAACAGCCTGCATTTATGCGCAGACAATTCGAGTTTGCTGCACACATCAGAAACCCGGCGCTCAATAAAAAACCTGAAGGTATCGAGAACAGGCGCATGGGAATCTATCGCGACCTGTTCTATAACAATGTTGAAGGCTTTATAGCCAGCGGTTTTCCTGTACTGCGTGAAATTTTTTCTGATGAATCCTGGCACTCCATGGTCAGGGACTTTTACACCAGACACAGGTGCAAGACTCCATACTTTTTGGAAATTTCACAGGAATTTCTCGATTATCTCGGCAATGAACGTGATAACCCGAATGATCCCGCCTTTATCAACGAACTGGCCCATTATGAATGGACCGAACTGGCCATGAGTGCAGCAGAGGAAGAAATATCTGATGAAGGCATTGATACCAGGGGTGACTTAATCCAGGGCACACCTATATTATCACCACTGGCCTGGCTCCTTACCTATCAGTTTGATGTGCAACACATCGGGCCGGATTATCAGCCGGAAGTACCACCGCAACAGGCCACCACCCTGGTTGTGTATCGTAATCGTGACGATGAAGTCGGCTTCATGGAAGTCAATCCGGTAACAGCTCACCTGGTTCAAAGTCTTGAACTGAACCCCGGCCAGACCGGCATGGAAATATTAAATAAAATTGCTGAAGAATTGAACCATTCTGACCCGGGTGCTGTCATAAAGGGTGGAATGCAGATAATGAATCAATTACGCGAAGCCGATATATTGTTGGGGGTGCGTAATTAAACAATAAACGGAGAACTGGCATGTTACTGACCATGCAAAATTTATTGAATCGCACCCGCGCATTCGACTTCATCGCACCACTCGCCATACGACTCTACCTGGCACCAATTTTCTGGATGGCCGGCATGACAAAATTCAACAGCTTTGAAGATACCTCGGCCTGGTTTGGTAATAAGGAATGGGGGCTTGGTCTGCCGTTTCCGGATATCATGGCCTTCCTGGCTACAGGTACCGAACTCGCCGGGGCTGTCATGCTGATATTTGGCCTGGGTGTACGCTGGATCAGCGTCCCCCTGATGGTCACGATGTTTGTTGCCATATTCCAGGTGCACTGGAAACACGGCTGGCAGGCCATAGCCGATGCCAAATTCTGTATGTTTAATTGCTCCGATGCACAGGGATCTATCGAAAGACTGAGTGCAGCAAGAGATATTCTGAAGGCACACGGCAATTATGAATGGCTAACCGAACATGGCAGTTTCGTTATATTGAATAACGGAATTGAATTCGCTGTCACCTATCTTATCATGCTGCTGGTTCTGTTCTTTTACGGTGCCGGAAAATATGTCAGCGCGGATCACTGGATAGCCCGGTATTTTATGAAAAACCCGGCTTAGGTTTATACCACGGAGAATGAACAGATTATTTCACACCGTCTAACTCCTCAGACAACAAATAATCTTCTCCGTGGCTTTTTTTATGTAATAATTTATCACTGCTGCCCCGTTAACCTGTAACAAATATAGTTGAAAGGTAAACGGCAAGTCGATTTTGAACTAAACAGGGCATTGCGGACATGAAACCGGCATAGCCAAATCAAGACACGCAAAAGACGCCATCCCTGGCCGCTCGGCTGCCGCATCCCTGCGGCAGACGGTCTTTATTTGGCTATGCCGATTCCATGTCCTCACATCGATGCTCGTTTCAAAAGTTAACAGGGCAGCAGTGATAAATTATATATCTTTGCAAGATATGCTGTTTCCAGCACCTTCGTGCAGAAGCGGCCATGGTTCGTATCTACATGCTGTTTTTCTTACTCCATGTATCTCTCAGGGTTACCGTGCGGTTGAAGACAGGCCGATTGCCGCTGACGTGCGCCTCATCCAGGCAGAAATAACCTTCACGCTCAAACTGAAACTGCTCACCTGGTTTAGCATCTGCCATGCTCAATTCAATAAAACATTGGGTTAACGTCCAAAGTGAATCGGGGTTTATAAATTCCTTGTAGTCCTTGCCTGCACTTTCCGGGGCAGGAAGATTAAACAACCGGTCATACAGACGGATTTCAGCCTCGATTGCATGTGTAACCGATACCCAGTGTATGACCCCCTTTATTTTTCTGCCTTGCGGATTTTTACCCAATGTGTCGGGGTCATAGGTACAACGCAACTCGATAATATCGCCATTATTATCCTTGATTACCTCATTACATCGAATCACATAGGCGTTTCGCAAACGTACTTCTCCACCCGACACCAGTCGCTTGAATTTCTTGTTTGGGGCCACCTCCAGAAAATCTCCACGGTCTATATATATTTCGCGACCAAACGGAATTTTGCGTGTCCCCATTGACTCATCCTGAGGATGGTTCGCTGCATCCAATTCTTCCGGGTGGCCTTCCGGGTAGTTCTCGATTACCACTTTCAATGGATGCAGTACTGCCATACGCCGGGGGGCATGTTCGTTCAAATCTTCGCGTATACAGTTTTCCAGTACGCCCATTTCAACCGTATTATCAGACTTGGTGACACCAATACGATCACAGAAATCACGGATAGACCTCGATGTAAAACCCCGTCTTCGCAAACCCGCTATGGTAGGCATGCGTGGGTCATCCCAGCCATCAACATGACCCTCCTTAACCAGTTCGGTCAATTTGCGTTTACTGACAATCGTGTATTGTAAATTCAGCCTTGAAAACTCTATCTGCCGTGGGTGGCAGGGAATGGAAATATTATCCAGAACCCAGTCATACAAGGGTCGGTGGTCCTCAAACTCCAGTGTACACAGGGAATGGGTAACTCCTTCCAGGGCATCGGATATCGGATGGGTATAATCATACATCGGATAGATGCACCATTTTTCACCTGTCTGGTGATGGATGACACCATGCCGAATACGATACAGGGTCGGGTCACGCATATTGATATTGGGTGAGGCCATGTCTATCCTGGCACGCAGCACACGCGCTCCATCTTCGAACTCACCCTCTTTCATACGTTTAAACAGGTCCAGGTTCTCTTCAACTGTTCGATTACGGCAGGGACTTTCGCGACCCGGTTCTTTCAATGTGCCGCGATATTCCCGAACCTCATCTGCACCAAGATCACAGACAAATGCCTTGCCATTTTTTATTAACTCCACTGCATAATCATGTAGTTGCTGGAAATAGTCAGATGCAAAATACAAACGGCCACCCCAGTCAAAACCGAGCCATTTTACATCCTTCTGGATTGCGTCAACAAATTCCTCATCTTCCTTGTGTGGATTGGTATCGTCAAACCGAAGGTTACAGGTTCCATCATAGTCTTTCGCGATACCAAAATTAAGGCATATAGATTTGGCATGACCAATGTGAAGATATCCGTTCGGCTCAGGCGGGAAACGTGTTGCCACCTTGCCTTCATTTTTACCCGTCTTGATATCTTCGTCGATTATATGGCGTATAAAATTATTGGGGCTGACTGTTTCCTCAACACTCATAAGTATTCCTTTCAGGCTCTTCTGGCTATTTCTGTTTTATTTTATCCTGTCTGTGGTCGATACGCACGTTTATTAACAGAAATGTATATGATAGCGAAATATCCAGTTGCAGGCGAACAATGGAGAATAAAGCCCGGCTTAAACTGCCACCTCCTCATCTGCATCGCTCAGAGGTCTTGGTCTGTCAATATAAAAGCCCTGCACGTAATCTACGCCAATTTTTTCCAGTCTTTCCAGTATATCCTTGTCCTCAACAACTTCTGCAATGGTTTTAATTCCCATTAAATGACCAATCCTGTTAATTGATGAAACCATTGCGTAATCCACCGGATCCTGTGCAATATCCCTGATAAAACTGCCATCAATTTTCAAAAGATCAACATCCAGATTTTTCAGATATGCGAATGAACTCAGGCCACTACCGAAATCATCAAGTGCAAACTTACATCCGGCCTCATGTAGTTGATCAATAAAAATACGCGCGCTATCAAAATTTGCCACTGCGGCAGTTTCTGTTATTTCAAAGCAGATAATTGACGGATCTATATTATATTTTTTCATACTTTCCAGTATGTAATTCAGCATTTTTTTATCACCAACTGACTGGCCTGACAAGTTGATCGTGTAGGACATATTTTTAACAGGCCGGTCTTGTATCATGGCAAATACATCATTGATTACCCATTGATCGATATTAGACATCAGATGATATCTTTCTGCTGCCGGAATAAAAGCGCCGGGTAAAACAATATCCCCATTCTCATCAAGCATGCGAACAAGAATCTCGGAATACCAGACAACACCATTTTGAACAGGCTGAATAAGCTGGTAATAAGAGACAAATCTTCCCTCATCCAATGCCTGCTGAATTCGATGAACCCACTGCATCTCGCTCTTATGCTTCACCAGATCTGTATCGCCTTGCTGGTATTTATGTATTCGATCACGACCCAGATCCTTGGCCACGTAACAGGCCGCATCTGCCTCACTCAGCAATTCGGTAACGCTGATACTATTACGGGTTACCGGCACAACACCGATACTGACACCCAGCTCAAAAGTTTTTTCATCCCAGCTAAACCTGAATTCCTTGATCGCCTTTCTGATTTTCTCAAGAATCGAGTCGGCGCGGTCCATCCTGCATCCATACAATAACAGACCGAATTCATCACCACCCAATCTGGCAAGTACATCATTGCTGCGAATATCAGTAACCAGTAACTGCGCTAATTGCTTCAGTAACCTGTCACCGGCAACATGCCCGCAGGTATCATTGACAACCTTGAACTGATCGAGATCCATGTAACACAAGGTATGATTACTTCCTGTTTTTTTGCTTTTATCCAGTGCCAGACCCAGTTGGTGGTCGAATTCACGTCGGTTAATCAGGCCCGTCAATGAGTCATGTGAGGCCTGGTAACTGAGTTTTTGTGTCAACTTCCACATATCGGAAATATCATGAAGAACCATCACGACACCTTTTATATTACTGTCCTGGTCTCTCATTGGTGAGGTTGTCAGTTTTACCGCAAACCTTGCGCCATCATAGCGTATGGCATTTATATGTTCTGAAAAGACAACAACCTCCTCTTCAGAAATACATCTTTCTACCGGATCTTCGATAGTCACATTTGTTGTTGCATCAGAAAAACAAAGATAAGTTGATAAACTATTATTGATTGCCGATTCCCCGGAACAACCCAGCATCTGTTCGGCATAGGGGTTAATATAAATAATCCTGCCTTGTGTATCTGTCGTGATCACACCGTCACCGATAGAACGTAAAGTAATATGCGCTCTTTCCTTTTCCTCGAACAACTCGGCCTGTGCATTTTTGATCCTGGTAATATCACGCGTTACACCTTCAACACCATCAACCTTGCCGCTATCGTCATAATGGTATTGTGCACTGGTTGAAACCCATACTTCACGCCCGTCAGCATGTCGTATTAACGACTGATAATTTTGCAAACTACCACCACTGGCTCTCAGTGCCTCCAGAAATTCCTTACGACCCTCCGGGTCAACATAATATGAAGTAAGCTCCTTTCCTATCACATCTTCAAACTCATATCCAAGCATATTGCCGATCGATCTGGACAAGCGAATAATTTTACCGTCGAGGTTGGTGCGATAGTAGGTATCCTGCATATTATCCAGAATAGCGCGTAACTCCTCTTCTGATTGTCTGAGGCGTTGATCCTTCAATATTCTTTCTGTAGTATCATGTAACGACAGAACTGCACCAATACTATTGCCTTTTTCATTTATTATTGCCTGACCACTCACGACAACGCTGCGCTGACCGGTTTCCAGTTTTAATATCAGTTCCTGTGGATCAAGAAAATTATTTTCCAGTACACGTAAAAAAGGATTCTCTTCATAAGTCAGCGGTCTTGATCCTTCAGAATCAAAAAATGTAAAATAGTCCTGCCAATGACTGCCATCAATAGCCACCTCGCCCAGGTCTCCAACTCTTATTGCCGCCTTGTTAAACAGGGTTACCCGCCCATCATTATCACATGCTACAACACCATCGGTTATACTGTTCAATAATGCCTTCAGAAAATTTCGTTCAAGATGTAATGAATGCTCAAGCAACACCTTTTTCTGGATTTGTCTCTCCAACTCATCTTTTGCGTTGCTCACACGCCTGTTAAAGAAAATCACATAAAGCAGGAAGACTGCCATTGTCAAAACCAGTGATACTACAAAAATAATCCACCACATATATTTTTTCAGTAATAGCGCAGCTGAAAATGGCTTCACATTCTTGTAATGGCCCACCTGCAGATCTCTCATCAAATCATGAATCACCTCGTAATTAGCTGGTTCACTCCAGCCGGTAACCCGTACGCGCCCCAATCTGATGACATTTGCCGGCATATTTAACAGTGCCGTATGAACCTTGCCAGCCAGTTCCTGATCGGTGTCGGCCAGTCGTGCAAATGGCCACTCCGGATAGAGTGATGTACTCAATAGATAGGGGAATTTTTTATCTTTCTTTCGTTGCAATACCCTGAAATTATCCAGCTTGATCTGCCCCTTGTCAGCCATCTGCTCAAGGATACCGGTGCGTACCGTCCCGGCGTCAACGAGACCATCTCTTACAGCCAGAACGACCCCCGCCTGCGGAAAACCACTAAACCGCAGTTCTTTCATTTCTGTGAAGGGATCAATATTATTTTTTTTCAGTTCCCGCCATGCCATCTGAAAACCACCAAACGCCCCTGGTTTGACGCCCATAAAGGACTTGTTCGTCAGGTCATTCAACGAATGTATATTTTCATTCTTCCTGGTAAAAATAACTGCACCGAATGAACTGATATCTATCCCCTTGTACTCTTTTTTCATTGTTGCAAGGGGTGATATATTAAACTGCCTCTCAAGATCAACATAATTACCGGAGTTGGTCAGAATAAAATCAACGGCATGGCTGGAAACCACGTCATGCATCTCCGAAAGATGTAACGGGACAATCTGGAAATTATAACCGGGCAATGAATCTTTTAGATATTTGGAAAGTGGGGCCCAGGTTTTTAATGCAACATCGCCACCATGGATGGCGAGCACACCAATCCTGACAGTTTCATCTGCAACAGCATGGAATGAAAGAAGAGGGAAAATTATACAAATGATCAAAAACCGTTGCAACAGATGTCCCCGGGTAAAACAGGATTTCCAATTTTGAAAATATTTAACCATTCACTGAATTCTGCTGTTTTTGTTTGTATCTGAATCCACTGCTGTCCCGTTAACTTTATGAAGCATATAACAATGTGAGGACATGAAACCGGTAGGCCTGATCAAGACCGTCTGCCGCACGGATGCGGCAGCCGAGCCGCCATGGATGGCATGTTTTGCGCGTCTTGATCCGGCCTACCGGTTTCATGTCCGGATTACTCTATCTAGCCCGAAACGTACTTGCCGCTTACATTTCAACTATATTCGCCATGGGTTAACGGGACAGTGATCTGAACCACAATGCATACATGCTCCCTGCCTGCATGACAGCGTTTACATCAATCCAGGGTAGCCTTCATTGCTTTCTGGCGGCGATCCGCATTCTCAAGGCATTAAGTTTGATAAAACCCTCGGCATCTTTCTGGTTATATGCCCCTTCATCATCTTCAAAGGTGGCAATATTTTCATCAAACAGGCTATCTGTTTCTGACATTCTGCCAATAACATTAACATTACCTTTATACAACTTCAGTCTGACTGTTCCATTCACCGTACTCTGTGAGGCATCTATCATTTTCTGAATCATCAGACGCTCCGGACTCCACCAGTAACCGTTATAGATCAGGCTTGCATAACGCGGCATCAGTTCGTCTTTCAGGTGTGCCACTTCGCGATCCAGTGTGATTGACTCGATCGCACGATGCGCCTTGAGCATGACCGTGCCTGCGGGTGTTTCATAACAACCGCGTGATTTCATTCCTACATACCGGTTTTCAACAATATCATCACGGCCAATTCCATTATTGCCTGCAACCCGGTTTAGTGTTTCCATGACCCGGGCAGGAGAAACAGCCTTTCCATCTATTGATACGATATCGCCTTTTTCATACCCCAGTTCTATGCAGGTTGCCTTATCAGGTGCCTTTTCAGGTGAAACTGTCCAGCGCCACATATCCTCTTCCGGTTCGGCCCATGGATCTTCCAGTATTCCGCCCTCATATGAAATATGAAGTGAATTGGCATCCATTGAATAAGGTGACTTTCCGCCTCTTTTCTGTTCGACGCTGATGCCATTCTTTTCTGCATAGGCCATCAGTTTTTCACGTGAATTCAGGTCCCACTCACGCCAGGGGGCAATAACCTTTACATCCGGCATCAGCGCATAGGCACCCAGTTCAAACCGCACCTGGTCATTACCCTTGCCGGTTGCCCCATGCGAGATTGCATCTGCTCCGGTTTTACGGGCAATTTCAACCAGACGTTTGGCTATCAATGGCCGGGCAATCGATGTCCCCAGCAAGTATTCACCCTCATAAATCGTGTTGGCGCGAAACATGGGGAATACATAGTCACGTGCAAATTCCTCACGTAGATCCTCTATATATATTTCCCTGATTCCGTATGCCTCGGCCTTTGCACGTGCTGGTTCGACCTCTTCCCCCTGACCAATATCGGCCGTAAAGGTGACTACCTCACATCCATAGGTATCCTCGAGCCATTTCAAAATAACCGACGTATCCAGACCGCCTGAATATGCCAGCACGACCTTCTTGACCCCTGTCTTTGACATTGATTACTCCTGACTGCAACATAATGTTTATTATATCGTTATTCACTGCTGTCCTGTTAACCTGTAACAAATATAGTTGAAACATAAACGGCAAGTCGGTTTTGAGCTAAACAGGGCATTGCGGACATGAAACCGGCATGGCCAGATAAAGACACGCAAGTGATGCCATCCCTGGCCGCTCGGCTGCCGCATCCCTGCGGCAGCCGGTCTTTATCTGGCCATGCCGGTTTCATGTCCTCACATTGATGCTTGCTTCAAAAGTTAACGGGACGGCAATGATCGTTATTATAATACTTCATTCCCGTTCCAACTCCACCCTCACACGCCTGTTTTTTGCCCTTCCCTTCGCAGTACTGTTACCACGAGCGGGTTTACGTTTTCCGAAATATTTGACGTTTAGTTTGGATATTGGAACCTTGCGGCTTATCAGGTAATCCCTGACTGCCAATGCACGCCGCTCGGATAATTCATTATTATCGGTATGCGTTCCAACATTATCCGTATGACCGGCTACATAGACTTTTTTTACACTGTGATCACGGATCAGGTACGCAATCATGCCCTCGAGTTTACGTTTTGCCTTTACAGTAAGCTTGTATCGGCCGGAATTGAAGTACAACATGGATTTTTTTACTTTATTGTAATCATACGGGATAATCTGTCCCACACAGACCCGGAACTTTGCCAACGCATCACGGAATCTTACCGTTGATAATACTGCCGATACATCGTCATGCCCGTCGCCCCAATCCTTGAATTTAAAAACGGGGCGCATTCCCTGCTCAAGTTCTGACAGCAATCTTAAACTCAGCTTTCTATTGAATCGAAAGGGTGTTTCACCTCTTCTATAGGAATACTTGCCCAGATTGCGCGATTTGCGATTATGCTTCCACTCAGGCGGCATGGATACCAGCGTAACCTTGCCTTTTCTAACCGGCGATTGATTAATGAAGAACCGGAATTTCTGGCGGTAACCGGCCAGTTGGTAAAATTCGGCCTGACCAAAAAATTTGACCGGGTGTTTCAATGTACAGCGCAGGGGGGAAGAACTGGTTTTCCAGCTGGAATCTTCCAGGGTTGCTTCATAATTCAACTGGCCAGCCAGTGCCTGACCGGCTGTGCCCGCTATAAGCCCCAGTACAAAAAACCGTATTAATTGCCGCATCGTCCTCACATGTTTATCTTTAAGAATCAGGTGCCTATCCATGTTAGCGGTCTATCGGGGTATTTCTTTATAGGCAGGGCTCAGAATGCCTGTATCATCTCTTCTTGCGACTGCTGCGACGCAATCGTGACAGCAGTCTCCGCGACATTTCACCGAACATCTCGGTCTGCGTTGGATGTGGATGAATGGCATGAGCGACCTGTTCCAGCGTCAGCTCGCCCGCCACCATCATGACGCCCTCACCAATCAGGGTATCGGCATGGTCAGCCAGGAAATGGACACCGACAATCCGATGATTTGATTTATCTGCCACAATTTTGATCATTCCATGTATTTCGTTGGTAATCATGGCCTTGGCATCAATACTCATCGGCATTTTCACTTCGACAGCATCGATCCCTTTTGATTTGGCCTGATCAACAGACAGACCAACGAAAGCGGCCTCCGGTCGAGTGAATATGACCCCGCTATCCTTATCCTGATCATAACGCATGTCTTCACCAACGATGGTTGCCGCGGCCACCCGCCCCTGTTGCCCGGCTGTATGGGCCAGCATGAGGCCCCCCACCACGTCTCCAACCGCAAAAATGTGAGGGATACTGGTACGGCTGCGCGCATCGACCCTGATAACGCCCGCAACAGCCTCGATACCGGCATTGTCCAGTTGTAATGGCTCCAGCACGGGCCGTTTCCCGGTTGCCATCAAGACGTAATCACAACTGAAGGTATGATCCTTGTCGTCGTCTTCGGAGGTGTAAACCAGCCTCATCGCACCCGGCTTGCCCTTGATGGACTTCACCTGTGCAGACGTATGAATACTCAGATTCGGATCATCATTCAACACCGCGGTCAGGTACCTGGCAATTTCCGGCTCCACTTCTGCCAGAATACGGTCCTGCCCTTCGATCAATTTAACCTTGCTGCCAAAGTCCTGGAATATTTGCGCCATTTCCATGCCAATCGCACCACCACCGACAACACCCAGCCGTTTTGGCACTTCCTTCAACCCCCAGACGGTATCCGAGGTCAACACACCATTCTTTTTCATGGCATCATGGGCACCGGGGATAGGTGGCACAAACGGGGGTGCGCCAGTTGCAATAACGGCACAACCAAAGCGGATGCGTTCTGATTTTGATCCATCACCCGCCGGGGCCCGCTGATGGGGATTGTTGCTGTTTCCAGATTGATCGATTTGCAGTGTGTGATCATCCTCGAACCGTGCGAAGCCGTGGATGTACTTTATTTTCACGCCCTTGTCTGTCTTGAGTGCCATCTCACCCCGCGTATCCAGTACATGGCGACGCGTCTTTTCCAGCTTGCTCCAGCTCAGTTTTGTATTGGTCGTACCCTCTACGCCAAGGTGTACGTCATGGGCACGGTCACGGATGCGATCGGCAGCGGCACGCCAGGCCTTGGACGGGATGCAGCCTCGCCATAAACATTCGCCCCCCGGGAGCGGCGCATCATTAACCATGGCAACCTTGATACCATGCCCGGCGAGATCACGCGCACAATCCTCACCGCCTGGACCTGCACCGATGATAACCACATCATAGTCCCAGTCACCTTCCGGAATAGCCGGGCCCGTTGGCCCCATCCAGGCATCCGGATGTTCGATCATGCCTTTCAGTGTGTTCAGATATAACGCAACTTCGGCGCCATTAACGACGCGATGATCGGCGGTAATGGTCAACGGCATACCATCCGGCCCGGCTGAAGAGATGGCGAGGATGGCCGCCGTGCCCGGTGTCGGGATGGCATCAAAATAACTGACACCCAACATGCCCATATTGGAAACCATAAATGTCGGGTTTGAATATTCTTCCGGTGACAGACGGCGTTTACGCGCACGATCAACCAGGTCTTTCCAGTTGTCGTTCAACTGGTCCAGGCCGGTGGATTCACATGCCCTCAGAATCGGTACAACCAGCCCGCCACCTTCTGACGAAACCGCCATGCCAACATCGACCTGGCTTCGTTCAACCAGTTTGTCGACAGGCTGGTAACACCAGTTCATGGTTGGATGCCTGTGTATTGCCAGTGCACAGGCCTTGGCTATGGAAACCGTGAGCGAGACACCTTTTTTCTTTGATGATTTTATCAGAGCCCCTGGTTTTACATTCACCGTGACATTAAATGTCGGCATGCTTAACGATGATGACATGGTGTGACTGATTGCCCGCTCCATGGCATTCATGGGTCGGCCGTTACCCGGAACAATCACTTCAGAAACAGATGATGCAAGTGTTCCCGTTGGTGCCGCCTGCTGGCTTGCCAGCACATCTGCCGATGTAATTACACCTGCCGGCCCTTTACCCTGAACGTTGTTCAGATCGACCTTTGCCTGACCGGCAACTTTTCTTGCCAGCGGTGTTGCCTGTTTGTTATTCGGTCTGGATGCCGGAGTGGATGCCGATGCCGATTGAATCGTGTACGAAGAAGCCGTATTCGCTGTCGATGCTGATGGACTGTTTTCTGTCGATCCAGCCCCGGTTACATCTGATTTTATAATGGCACTTTCACTGACTACATGCTGCTCGCCCTCGACGAGATAGGCCATGGCAACACCCACGGCAACAACGCTGTCTACCTCTGCTATCGGTCCGGAAAGATAACCATCACGGAATACCTCGACATCCATAATGGCCTTGTCGGTTTCAACCTGCGCCACAATCTCGCCGCGTTTGATCCGGTCGCCTGCTGACTTGACCCACTCGACAACAATGCCCTCAGTCATGGTGTCGGAAAGTTGTGGCATTTTGATTGTATGCACCACCCCTTCAGGCTCGGGTGCTGCTTCTGTTGTCCGGGCATTATCACTGGGGCCGGTTGTTTCTGTCTCTATCGGGTCATCACCGGCATCAGGGGTTGCTGCCGACGATTCACCCTCCTGCACCTTGTCCTGACTGTCAACAATATAGCCGACAGGACCACCCACCGGGACTGTACTGTCCACAGCAGAAAGCGGGCCGGAGAGAAAACCGTCACGAAAGACCTCGACATCCATGATCGCCTTGTCGGTTTCGACCGTCGCGACAATATCACCACGTTCAACTTTATCGCCGACATCTTTTTCCCAGCTAACGATGACACCTTCGGTCATGGTGTCCGATAGTTGCGGCATTTTTATTTCATAAGGCTCTGACATAACAATCCAGCTTCGATACCCGGGTCAGTTTGAAAAACAGGAACACATGTCCCTGCCAATCAGTGGAATTTATTTTCCAAACATCTTCAAAACGGATTTTACCACATCCTGCGCATTGGGAATGGCTGCTTTTTCCAGTGTATGATTATAAGGGATAGGTACATTAAGTGCAGACACGCGCACAGGTGGTGCATCCAGTTCGAAGAAGCACTCTTCGTTAATAACAGCCATGACTTCTGCGCCAACACCGACGGCCGGTTCGGCCTCTTCAACAATCACTGCACGGTGTGTTTTACTCACAGATGCCGCGATCCCCACCCTGTCCAATGGGCTTAACGCATATAAATCGACTACCTCTGCATCAATGTCATGTTGTCTGGCCAGAATATCGGCCGCCTGCAAACACCAATGTACAGATATGTTGTAACCAAACAGGGTCACGTCCTTACCGGCCCGCGTTAGCTCGGAACCTTCCAGTGGCATGAAGAACTCATCATCCGGGACCTCGCCTTTCATGTTGTACATAAGTTCATGTTCATTGATAAACACCGGGTCATTGCAACGGATGGCAGACTTGAGCAGGCCATAGACCTGTCTGGGACTGGAAGGTGTTATCACACGCAATCCGGCAATACCCATGAACACCTTTTCCATTCTGGCAGAATGCTGGGCGCCTAACTGGTGGGCCGTACCGCCAGGTGACCGTACCACAATGGGTGCAGTTAACTGGCCTCCGGACATATAACGAACCTTTGCAGCCGTATTGAAAATCTGGTCCATGGCCAACCAGGAAAAGTTAACCGACATAATTTCTATAACCGGCCGAATACCCAGGTAGGATGCACCTATGCCCAGGCCGGTATAACCATTTTCTGAAATAGGTGTATCAATAACACGCTCAGGCCCGTACTTGTCATAAAGACCATTGGTTGCCTTGTAGGTTCCACCGGCAATGGCAATATCTTCGCCCATGCAGATCACCAGTGGATCACGGGCCATTTCCTCATCATGGGCACGGCGAATGGCTTCCCAGAACATTATTTCCGACATTACGCCACCCCCCCTTTAACCCAGGGATCATCTTCTCCCAGCGTGTATTTCTCAAGTATTTCCAGCGGTGGTTGCGGCGACTCCTCTGCAAACTTGATAACCTCGCTCTCGATTTTTTCCAGAATATCGCCATCCATTTGTTTGTAATCGTCCAGTGTGATCTCGCCGACCTCAATCAGACGGTCGCGCAACATAATGATCGGGTCACGCTTGCTCCACATACGCTCTTCATCCTTGGGACGATAGGCATTGGAATCAGACATGGAGTGCCCACGATAACGGTAGGTCATCAACTCAAGGAAATAGGGACCTTTCCCTGAACGCACATGCTCCACTGCCTTTTTGGCGGCCTTGTAAACCAGTTCAATATCCTGCCCGTCGACCTGTTCAGACGGTATATTGTAGCCGGAAACACGTTTGTATTGATCAACCACTGCGGTTGACCTGTCAATCCGGGTGCCAATACCATATAAATTATTTTCGCAGACATACAGGACAGGCAGTTCCCAGACCTTGGCCATATTCAGCGACTCGTGGAATGTTCCCTGATTATTGGCGGCATCACCGAGGAAGCAGATACTGATTTCATCGCCACCCTTCATTTTAATCCCCTTGGCAATACCTGCTGCCAAAGGGAATGGCCCGCCGACCAGGGCATAACCACCCATAAAACGGTGTTCGACACCAAAAATATGCATGGACCCACCCAGGCCCTTGCAGCATCCGGTTACCTTTGAATAGAGCTCGGCCATAATCACCTTGGGATCAACGCCACATCTGATCGCATGAATATGGTCACGGTAGCTGGTCATGACATAGTCGTACCCGGGCCTTGCGGCCTCGAGCACGCCATAGGCACAGGCCTCTTCTCCGGGGTAAAGGTGCAGGAACCCGCCAATCTTGCGTTCCACATAAGCTTCATAACAACGCTCTTCAAAGCGTCGCGCAAAAAGCATTTCACCTAATAATCTTTTTTTGACTTCAGCATCCATAAATCCTGCTCGCCTGTAAATTCATTAAACGATTATTTCTTGATAAAACCCAGCAAAGTCTGGTTGAATGTTAAAAATTTGAACGCGCTATGATCTTCTTTTTAGCCCCTCAGGTCAAGAAAAACGACCTTTTTATATTCATCAGAATCACTATTAATTTGTTAATAAACATATAGATAAGCAACTATTCAGGCTTTATTATTACTTGTTCAATAAACGGATTGGTGCACCCATACGGGCTAAAAACCTTCCTGAAAGGTATAGTTTAGGTCAGAAAAGTTATAAAATAAATTTCAATTCCTATGAACTCAATGCAATCCATCACACTCACCCGTCCAGATGACTGGCATTGCCACATTCGAGACGGCGATGAGATGGCGTCGGTGATCGGCCACAGCACCAGACAATTTGCCCGTGCCATCATTATGCCCAACCTGAAACCAGCGGTGACCACGACCGATGAAGCCGGTGCCTATCGTCAACGCATCCTGTCCTGCCTGCCCGGGAATGCTGACTTCGAACCACTGATGACGCTGTACCTGACCGATAACACAACAAGTGATGAAATCAAAAAGGCCCATGACAGCGGTTTCATTCATGCGGTCAAACTCTACCCGTCCGGTGCAACCACCCATTCAGATGCCGGAGTTGGCCAGATTAAAAAAACCTGGCCAGTACTGGCCAAAATGGCTGAACTCGGGATGCCACTACTGGTACACGGTGAGGTGACAGACCCTGACGTCGATATCTTTGACCGGGAAAAAATATTTATTGAACAACAACTGATCCCTGTACTGGATAACATTCCGGATTTACGCGTGGTTCTTGAACATATCACTACCCGGGAGGCCGTTGAATTTATATCGGCTGAATCGGAACGGGTCGCGGCAACCATTACGGCCCACCACCTGTTAATGAACCGCAACGCAATGTTCAATGGCGGATTACACCCGCATCACTATTGCCTGCCTGTATTAAAAAGAGAGCAACATCGCCAGGCATTGATAGAGATTATACAAAGTGGTCATCCCCGGTTCTTCCTTGGAACAGACAGCGCACCCCATGCCAGAAACACAAAGGAAAGCAGTTGTGGCTGTGCCGGCATCTTTACTGCCCATGCCGCCATGGAGCTTTACGCCGAGGCATTTGAACAGGCACAGGCGCTCGACAAGCTGGAGGCCTTTGCCAGTTTCAATGGACCCGACTTTTACGGACTACCACGCAATACCAAAAGAATCACGCTGACAAAAGAAAGCTGGCAGGTACCACCTGACTATCCCTTGACGAAAACACAATCCGTGATCCCGTTAAGGGCCAATGAAGAAATCAGCTGGAAACTTTGACCCGGAAAACACAACGTTGCCCGGATAAACCTGTACCACTTCATTTAACGGACCCTTGGCCGTGATCTTTTTATACTATTCAAACCCACTACTGTCCCGTTAACTTTATGAAGCACATAACAATGTGAGGACATGGAATCGGTAAGCCTGATCAAGACCGTCTGCCGCACGGACGCGGCAGCCGAGCCACCATGGATGGCATGTTTTGCGTGTCTTGATCAGGCTTGCCGGTTTCATGTCCGGA
>VAOU01019687.1_pt1 | contig 55411 bp, 43 predicted proteins | sample 3393871 | NCBI WGS metagenome assembly VAOU01 (sample SAMN08290440, study PRJNA428436) | hydrothermal vent metagenome | isolation source: Deep-sea hydrothermal vent chimney | place: Atlantic Ocean: South-mid Altantic Ridge | depth 1820 m m
CACGGTGTGGTCCCTCAAGGCGCCACCCAAGCGTTTGGCCATCGTCGGCGGCGGTGCCATTGGCATGGAAATGGCCCAGATATTCTCGGACTTTGGCAGCACGGTGCTCGTTGTCGAGGCCCAGGATCGAATCCTGGCCGAAGTCGAGCCGGAGATCGCCAAGACCCTGTCGGCGGCCCTGGAAAAAGAACCGAACCTGACCCTGGCCACCACAGCCAAGGTGGAAAAGATCACGGGGAAACCCGGCTCGATGAGCTTGCACTACGCCAAAGACGAGGGCAAATCGACAAGCTTCAAGTGCGATTATGTGTTGTTCGCTACCGGCAAACGCCCGCTGCTCAAGCCCCTGGAACTGGACAAGGCCGGGGTAGACTCTGACAAGGGCATGATCAGCTCCGACGCCCATTGCCGTACCAGTGTGTCTCATATCTTTGCAGTGGGTGATGTGATCGGTGGACTCATGCTGGCCCATACCGCCGGACAACAGGGTCGCGTGGCTGCGGCCACCTTGCTCGGTGAATCCATGGCCTACGATCAGGCCAAGGACTGCGGCGTCATCTTCACCCGCCCCCAGGCCGCCTTCGTGGGTCTTGCCGTGGAACAGGCCAAGGCCACCGGGATCAACGCAGTGGAGATCAAGACCCCCATACGCATCGACGCCAAGGCCATGATCACCAACGAGACCGAGGGCATGATCAAGCTGGTGGCGGACAAAGACAGCCAACGCATCATCGGCATACATATGCTGGCCGACCACACCGATACACTTATTGGCGAGGGGGTCATGATGGTGGCGGGTGAGATGACTCTGGAACAAGTGGCCCATGCCATCCACCCCCACCCCACCCAAACCGAAATGTTTGGTGACATGGCCCGCCGCCTGTTGGCCCGCCTGAAACGTAGCAAGAAGAAAACCAGCGCTTAACTAACTTTTTGCCGCGAAAGCGCTAAGGCGCAAAGAAAAGACTCGGCAGCCTTACGCAATACATGCCTGTTAAGTCACATTCAACACGCAAGCCAAAGACTTAGAAGACAGGTTAGAATATAGTACCTCTTAAATCTTTGCGTCTTAGCGCCTCTGCGGCAAAGCTTTTTATCATATGGACAAAATTAAAAAAGTAGTACTCGCCTATTCGGGCGGTCTGGACACTTCGGTGATTCTGAAGTGGCTGACCGAAACCTATGGCTGTGAGGTGGTGACCTTTACCGCCGACATAGGTCAGGGTGAAGAAGTCGAGCCGGCCCGGGCCAAGGCTGAGGCCATGGGGGTCAAGGAAATCTATATCGAAGACCTGCGCGAGGAGTTTGTGCGTGACTACGTCTTCCCCATGTTTCGTGCCAACGCCCTCTACGAGGGTGAATATCTACTGGGCACCTCCATCGCCCGGCCCCTCATTGCCAAACGCCTGGTTGAAATCGCAAACGAAACCGGGGGTGATGCCATCTCCCACGGCGCCACCGGCAAGGGCAACGACCAGGTCCGCTTCGAACTGGGTGCCTACGCCCTGAACCCGGACATCAAGATCATCGCACCCTGGCGGCAGTGGGACCTCAGCTCCCGCAAGACCTTGCTCGACTACGCAGAACAACACGCTATCCCAGTGGAAATGAAACGGGGCGGCAAGTCTCCCTATTCCATGGATGCCAACCTGCTGCATATCTCCTATGAAGGTGACATCCTCGAAGACCCCTGGGCCGAACCGGAGGCGGACATGTGGCGCTGGACCACCGATCCGCAGGCGGCACCAGACTCTCCCCAAGTCATTGAGATTGGTTATGAACGGGGTGACCCGGTGACTGTCGATGGCGAGGTACTGACGCCGACCAGTCTGTTGGAAAGATTAAACACGCTAGGGGGCAAACACGGTATAGGTCGTGCCGACATTGTCGAAAACCGTTACGTGGGCATGAAGTCCCGGGGCTGCTATGAAACCCCCGGGGGCACCATCTTGCTCAAGGCCCATCGGGCCATGGAATCCCTGACCCTGGACCGTGAGGCCGCCCACCTCAAGGACGAACTCATGCCCCGCTATGCCAGCCTGATCTACAATGGCTACTGGTGGAGCCCGGAGCGTAAGATGCTGCAGGCCCTCATCGACACCAGCCAGGGGGTGGTCAATGGCGTGGTTCGACTGTCTCTTTTCAAGGGATCTGTTTCCGTGCTGGGCCGCCGCTCCGAGACCCACAGCCTGTTCGATGAGGCCATTGCCACCTTCGAAGATGACGCCGGGGCATACGATCAAAAGGATGCTGCCGGATTTATCAAATTGAATGCCTTGCGTCTACGTATGGGCTACCGACAGAAGGGTACGGGAAACTAGGATTAAGACTTAGGCCCCAAGGTGGGTGCCTATACTCAACAATGGGTACCTATTGAAACAATAAGGGCCAGGGTCCAAAAAAAGGGGCGCGAATTATTCTAATGTGGCGGAGACCCCCCGGCGGGCACACCACCGAGACCGGTATCTTTCATTTCCAGGCGCTGGGCGCCACTGCTGGAGCCGAAACTGCTTTGGTTGCAGGCATCCGAGTTGGCGTCGCCGCAATTGACCGCCCCCGCCAAACCGACATTTGGCGCAATGCTGGTACGGACGGGTTTGGACCCGGGATTTTCCCCGTTCGGTCCCGGCCGCGAGGTCATGCCTTTGGGGTCAGCTGGTTTCTTTCTGCAACCCTGGCACGAGACATAGTCGCAGTTGTCTTCCGGGCCGTTACTGCCTTCGGGGGCGGGTTGGTTTGAATCCCCACCTCCGACTCTAACAAGAATTTCTCCATCTAAAATCCAACCATCACCTACTTCGGAGTGATTCTCGTGTCGAGTTACATTATGATTGCGATCCTCAGCTACAAAATCTGCGTTTATTATGCTGCCATCGGGGTGCCTGGATACCTCCTGATGTCTCCTTTCTCCAGTATGGGGATCATAACCCTCGCTTTGGGTAGTTGTACTTCCGTCTGGGTTAGTTCTGCTCCGTTCTTTTATTTGGTAGCCTGTTTCATCATCGGTATCACCACGCCATCGGCTCCAACGGCTGTAAGATCCTCCCCCATCCTTGGGTTGCCAGAATGAAGACTTGGATTAAGGCCTAGATCCCAAGGCGGTCACCTACCCCAATGGCCATGGGTCACCTATACTATGGGTGTATGGCAAACAATTAAGGGCCAGTGTCGATTTTTCGGTGGTGCAGTGTGGATTAGGGATAGGTGGGTTTCAACCATAGGGGATCTCGGTACCCGGGGGTATGGAGGGAGAACTGTGGTGGAGGTACAGCATTCTCCGGGAGAGGTTGCCGCCAAACCGATTCGGGTTTGTTGGGATAGGCCCCGATCTGCGATATTGCGCGACCTCCGACCCATTTTACACGCCCCCCCCGATCAGGCCCGCCAGGCAACAACGCGAAATATCGCCAATAATCTATGTCCCCAGAATCCAAGCCTGTTAACAGACAAGTTAATAATCTGGCCCATGATCTAGGCGGTATCGCCAATAGCCTGCAGGAGACCCTCTACCAAACGGATGTCCAAGGACACATCACCTGGATCAGCCAACCGGTGCACAAGCTTCTTGGCTATACTCCGGCGGAGCTTCTCGGTGTCCCTATAGATTCCCTCTACGCTGAGCCATCGGACCGCAAACACTTCCTGTTGGCGCTGGAAAATAGTGGTGGCCAGTTGGACGATTTTCGTTGTCGCCTGCGTCATAAAGAGGGCCACGAAGTCTGGGTGTCCACCACTGCGGTCTATATCTTTGATGAAGCCGGGGAGACCCTTGGGGTGGCGGGGTCTACTCGTGACATCGCCAACCTGATCAACACCAAACAGGCCTTTCTTGAGAGTGAACAAAAATTTCGCTCCCTGGCCGAGACCTCGGCCCATTGTATTTTCGTTTACCGTGAAAAATTTCTGTACGTGAATCCCGCGCTTGAGGCCATTACGGGTTATAGCTCAGAAGAACTCCTGAAAAAAAATGTCAACGACCTCGTCCATCCCGATTTTCGGGAACTGGTCAAATCACGGGCCAAGGCGCGTCTGGTGGGGGGCACGGTGCCAGAGCGCTATGAGCTAAAACTCCTCAACAAAAACGGTGAGGAAATATGGGTAGACGTGGCAGCCAGCATCGTGCAGTTTGATGGGGAAGCCGCCGACGCCGCCTCAGTGATCGATATCACCGCACAGAAAACCGCACACAAAGCCTTGCTTTTATCCGAAGAAAGATTTCGCAAGGTATTCGAGGCCAATGCCGCGATTATTACCATCAATAAGATTGAAGACGGTGAATATATCGATGTTAATGAAAGCTTCGTCAGGACATCGGGGTTTAGCCGTGAGGAGACCATCGGTAAAACTTCTCTGGAGCTGAGAATATGGGATCATCCAGATGATCGCAAGAAGCTTGTTCAAAATTTACAGGACAAGGGATTTGTACATGATTTTGAATTTAGCTTTCGCAGCAAATCCGGCGAACTGAAACATGTGTTGTCTTCGGCGGAAAAAGTGGATATTGCGGGACAGGCCTGCCTGCTGTTTATAGGCCAGGATATCAGTGATCGGAAAAAATATGAAACTGCCCTGCGCACTTCGGAAGAAAAATATCGTCTCCTGGTAAACAACGTCAAAGATGCCATATTCATTGTCCAAGATCTGCGCGTTAAATTCCCCAACCCCAGGACTTTGGAAATTACCGAATACGATGAGGCCGAACTGAGTAACCTTTTGGTTAGTCATCTCGTACACCCGGATGATCGACAGATAGTGATGGACCGGCATCATCAACGTCTGGCGGGCAATACCGAACAAGACACCTACCAGTTTAGGATTATGACCAAATCTGGTCTGATCCGCTGGATGGATATCAGCGTATTGCTCCTTGCCTGGGAAGACAGGCCTGCCACCCTGAATGTAATGCGCGATATCACCGCCCACAAAACAGCTCAAGAGGCCTTATTTGATGAAAAGGAACGGGCCCATGTGACTTTAGAGTCCATTGGTGATGGTGTGATTACCACCAACGCAAAAGGCCGTATTGAATATCTCAACCCCGTGGCGGAACAACTCACCGGCTGGCAATCAAGCCAGGCCCGGGGGCTACAACTCGTTGATGTGTTTCACATCATTGATGAAACGACACGTGCACCCGTGGATAGTCCCACGAACACGGTATTGCAACAAGGTCAAAAGGTGGTGGCCCCTGGGCATACTGCCTTGGTACGGGCAGATAAATCGGAGTCATCAATTGAATATGCCGCATCTCCCATACGACAAAGGGACGGTGCTATCACCGGCACAGTAGTGGTATTTCGGGATGTGACCAAGATGCGCGGCCTGGCCCGCCAACTCAGCTATCAGGCTAGCCATGATAGTCTTACCGGTCTGATCAATCGGCGCGAGTTCGAAACCCGGCTCGACCACGCCCTGACAAGCGCCAAGACCGAAGACAAACACCACGCCTTATGCTATCTGGACCTCGATCAATTCAAGATAGTAAACGATACTTGCGGTCATAGCGCTGGGGACGAATTACTCAAACAACTGGCCGCACTGCTACAAACCAGGGTGCGTGACGTCGATACACTTGCCCGCTTGGGGGGGGATGAATTTGGCATCCTGTTGGAAGGGTGTCCGCTAGATAAGGCCCGTCAGATTGGGGACAGCCTGCGCTGTATCGTCAAAGATTTTCGTTTTGTGTGGGAAGATAAATCCTTTGAAGTCGGATGCAGCGTTGGTCTTGTTCCCATCACCAGCCACACGGAATCATTATCCGACCTGTTACGGGCCGCAGATGCCGCCTGCTATGTAGCCAAGGATCTGGGCCGCAACCGGGTTTATGCCTATAAACCCGATGATGAAGAACTGGCACGGCGGCATGGTGAGATGCAATGGATTACACGCCTGAACGCTGCGCTCGATTCGGATAAGTTTGAGCTCTACTACCAACCCATTGTCTCCCTATCTACGGACGGAAGCGGGGAGAAGCGTGGCGAGATCCTGTTACGCATGCATGGCAAACAGCTAATTCCGCCTATGGCTTTTATTCCCGCAGCGGAGCGCTATGGCATGATGCCAACCATTGATCGATGGATCATTAAGAAGGTATTCACGTCCTTTAATGAGGCCCCTGCCAAACGCCAAAAGGAAATAAATTGTCTGTCCATCAATTTATCGGGGCAATCTTTATCCGATGAAGGTTTCCTGAATTTTGTTCTGGAAAAACTCGACGAATCGGCAATCTTACCCCATCAACTTTGCTTCGAAATCACCGAGACCGCCGCTATTGCCAACCCACAAGGTGCGGTAAAATTCATTGGCCACTTAAGGGACTGTGGCTGTCACTTTGCCCTGGATGACTTTGGAAGCGGTCTAAGCTCCTTTGCCTATCTTAAGGACATGCACGTGGATTTCCTAAAGATAGACGGTTATTTTATTCGTGATATTATTGACGACCCTATCGACCTAGCCATGGTGGAATCCATTAACCACATAGGCCACGTTATGGGGATCAAGACCGTTGCTGAATTCGTTGAAAGCGAATCCATAGTCAATAAACTAAAAGAATTGGGCGTGGACTATGCCCAAGGCTACCACATCGCCAGACCTCGGCCCCTTAGCAAGAGCCTGCTGTTGGCCCACTAGAGAAAAAAGCATCAACAAGCACGTAACGAAAAAATACAGAAAAAATACAGGACCGACTAGCCATGAAATGGATTGATCGTATTCCCCTGCTCCCTCTTGGGCTGGTAGCGGTATTTTTGAGCATCGCTCCGCTACACCCAGAACCCCATTTGCTCGAAAAAACCAGGATGCTGGTACAGGGCAACCTGACTCATGCCATAGATATTTTTGATCTTCTTTTTCACGGCAGTGCGTCACTGTTGTTTGTGGTACGGGTGATAAGAGAAATCACTTCACCAAAAAAACCAATCGAGTAGCATTACCGGGCCCATGGGAAGCTCTAACAACATAGAACTCCCAAGGGCATCCATCGCGGTGATTGTGCCGATCTTAAACGAGGCCCGTGTTCTCAAACAGCTTATCGATCAACTTATGCGGCAAAGTTTTGATGAGATTTTACTAATCGATGGGGGCAGTACGGATGGATCGGCCGCTATCGCCGAAAATGAACTTGCAAAACACTCGAAAAAGTCTTCCTGCCGGGTCATCCATAGCCCCCGAGGTCGCGCTACACAAATGAACCAAGGTGCTACCCAGGCAAAGTCTCAGGTCTTATTATTCCTGCATGCAGACACACGTCTACCTGCCCAGGCAACTCGCCTGATCACCCAAGCCCTGTCCAGTGGATATTGCTGGGGGCGTTTTGATGTTCACTTAAACAGCGAGAAATTTTTTTATCGTGTCATTGAATGGGCGATGAATCTTCGATCACGTGTCAGCGGCATTGCCACCGGAGACCAATGTATATTTGTGAAACGAGAAATTTTTAAACAGCTGGGCGGCTATGCCACTATTCCTGTCATGGAAGATATCGAGTTGAGCAAGTGCTTGAAAAAGCTGCAACATCCGGTCCGAATTCAAGATGCCGTCTATACCTCCACGCGGCGTTGGGACGACAAGGGTATTGTTCGAACCCTGTTGACCATGTGGGGCCTGCGTCTATTGTATTGGCTCAAGGTCAAACCCTCTATTCTCGCTCGATATTATCCATAACCACGACGACCAAGATGCAGCCCGATCTACTATTGTTTGCCAAACAACCTGTTGCCGGGCAGGTCAAGACTCGCCTGCAACCGAAGTGTAATCCGCAGCAGGCGGCGTGCATCGCCGGCTACCTGGTGCGCGCCACATGCGAATTGGCAGTCAAATATTGGCCAGGGAGCGTTTATCTTTACACTTGGCCAAACAGTGATCACCCTTTGTTTGGTGAACTTGCTGATCAATTCCCCATAACACTCGCCGTGCAATCCGACGGTGATCTCGGAGCCAAAATGATTGCCGCCCTTGAGGAAGGCATTGGCCGTAGTGGTGGCGCGGCAGTCATGGGCTGCGATGTTCCTCATTGCCCAGGGGGGATCCTTGTCCGCGCAAGCGAACACCTTTGTGCCGGAGAGGAGATACTGGGGCCTTGTAACGATGGTGGCTACTACCTTATCGGACTCAATAAAAGCAGCGCCCATCTTTTCGCAGACATGGATTGGGGGGGAGATAAAATAGCCTCCAAAACCCTTTTCCGTGCCAAACAAGACGGTCGGCATTTAAACCTATTACCCCAACTACGCGACATCGACACCTGGGAAGATTTGAACACCGTCGCTGAACACCACACGCCCCTAAGGCAATTTATGACCAATGAAATCGATACCCCCATCCACCCTAAGATTATCTTAAGGGAGTGATAGGACTTGAATCCGTACCCAATCCCGGTTACATAGTCGGACTCGATGAACTCACACAGAAACGTCGGCGTGCCCGAATCTTCAAGCCCCAGCCCGCCACCCTTTAAGTGGTCTTTTGCCTCACCACGTTATTTACCCAGTTGGCTGCTGGTCGGGTTAATGCGACTCCTTGCGTTGTGCCCCCTTCCCGTCTTGTGGGCCCTGGGATGGCTTTTGGGTGAAGCCATGTTTCGTTTCGGTCGTAGCCGACGTCATATCGCCAACCGAAATATTGAAAGATGCTTACCGGAACTGGGCCCCAGCACACGCCAACGCCTGATCCATAAAAATTTTCATGCCGTGGGTCAGGGCCTGTTGGCGATGCCTCTGCCCTGGTGGATATCGCGCTGTCGACTGACACGGTTGGTGCACTACCAGGACCGACACCACTACGACCATGCCCTGGCGGCAGGCAAAAATATTATTTTACTCGCACCCCATTTCCTGGGCCTGGAATTTGGGTTGGCCATGTCCATCGATCGACCCATGATGTACATGTACCAAAGACCGAAGAACAAATTAATCGACACCATTATCCAGCGAGGTCGGACACGCTTTGACGCCCAATTGATAGAACGCAGCGGCAGCCTCAAAGGCATGTTTCGCAGACTCAAAGGCGGGGTGCCCCTGTGCTATCTACCGGATCAGAATCCGGGAACCAAACGCGGTATTTTTGTGCCCTTCATGGGCGTACAGGCCGCCACCCATCAGGCCCTGGGCCGCTTTGCCGAACTTGCCGATGCAGTAGTCATCCCCTGCATCTGTACCCAACGGCCCTTTGGTCGCGGTTATAATGTGACCTATAAACCACCCCTGGAAAACTTTCCGAGCGGTGATCCCGAGGCGGACACGGCTCACATGAATCGAGCCATCGAAGAGGCAGTACGTGAAAATCCAGCCCAGTATTTCTGGATACATCGACGCTTCAAGGTTCGGCCTGAAGGTGAGCCCGATTTCTATGGTTAATCTGTTGCCTTACAAAGGAGTATTAATCGAAGAATAACCTGAACCGCCAAGATGCCAAGTGCGCCAAAGTGTTGGCAGACATATTTCCTGTCGCACTTGGCATCTTGACAGTTCAATATTAGTCGAGGCAGCCCATGCGGGCCTGACGCATTGGCGAGAGTCGGTCTGAAGCGCCCACCTCACCCCCGCCAAAATGTAGGCGTCAACAGCACCAACAGGGTAAACAACTCCAAGCGTCCCATGAGCATGGCAAAAGATAAAATCCACTTACCGGCATCACTAACGGAGCCGTAGTTCTTGGCTACATTCCCCAGGCCGGGGCCCAGATTGTTTAGATTAGCGGCCACTGCAGAGAATGCAGTTTCCAGGTTGGCGCCTGTGGCACTTAGCGCCAACAACAGCACCACGAAACACAACACATAAAGTGCAAAAAACCCCCACACCGCATCAATGACATGGTTGGATACCGGCTTACCGCCCAATTTAACCGGGAACAGGGCCATGGGATGAACCAGGCGCATCATCTCCCGTTTACTCTGTTTATAGAGCAACATGGCGCGGACAACCTTGATCCCCCCTGCGGTGGAACCCGCACAACCTCCAATACAACTGGCCATCAATAACATAACCGGCAAAAAAGACGGCCACCAATCAAACCCGGTAGTGGAAAATCCAGTGCTCGTAACCACAGAAATAACCTGAAATGCTCCATGGCGCAGGGTCTCGACTGGCCCATCAAAGCTTTCTGTCACTGTCAAATAGGCGATACTCAAGCCACTTATTACAAACAATAGAGTGAAATAACCCCTGACTTCAGGGTCGTGAAAATAGTGGATTAGGCTCCGCGTGCGCCAGGACAAAAAATGCAGCGCAAAATTAATCCCCGCCAACAACATAAAAACCATGGTGATGACGTCGATAACGGCACTATCAAAGTAGCCCATGCTTTTGTCGTGGGTAGAAAACCCGCCGGTGGCAACGGTAGAAAAACTATGTCCAATGGCATCGAATGCATTCATTCCACCAAGCCAATAACTCAGCGCGCACAGCACGGTAAGCCCCAAATAGATATACCACAGCGCCTTGGCGGTCTCCGAAATCCTCGGGGTGATCTTATTGTCTTTCATGGGCCCTGGGGTTTCGGCCCGGTAGAGTTGCATACCACCAATCCCTAACATCGGCATAATGGCCACCGCCAAAACGATAATACCCATACCGCCGAACCATTGTAGTTGCTGCCGGTAGTAGCGAATGGATTCCGGGAGATCATCAATACCTGTCAATACTGTGCCCCCGGTGGTAGTAAGGCCTGACATCGATTCAAAAAAGGCATCCACAGGCATCATGCTGGGGTTATCGGAAAGCACAAAGGGAATGGCGCCGAATAGGGCGAGCACTGTCCAAAATAGCACCACCACCACAAAACCATCTCGAACCCTGAGCTCTTTGCGCAATCGACACACGGGCAACCAAAGCACCAAACCGGTTAGCAGTGTGGCAAGAAAAGCGTGCAAAAAGGCTTGATGTGTGCCGTCACTATAGAGTAGCGAGACTAGAATGGGAGGCAGCAGAGATGTACTAAAGAAGACCAGAAGAAGTCCAACAATCTGCTGAATGGCGAGAAATTGCATAGTTCAAACACTAACGCTCATGGGCTAAACAAAAGTCACGCCCACCTGGAAAAGCTTTTCCACCTCGGGAATATGCCGTTTATCGACAACAAACAGGATGATATGGTCCTCGGGCTCAATCACCACATCGTGATGAGCAATGAGCACGTCATTGCCGCGCACCAAGGCGCCAATATTGGTCCCTGGTGGCAGCTTGATCTCGGAGATACTCCGGCCCACTACCTGAGACGAGGATCGGTCGCCATGGGCAATGGCCTCAATGGCCTCGGCAGCACCACGCCGCAGAGAGTGAACAGCGACCACATCACCACGCCGAATATGAGCCAATAAACTGCCGATAGTGGCCTGCTTGGGGGAAAAGGCCACGTCTAACACATCGCTCTGGATCAAGTCCACGTACTCGACACGATTCACCAACGCCATCACCCGTCGTGCGCCCATACGTTTGGCCAGCATAGCGGATAGAATATTGGCTTCATCATCGTTGGTTAACGCACAGAATACATCAATATCATCAATATTTTCGTTTTGGAGTAACTCCGAATCTGCGGCATCGCCATTCAATACGATGGTTTTGTGAAGCTCCTCTGACACGCGTTTTGCGCGCTCTGTATTGTGGTCTATTAGCTTGACAGAATATTTTTTTTGTTCCAACTCAGTCGCAAGCCGCAAACCGATATTACCCGCGCCCGCCAACATGATGCGCTTGACGGGTTTGTCCAGTTTACGCAATTCGCTCATCACCGCACGAATGTGTTTGCTCGCAGCCACAAAAAACACCTCATCATCAGCCTCAATGACAGTATGCCCCTCAGGTGGAATGGCGCGATCACGCCGGTAGATAGCGGCCACCCGGGTATCAATACGTGGCATATGTTTGCGCAAATCACGCAACTCATGGCCTACCAAGGGTCCGTCGTAATAGGCACGAATACCCACCATCTGGATTCGACCATTGGCAAAATCCAGCACCTGCAAAGAACCGGGGTGTTCAATAAGCCGCAAAATCTGATCGGTGATAATCTGCTCAGGGCTGATAATCACGTCAATGGGAATCGCCTCCTGCATAAAAATCTCAGGGTGATCCAGATAGTCAGAGGAGCGGATACGGGCGATCTTAGTGGGGGTATGAAACAAGGTATAAGCAATCTGACAGGCCACCATATTGACCTCGTCATTGAGGGTCACTGCCAGAATCATGTCGGCATCTTCACCCCCTGCCTGTGCGAGCACAGAGGGATGCGAGGCAGACCCCACCACGGTGCGGATATCCAGGCGATCTTGTAGCCGCCTCAGCACCGCTGGATCGGTGTCCACCATGGTGATGTCATTGGCCTCGCCTGCAAGGGTCTCCGCAATAGAGCCCCCAACTTGCCCGGAACCGAGGATGATAATCTTCATATATTTTTCTTCTAATTTATTGTGCAGCCCACTGACATGGCTAGGGAACCTCTGGATGACGCTCATTGACGCCTTGACGGTTCAAGTTCAATGGATCAGAATTTCCCTAGTTTACTCCACCTTACCCAATTTGGGGTTGATTCCTAAACTTTTGATTTTTCTATATAAATGTGTGCGTTCCATGCCCGATGCCTGGGCCAATTCACTCACATTGCCACCACTACGTAACAGGTGGTATTCCAGATAGGCCTTCTCGAATTGATCGCGGGCATCACGTAATGGCAAACCAAAGGCATCGTCGGCAAAGGACTCGGTGGAGGCCTGCTTGCGGTTTCCCAGGGCCAATTCCACTTCGCTGCGCGCCACTTCCTCACCACGATTAAGAATCAAGAGTCGCTGTACCAAATTCTTTAATTCGCGAACATTCCCAGGCCAAATGTGATTTCGCAGCATATTCAAAGCGGCTACCGAAAACTTGCGATAGGGCAGGTGCTCCTTCTCTACCATCCAGTTGAGATAAAAATTGACGATATCGGGGATATCCTCACGATGATCCCGCAAAGGTGGCACATGCAATGGTACTACATTTAATCGGTAGTAAAGATCCTCACGAAATCTGCTTACTGCCACGGCGGCCTCTAAATCTTGATTTGTGGCAGCAATAATCCGTACATCAACATCAACGGTTTGGGTCCCCCCGACCCTCAAAAATCTGTTCTCCTCCAGGGCACTCAACAATTTGGCCTGGATATCCAAATCCATATCACCGATCTCATCAAGAAACAGCGTGCCCCCGGCGGCCTGCTCAAACCGGCCTGGGCGCACCTTGCCCCCCTCTTCGCTACCAAACAATTGAGTGGCAATATTGGATGGCGGTATGGCCGCCAAACTGATGTCAACGAACTGTGCATGTTTGCGTGGGCTTTCGTTATGCAGACATCGAGCCACCACGCCTTTGCCACTTCCGGGCTCCCCGGTAATGAGTACCCAACTATCCGTATTCGCAGTGCGCTCGGTTTGTTCCCGCAACCGTTCCATGGGTGCGCTCTTGCCGATCAAGGTCGCTACCGGTTCCAGGCGCTGACGTAATCTTAAATTTTCCTTACGTAATTTGTCGGTTTGTATGGCACGCTCAACTGTCACCAGTAATTTTGCCATAGACAAAGGCTTTTCAATAAAATCATAGGCCCCATGACGTATGGCCTCGACCGCAGTTTCGACACTGCCATGACCCGACATCATCACTACCGGCACATCTTGCCCCTCAGGACCGGACCACTCCTTGAGCAAAGAGATACCATCGGTATCCGGCATCCAGATATCCAGTAACACCAAATCAGGTCTTTGCTGCGAACGTACACGATTGGCCATGGTAGCATTTTCTGCGGTCTCGACTTTATAGTTTTCGTCTTCGAGAATATCCTTAACAGTACGCCGGATATCCGGTTCGTCATCAACCACCAGAATCATGGGGGGTGTTTGGGTCAATCGATTTTCTCCTAGGCCTGGATGTCGCCGGATTGCGACACTAAGTTATCATTATCACTACGATTTTTCTGAACGTCCATAGGCAACTGAATGGTGAGGCTGGCGCCTACACCCTTTCTGTTCTGCGCCCATACTGCGCCACCGTGTTCTTCAACAATTTTTTTGACGATGGCCAACCCCAATCCATTACCCTTCTCTTTGGTGGTCACATAAGGCTCGAATAGCCGACCCAGCAATTCTTCCTGAAACCCAGGTCCATTGTCCAATACCGTCAACTCCACATAACTGCGATCCGCCTCCTGGACAAAGCGCGTGTCCAACTCGATTCGCTGGTTCTTATTGCCTGCTAAGGCATCCCGGGCATTGGTCAGCAAATTATTAAGCACCTGTCGCAAACGACTTCGATCAGCCAAGATCAAAGGTAGCCGGTTATCCAGGTTCAGATCAAGGACCGCTGCATTGCCTTCGCCACGATACAATTCAACCACATCTTCGACCAGCTGATTGAGGTCCATTTGCTCGGGCTGCATTTGTTTGAGTTGTGCGTAGTTGGAAAAGGCATTGACCATGGATTTCATGGATTCGACCTGTTCGGAAATGGTTCGGGTAGCACGATCCAGGGTCTCTTGCTCATCCTTGTCCAGCTTACTCATACACCGGTGCCGGATACGCTCTGCTGATAGTTGAATGGGTGTTAAGGGATTCTTGATCTCGTGAGCCAGTCTACGCGCCACTTCGCCCCAAGCTGCGTCCCGCTGGGCCTGGATGAGCTTTGTCACGTCATCAAATACCACTACATATCCACCGCCTCGTCTCTTGCTAGCGCCCATTTTGGTACCACGACTGGTAATAACCTGCCGACCACGGGCTCCCACTACGGTCACTTCGGTGCGCCACTCCGGAATTTCATTATCTATGGCATTTTGAATCACATTAAAAAAAGGCTCAAGCTGTGAATATGACGTATTCAAGTTTTTTAGCGTGCTACCAATATCCTGTTTAAGGTTCACCAGAAGAATGTCACTGGCTGCCGAATTCAGGGTTCGCAAGCTACCTTTAACGTCAAAGGATAATACGCCAGATGACAAGTGGGTTAACACTGTTTCAAGATAGGTACGCTGGTCTTCGGTCTCTTGCTGACTGCGCCTGGCCACAGTCTGGGCCTGTTTAATCTTACGTGTCATCTTATTAAAGGATTTGACCAACACCCCCAGTTCATCACTACTGGATTCCGGCAATTGCTTGTCATACTCGCCCTGGGTGACTGCCCGAGTCCCTTCGGCAAGATCCCGCAAGGGCGCAGTCAACGCCCGTGCCGAAAAAATTGCGGCCCATACTGCGATAAGCAAGGTCATCAGGGTCACCAAAGTAAGCGTCAGCACAAAGCTCAGTTTCAAGGGTCCGCGCAAGTAGGCCAATTTATTAAATTCGGTAGAGGCTGTTTCAACGCTCTTACCCAGCTTGCTATAACGCAAAGGCAGCGGTTCGCGTACCTGCAATATACGCACCGGTTGTTTGACATCCAGGGGATAGATCGGAATAACAATCTGCAGCTCCAGATTTTCGTCACCAGTGGGTTCCAGGTTGGCATAGATCTCTCCCTGACGAAGCCGAGACAACACTGAAATACTCGGACGATTGGGGATCAAGGAACCCGTATAAAGATTGCTCGACGCAATGATACGGCCGTCCTGACTTAGAAGCGTGACTTCAGTGAATCCCGCCTGTTCGCGAAGATCATCAAGAGCCCGCACCATGGCCTGCTTGGAGTTGACCAGATCCAGGCCCGTTGCCAGGTTCTGTACCCGTTTAACGCGTTCTTCCTTAACCGCCTCAAGCGAGGTACGGCCCAACAACAAGGCATCGTCCAGGGCCTGCTCGATGCGCACATCAAACCAACTATCAATTCCCCGATGCAGGAACTGCACCGAGATGTAATAAACCACTGCCAGCGGTATAATGGCCAACAGCACATAGATGCCAATCAACTTTAGCGTCAGCCGAGACCCCAATATCCCTGCTCGCATTTGCAGCACCATGCGATAAACATGAGCGGCGATCAGCACCATCAACGCGATGATACCCACCACGCTCACCCCAAGTAGGGCAGAGTAGTAGACACCATAGACCTCGGAATGCAATGCGGCGGCACTGAGCATCGCCAGCGTCACAATCAGCAGGGTGCTGAGCACGACAGCCGGGACAGGTCCCATTAAGAAGCGGGTGAGGTCTCGACGCTCCATCGGGTCCAATCGCTATTGAGATGCCAGGGGGTGGCCAGGTAGGCCAGGGGGCGCAGTGGTACCGGCAGGGCCTCCACATCCATAAGCACCCGCATCTCCAACCAGTACTGGTTTGAGTCTGCTTTATTTTCAATCGTCACGGGCAAGGAAACCCTATCCAGGGTGCCCACATACTTAAGCGCTCGACTTTGGGTTGCAAAACTTCGTGACTCTCCGGAATTTTGCAAAGTCACGATATACAGGCCGGATAAGGCGTGATACTTCACCTGAGCCCGCAAGGTCCACTGTCCAAGACGCTTGTCCCAAAACCAGCGTGCTCTATACACCGCAAACTCTATCAGTATATCCAAGGGAATCCCACTGGTCAGCGCGGCTTCCACATCCTCACCTAAAACCAAGTCCATGTCTGCGGTGACGATCACCGCTTTGTCTGCCAACCAGGCTTGGGTGTTTTTGACCCGAAATTCACCCGCTACGGCGCTCGTTGCCACCAGCAAACCCATCAGCACCATGGGCGCATAACGTTTAAATTTTCTGCACGGCAGCATAATAGAAACCATCCATTCCAGCCTGTCCCGGAATACATTGCCTTCCGAACTTAAGCGCCACACCCATTGTCATCGTAGTCGTCAGTGCCCGGGTGTCCGGATGTTTTGCCATAAACCACTCAAGTTGATTCTCACCCTCATCCGGCAATATAGAGCAAGTCGCATAGACAAGCTTACCGCCACTACGCAGCAGGGGCCATAGGGAATCTAATAGATTTTTCTGCCGAGCAGCCAGGGCCTCAATATCTTTGGGGGTGCGCAACAATTTTATATCCGGATGGCGCCGAATGACACCGCTGCCTGAACAGGGCGCGTCAAGCAGGATACGATCAAAGGCCTCACCATCCCACCAGATCTGGGGCTCCAGTGCATCGCCTTCCACAAGCCTGGCTTTTAAGCCCAGGCGTTTCAGGTTCTCCTGCACCTTTTGCAGGCGATTGGCCGACACATCCAAGGCCACCAACTCCCGAAGACGGGGCTCAGTCTCAAGGATATGACAAGCCTTGCCCCCAGGTGCGGCACAGGCATCCAACACCCGCTGACCCGGTTTCAGATCCAGTAATGGCGTAGCTTGTTGGGCAGCCAGATCCTGCACCGCAACCAAGCCTTGCTCAAATCCTGGTAAGGCGCTGACCCCCAAGGGCTTCTCAAGGATAATGGCAACCGGTGAGTGGGGACTTGTGGAAGCCTTGATGTGGCTGTTTTTTAATGTTTCGAGATAGTCCTGTGGCTTACATCGAAGCCTATTCACCCGCAAGCTCATCGGCGGTTTTCGGTTATTAGCCAACAGAATGTCTTCCCAGCGATCGGGCCAGGCTTGTTTGATTTTCTCCACCAGCCAACTGGGGTGAGCACTCAAAACCGCAGGGTCCGAATTTAAATCTCGAATCAAGGCTTCGGCCTGCCGTTGGTAACGGCGCAGCAGGGCATTCACCAGACCCTTGGCCCAGGGTTTGCCCAACGGCATCACTGCGGCCACGGTTTCGTCCACTGCGGCATGGGCGGGAAGGCGCATTTCACGAAGTTGGTAGAGCCCGACGAGAATCAAGGCATGGAGGTCGGCGTCTTTGGCCTTCAAGGGCCGATCCAACAACGCCCGGCTAAGTGCATCCAACAGACCATACCAACGCAAGGTGCCAAATACCATCTCCCGTAACCGTGGAAATAGGTAGAGATCGGCCCTTGTGCGGCGACCCACCGTTGTCATGGCCTTGTCCAGAGACTGGCCTTTTTGGCTGACTTCGACCACCACCTGGGCCGCCACACAACGTTCATTCACCCCTCACCCCACCCCCTGGGTGCCAGACGCCAAGCTTCACGCCCCCAACACATCGCCAGGTTTTAGCTTATGACCATTTAAAAATTCCGGCAGGGCCATGGGGCGGCCTCCCGGCATCTGTAAACGCTCAATCAGCAACCCACCTTCGGCTGTGGCAATACACAGACCTTCGGCATCCGCCCTCAATATCGCTCCGGGCGCCCCGCTTGGTGTTCCACCGGTCAGGACGGTGGGCTGGGCTTGCCAGATTCTCATAACCTGACCGGACCAGCGAGTCCAGGCTACCGGCCAGGGGTTCAGCGCCCGCACCTGACGCGCCAACTCATCCGCAGGCCGGGACCAATCAATCTGCGCCTCGGTCTTGGTGAGTTTGGGTGCATAACAAGCCTCGGCATCATCCTGGGCCCTGGCCACAAGCTTGCCGTCTTCAAGCTGCCCCAGTGTGCCGACCAAAACCTGAGCACCCAGTTGGGCCAACTCATCGTGCAGCATACCGGCAGTATGGTCTTCACGAATGTCTATCTTTCTCTGCGCCAGTATGGCCCCCGTATCCAGGCCTGGGTCCATCTGCATAATGCTAATACCTGTAGCCGTGTCACCGGCAGCGATGGCCCGTTGTATTGGTGCCGCCCCTCGCCAGCGGGGCAACAAAGATGCATGCACGTTGATACAGCCCAGTCGAGGAATAGCCAGGATGGCCGCAGGCAGGATAAGCCCGTAGGCGACCACCACCATAACATCGACCCCCAGGGAAACCAGGGGTGATATCTGCGCACTGAACGTCTGGGGTTGATAACAACTTAAGTGGTGTTCCTGAGCATAGGCCTTGACCGCGCTGGCGCGTGGTGCGCGACCGCGGCCCGCAGGTCGATCAGGTTGGGTATACACCGCGCGCAACTCATGTTCGGATTCATGGATAGCCACCAAACTGGCTAAGGCAAATTCCGGGGTACCGGCAAAAACGATACGCAGCGGCATAGAAGCTAAGACACGTTACGTAATTGCTTGAGCATTTTCTTGCGTATGCGCTCTCGCTTTAAGGGCGACAGATAGTCGACAAAGACCTTGCCGTCCAAATGATCCATCTCATGCTGAATACATACCGACAACAAACCTTCGGCATCTAACACGAACGGTTCACCGTCGCGATTCAGGGCTCGCACCTGTACCCGCTGGTAACGTTCTACGACGTCATAAATACCGGGTACCGACAGGCACCCTTCTTCTGTCTTCTGTTTACCGTCCTGGTTCACAAACTCTGGATTGATAAACACCCTTAAGTCGTTACGTTCCTCAGAGGTATCGATAACAATGACCCGCCTGAGGACGTCCACCTGGGGAGCCGCCAAACCTACACCGGGGGCCTTGTACATCGTCTGGGCCATGTCATCCACGAGCCGCCGAATCTGGGCATCCACCTCGTCCACAGCTTTGGCAACAAGGTACAGTCGTGGGTCTGGGTACATCAAAATACTAAGCGTGGACATAAACTCTCTTACTAAAGTCAGTTAACTCAACAGTTGCAATAATGGCTTCTTAGCAGCATTCTTTACCACAGAAAACACAGGGTTGTAACACCTTTAATTCTCTGTGACCTCCGTGGTGAATAAGCGCAATACGAGATTGAGGGGCATAAAAAAAGAAAACGGAAATCTCGCAATTCAGATTTCAACCGTACACCTGGAGTTCAGGGTGAAATGGCCCAAAAACCCCATAAAGAATGATTCCTACAGGTCTCAACCGGGGCCACGAGGCACCCATACGATCCAAACATAGCGAATGCGATGCCCAAACTGACGGCCTGTCGAGCGTCAAATTGCTGACCGGTGACCATCAATAGCAGACGCTCCGACTTGTAGCACGGCCAAACTATCGGCTAGACTGGCCCGATGCGAATCATCAGCTTGATCATTCTAACACTATTGGTGGGCACACCGGCCCTGGCTGCGGTGGAGCTACAGCCCAATCACCCCGAGCGCTATACCGTGGTCCCAGGCGACACTTTGTGGGGTATTGCCGGCAAGTTCCTCAAGGACCCGTGGCGCTGGCCCGAGTTATGGAAGCGAAACGATCAAATCAAGAATCCCCATTTAATCTACCCAGGGGATGTGATGGTCTTAACCTTCAACGCCAAGGGTGAAGCAGAACTCCACGCCCTGCGTAGCAAACGCCTCACGGTCAAGCTATCACCTGCCATCTTTACTGAGCCAATCCAAGAGGCGATCACCACCATTCCACCCAAGGCGATTCAGCCTTTTCTAAGCCAACCATTGGTGGTGGACGACAAGACCCTGAGTGAGGCGGGCTACGTCACCGTGGGCGTAGAAGATGAAATTATCCTCGGCAAATATAGTAATTTCTATGCCCGGGGCATCAAGGGCAAGCCGGGTGATCTATTCAACATCTTTCGGCCTGGCAACAAATTTAAGCACCCGGAAACCGGCGAGCTCCTGGGGCTGGAGGCAATCTACCTGGGTGAGGCGCGACTGTTGGTTGCCGGTGACCCCGCCAAACTCGAAGTCACCCAATCCCGAAAGGAAATTATGCCCACCGATCGGATGTTACCCACACCCGAAGAAAGTCCTCTGCCTCGCTACCATCCCAGGTCACCGGAATCTGACATTCGTGGATATATCCTATCTGTTCTAGGCGGGGTCAGTGAGACCGGCTCGACCAGTATAGTGGCTATTAGCCTGGGCAAGCGCGATGGTCTCAAACAAGGTCACGTCTTGAACATCTTACGCCACGCAGGAACACATAAAGACCCGGTAACCAAGAAGACATATTCACTGCCCGACGAGATCACGGGCCAATTATTGGTGTTTCGGATTTTTGAACGCGTCAGTTACGGATTCATTCTGGAGGCCATCCGCCCGGTCAAACCCATGGACACCGTGCGCACTCCTTGAAGACCGAAGCTTCCACCTCATAGTGACAAGGGATGTCAAAAAATGGAAATCAAGGACGCCCCCTACTGGCTTAGCCTGCATCGGCTACAGGGCATAGGTAATGCCAAGCTTCTAAACCTCATTGCCCACTTCAAAAGCGCTGAGGCCGTATTTGCTGGCCGCCGTGCAGACCTGTCAGCGATCCTGGGGAACCACCCGGATGTGATAGCGTCTATCCAAAAAGGCCCGGATCGGTCGATGATTGAAGCCGATCTGGCTTGGCTGCAACAAGGCCACAACCATTTGATATGCATACTCGATACGGGTTATCCACCTTTGCTGCGAGAGATTCCCGATCCGCCTGGCCTGTTATACGTCAAGGGTCAGTCCAGTCTGTTGGCAGACCCTCAACTCGCCATTGTCGGTAGTCGAAATCCCACTCCTGCGGGTGTCGAGACCTGCCAACAATTTGCCGCCCACCTGTGTCAGGCGGGATTGACCATCACCAGCGGCCTGGCCCTGGGCATTGATGCCGCTGCCCATGAGGGCGCACTACAGTGTAATAGCAACACCATTGCCATCACGGGGACAGGCCTGGATCGGGTTTATCCTGCGAGCCACCACGATCTGGCACACCGTATCGCAGAACATGGCGCTTTGGTGTCGGAATTTCCTTTGGGCACACCCCCCCAACGGGGAAACTTCCCCCGCCGCAACAGAATCATCAGCGGTATCAGCCTGGGGACCCTGGTGACCGAAGCAGCCTTACGCAGCGGATCCTTGATCACCGCCCGTCTGGCCGCAGACCAAGGGCGTGAGGTGTTTGCCATTCCCGGATCCATCCACTCGCCCCTATCGCGGGGGTGCCATCAGCTGATCCGCCAAGGAGCAAAATTGGTGGAAACCGCCACCGATATACTCGAAGAACTGTCCCCCCTGGCGGCCACCTGGATCCAACCTGACAACGTCAAACCGAACCAAACCGGGGCCACAGACATTGATCCGGGACTCGCTACGCTACTGGCTTGCATAGGCCATGAACCGGTCGACCCGGACATGCTCGTAAAACGCACCGGATTGACGGCCGCCCAGGTTTCCTCCATGCTGTCGCAAATGGAGTTGCTGGGGCTGGTGTCCATATGCCCAGGCGGGTCCTACATGCGCAAAACTTAAGAGGCACTAAGGTTTCCCTCACCATGAAAGAAAATGTACTAGAAGTGTTGATGTATTTGTTCGAGAACTACATGGATGAGGACTCCGAACTCAACACCGACCAACAAGCTCTCATCAGTAAACTTTCCCAGGCGGGGTTTCAAAGTACGGAGATCACCAAGGCCTTTGCCTGGTTAGAAGATCTGTCCGCCATGTGTGATGATGAAGCCAAAGGCTTAATCAGCAACACGCCCCAGTCGGTCCGTCATTTCTCTTCGGATGAAGAGAGAAAGCTTGATGCGATCACACGCGGCTTTTTGTTGAGACTGGAGCAATACGGCATACTGGACGGCTTTAGCCGCGAACTGGTTGTTGACCGCATTATGGCCCTGGAAACTGAAGAGATTGATCTTGAACAACTGAAATGGGTCGTCATGATGGTGCTCTACAATCGGCCGGATCGCGAGGAGACCTATGCGTGGCTGGAAGATCTTGTGTTTGAGGACTTTCAGGATGCCGTTCACTAGGCTGCTGTCACTGAAGCCCCACCACAATCTGGCAACCCCTTTCAATTACGATCCAGCAAGTTACACCCACGCCGACAACCTACCCGATCGAACCTGAACCAGATCCTCCACGCATAGCAATATGACCAAGAACCTCATCATCGTCGAGTCACCTGCCAAAACCAAAACCATCAAGAAGTACCTCGGCAAAGATTTTAACGCCCTGGCCACCTATGGCCATGTCCGCGATCTCATCCCTAAAACTGGTGCCATCGACACTGAAAATGGGTTTGAAATGAAGTATGCGGCCATCGACAGAAACAAAAAACATGTCGACGCCATTATCAAGGCGCTTAAAAAATCCGACGTGCTATACCTGGCGACTGATCCCGACCGGGAAGGTGAGGCCATATCATGGCATCTTTACGAAATGCTAAAAGAGAAGGGTTTGCTGGAAAACAAGGATGTCCATCGAGTAGAATTTTTCGAGCTTACCAAGTCTGCTATTCAAAAAGCTATAACACAACCGCGCGAGTTATCGGCCAAACTTATTGACGCCCAACAGGCGCGTCGTGCATTAGACTATTTAGTGGGCTTTAACCTTTCGCCACTGTTGTGGAAAAAAATCAGGCGTGGTCTATCGGCCGGGCGTGTGCAGAGTCCGGCCTTAAGAATGATCTGCGAGCGCGAAGAAGCGATCAATAAATTTGAACCTAGAGAGTACTGGACCATCGAAGCTGACCTTAAGGCAGACAAAACCGAGTTCGGCGCCAAGCTCACCTACTTTGATGGCGAGAAACTGGATCAATTTGCTATCGGCAACCAAAACCGCGCCGATAAAGTGGAATCTGTGTTAACAAAACAGGCCACTGGAAAACTGACGGTATCCAAGGCCGACAAGAAAAAACGCAAACGACACCCTGCGCCACCGTTTACCACATCGACCCTGCAACAAGAGGCGGCACGCAAGTTGAGTTACGCGGCACAACGCACCATGCGCATTGCCCAACAACTCTATGAAGGCATCGAAATTAACGGTGAAGCGACGGGTTTAATCACCTACATGCGCACTGACTCTGTCAATCTGGCCGCAGAGGCGGTTAACGAGATTCGCGCATTTATCGAAGAACGTTATGGCAAAGAAAACCTGCCAGATGAACCGCAAACCTATAAAAATAAATCCAAGAATGCCCAAGAGGCCCATGAGGCAGTACGCCCCACCTCGGTCACCCTGGTACCCGACCAGCTTAAAGACGCACTGAAACCAGAACAACTCAAACTCTACGAACTGATCTGGAAGCGGGCAGTGGCCTGCCAGATGATCCATGCCACTATGGATACGGTGAGCATCGATTTGACCCCTGGGACGAACGGCAAAAAAGATCACGCCGGTAATATATTTCGCGCCACCGGTTCCACCGTAGTTAATCCGGGATTCATGGCGGTCTACCAGGAAGGCAGTGACGACAGCAAACCCGAATCCGATAGCCAAAAAATACTCCCCCCCATGAAGGAGGGTGACGAAATTGGGTTACAGCTTATCCGCAAAGAACAACATTTCACTGAACCCCCACCCCGATTTAGTGAAGCCAGCCTGGTGAAGACCCTTGAGGCCCACGGTATCGGTCGACCCTCCACCTATGCGTCTATTATTTCTACCCTGCAAAACAGAGAGTATGTCACTACTGACAGACGCCGGTTTACGCCAACAGATGTAGGCATGGTCGTCAATAAATTCTTGTCTGGGCATTTTTCAAAATACGTGGATTATGACTTTACTGCAAAGCTTGAAGACGACTTGGATGCCATTTCCCGCGGCGAACAGGAATGGAGGCCCTTGCTGGAAAAATTCTGGACCGAATTTAAAAAGGAGGTAGATCACAAGGAGGCTACTGTGGATAGAAAAGACGTCACCCAGGAAGAAATGGATGAAAACTGTCCGACCTGCGGCGCCAAACTCTCGACCCGTCTTGGCCGCCATGGCAAATTCGTGGGCTGCACCGCCTACCCGGAGTGTAAGTACACAAGAAATCTTGACGATGAACCCGGCGCCTCCAACGAACCCGAGGTGGTAGAGGGGCGCCAATGCCCCAAGTGTGAATCAAATCTGGTCATCAAGCGAGGCCGTTACGGTAAATTTATCGGTTGTAGTAGCTACCCGGACTGCAAACACATGGAGCCTCTGGAAGCGCCTGAAGACACAGGCGTCACCTGCCCCGAGTGCAAACAAGCCTCCATGCTCAAACGCAAATCCAGATACGGCAAGGTATTTTATTCCTGTGCCCGTTACCCGGATTGTAAATATGCAGTCTGGAACGAACCCCTGGATGAGCCCTGCCCTGAGTGTCAGCACCCTATCTTAACTTTAAAGACCACCAAGCGCCGGGGAACAGAGAAAGTCTGTCCACAAAAAGAATGCAAATACGCCGAACAGATCGAGGCGCCGGAGGCCTAACCGCACCCATTTTAGAACAGACCTTCTGGTATCGCCTTGTCCGGCGCAACAACAACCGGCGGGGCAACGGTGGTTTCATCTCCGCTCTCTATATCTTCCGCCCTGGCTATGCCAACAATAAAATACTCTCGGTAACCGATAGGATCATCGTCTGTAGTGGGTTGGCCTGTATCCATGTTGATTTGTGCGCTGGTAATGCCACGCGGTGGAATTCGCGGCTCTTCCAGCGTCCCCGCCAACGCCACGCGCATGTAATCTATCCAAATCGGTAGCGCTGCCCGGCCACCGGCCTCACCACGGCCCAAAGACCTGGGCTGATCGAAACCCACCCATACGGTTGTAACCAAGCCACGATTAAACCCTGAGAACCAAGCATCGCGAAAATCATTGGTGGTGCCCGTTTTGCCAGCCAAATCCTTGCGTTTTAACACCAAGGCGCGACGCCCGGTACCCACCTTGATGACGTCTTGCAACATGCTGGTCATGATATAGGCATTTTCAGCGCTGATAGCCCGCTTCGCATAGCGTGGCCTTTTCTGTTGGGCGGGCTCTACCAATTTACCTTCGGGTTTTGCTCCTCGTCGCTTGTCCCCAGCATTAGTATCTAACTCCGTTAGCTCTGTTTGCTCATCAGATGATTCATTCCTAACCGTAACTTTTGGCTCTTCGGCCTTTTCGGACACGCAGGTCGCGCAAACAATGGTGGGATTGGCGCGCTCAACAATGTCGCCGGCGCCATTTTCTACGCGCTGAATGACATAGGGTTCTATAAGAAACCCACCGTTAGCAAATACGGCAAAACCAGATACCACCTCCATAGGTGTAAGCGAGGCCGTGCCCAATGCCAAAGACAGATTTTTCGGCAGACGTTCTTCATCAAAACCAAACCGCTGGAGATATTTTACAGTAAACTCTGGCCCAAGCGACCGCAACAGACGCACGGATACCAGGTTTAAGGATAAGGTCAACGCCCGGCGCAGGCGGGTTGGACCGAAAAACTTACCACTATAATTTTCTGGGCGCCACACACCCTCCAGCTGAACATCCGGCACTACGATAGGCGCACCGCTTACCCGGCTGGCAGCAGTAAATCCCTTCTCCAGAGCTGCGGAGTAAATAAAGGGCTTGATATTCGACCCAGGTTGCCGTCGTGCCTGTATCACCCGGTTAAACTTGCTATCAAAAAAATCAAACCCGCCACTCAGGGCGACCACCCGGCCATCCTGTGGTTCTATCGACACGATTGCGCCACTGACTCCAGGGACTTGAGCCAACCACCATTCATCCTGTCCTGCTTTATCAGCTCGTTTCTCGGCATAGATGACATCGCCCACACGCAAAATATCTGTAACCCGTTTTGGGTTAGGCCCTTTACTGTTTCCGCTGATGTAAGGGCGTGCCCATTTTAGTCCTTCCCATTCCAGGCTGATGGTCTGTCCCTGACCGATATAGGCCTGTAAGGTCTCGGCGTGGGTGACCATCACAATGGCGGGTACCAAATGGGCAGACCGGGATACTTTGGCCAGAACCTTGTCGAGCAAAATGGGGTCGGCTGCCTCACCAATTTGCACTCGCCTTAGGGGCCCACGATAACCGTGACGCCGCTCATAGGCCATCAGTCCATCACGCAGCGCAACATCGGCGGCCCGCTGGCGAGTGGCGTCTATGGTGGTGTATACCCTGTAGCCCCCGCCATAGGCCATATCACCATATTTGCGCACCATATAGTGCCGTACCATCTCGGCCACATAGGGGGCCGAAACCTCGATCGCCGCCCGATGTTTAGTTGCAGTCAACGCCGACAGCCGGGCTTGGCTATGAATTTTCTCGTCAATAAATCCCAGCTTATACATTCTGTCGAGGACATAGTTGCGCCGTGCCTTGGCATTTTCCGGGTTGCTCAGGGGATTATTTCTTGACGGCGCCTTGGGCAAACCTGCCAACATGGCCATTTGCGGCAGTGTCAGCTCTGTCAGGGGATGGCCATAGTACATATGGGCAGCGGCGGCGAAACCGTAGGAACGGTGACCCAGGAATATTTTATTGAGATACAACTCAAGTATCTGATTCTTCTCCAGTTCCTGTTCGATCTTAAACGCCAACAAGATTTCCTTTATCTTTCGGGTATAGGTCTTTTCCGGGCTTAGAAAATAGTTTCGCGCCACCTGCATGGTGATCGTGCTCGCCCCTTGACCGTGCCCACCGCTACGTAGATTAGCGATAGCGGCGCGTATAATGCCCAGAAAATCCACGCCCTGGTGCACATAGAAAGAATCGTCTTCTGCAGCCAGCACCGCCTTGATTAACAGGGTCGGTACTTCTTCGGTGTGGACGGGCACCCGTCGCTCCTCGCCAAATTCCGCCATCAATTCACCCCTGGCGGTATAGACTCGCAGGGGCACCTTGAGTTGTATATCCCTCAATGTCTCGACTGCGGGTAGAGATGGGGAGACCACCAGGGCCACCACCGCCAAACCCAGGAGCCCGGTGACCACCAAACCCAACACCCCAGTAAGCAGGTTAATAGGAGAAATGCTTAACTTTTTCATATAGTTATGAAACCTTACGATAAAAATCGGATAGACCGCCGGTCGGATTTTATAGGAATTTCACCCGCTACACCCAAAAAGTCTGTTGTGTTTTAGATTTGTTATCGACTATAGTTGCGATTGCATTTAAACCAAGTTGGGATATTATGCCTGTAACCATCAGAAAGTAGGCGACTTTTTTGGAAATTTTTGCCAAAAAACAACAATCCATCGTAGGTGTGGATATCAGTTCCTCTGCGGTCAAGGTCCTTGAGCTCAGCAAGAGCGGCGACCACTACCGGGTGGAACGCTATACTGTGGACCCGCTGCCCCAAAATGCAGTGGTGGAAAACGCCATTACTGACGTCGATCAGGTTGGCCATGCTGTGGAGCGTGCTATCAAACGTTCGGGCACCCGCTGCAAGCACGCCGCCGTGGCGGTCGCCGCCTCCCATGTGATCACCAAGACCATCACCATGACCTCAGGGCTGAACGAGTCAGAACTCGAAACTCAGATTGAGCTGGAAGCTGACCACTATATCCCCTACCCCCTGGATGAGGTCAACCTGGATTTCGAGGTCATTGGCCCGTCTGGGTCTGACCCCAACCAGGATGAAGTGCTCATCTCCGCTTGCCGCAAGGAAATCGTAGACGATTATATTGCGGTGATAGAACAGGCGGGCCTCGCCCCAGCGGTCGTGGACGTAGAATCCTACGCCATGGAAAGCGCCTACACCCTCATTGCCAAACATCTTCCTGGTGGTGGCATGGAAAAGACCATTGCCATTCTCGATTTTGGCGCCACCACCATGCACATGAATGTGATGCATAACAATCGATCAATTTACACCCGTGACCACGCCTTCGGTGGCAAACAGTTAACCGAGGAAATTCAGCGCCGCTACGGCCTGTCCTATGCTGAGGCGGGTCTGGCCAAGAAGGTAGGGGGGCTACCGGACAACTACCAAACCGACATCCTCCACCCTTTTATGGAGGCCATGTGCCAGGAAACTACCCGGGCGCTGCAGTTCTTTTACTCATCGAGCCAATTTAGTAGCGTAGACCAGGTCTTGATAGCGGGCGGCTGCGCCCAGATATTGGGCGTAGACGAGTTGATCGCCAATCGGGCGGGAATCCACGCGTCAGTAGCCAACCCATTTACCAGCATGTCACTGGCGTCCCGAATCAAACCCCAATCCCTAAGCGGTGATGCACCCTCTTTAATGGTGGCATGCGGCTTGGCGATGCGGAGTTTTGAGCAATGACGAAGATCAATCTCCTACCCTGGCGTGAAATGCGTCGCCGCCAGCTGGACCTTCAGGTCCTGCGAGGCAGTTTCTTTGCCTGGGCTTTGATGGGGCTCTTGGCCCTTTATGTCAATCTTCACCTCAACGGAAAGATCAGTGCGCAAAATGTCAGGAACGACTACATCCAGAAAGAGATAGGAAAACTGGAGGATCAGATCAAGGAAATCAAGGAATTAAAAAAGAAGCGCGCCGACCTCATCTCACGCATGGACGTCATCCAACGCCTGCAAGGTGATCGTACGCGAATAGTCCATATCTTCGATGACCTTGTCAGAAAACTGCCTGAGGGAGTGTACCTTACCGGGTTTAAGAAAAAAGGAACAACAATTAACTTAACGGGTATAGCTCAATCAAACGGTCGCATTTCTCTCTTTATGCGCCAACTTGATGCATCAGAGTGGTATACCAACCCACGGCTTCAGGTTATCAATATCACCCAAGATGGCGGTCTACGTGTCAGCAAGTTCACGCTTCAGGCTACCCTGGCACAGAAGAAGACCATTTTGGCCGATGAGAGCATAAACTAAACTGTTATGTTAGCCGACGACCTAAAAAATCTAGACATAAACGATATCGCTTCGTGGCCCATACCTATAAAAATAATAGGTACCGTTATAGTGTCGGCGTTGATTCTTGCTCTCGGCTACTGGTTTTTTATTCAAGATCAACTGGACACCCTTGATAAAGCCGAGCGCAAGGAGCAAGCACTTCGTGCCAACTTTTTGACGAAAAAGGCCCTGGCAATCAATCTACCGGCCTACAGGAAACAAATGGCCGACATGGAAGAAGACTTTGGAGTCATGCTACGCCAGCTTCCCAACAAAACTGAGATTCCAGAACTGCTGATCGATATCACCCAAGCGGGCCTAAGCCGGGGCTTGAAATTTGAACTCGTTAAACCCGGCACAAAGATCTATTCGGATTTTTACGCAACACTCCCAATCGACCTAAATGTAGTGGGCACCTACCATGAGCTGGGCCAATTCGTTAGCGATCTGGCCGCCTTGCCGCGCATTGTTTCGTTGGGCAATATCGATATTACACCGGTAAAAAATAAGCTTTCCATGAAAACAATTGCACTCACTTACCACTATCTGGATGAAGAGGAAATCGCCGCGCAATCTGCTACAAAAAACAAGAAAAAGCGTAGGCGTAGATAACGCATTATGCGTGGCATAAAAAAATATCTTGTAATCATCATCAGCTTGATCCTGGCCGGTTGTGGTGGCGCCAATGTCGATGATCTGCGCGAATTCACCAAAAATGCACACAAAGGCAAAAAGCCCAGGGTTGAACCTTTACCACTCTTTCAACCACAGGCAGGTTTTGCCTACACGGCATCGGACCTGACAGATCCTTTTTCACCCACTAATCTGCGTCCTGTAAAGGCACCACTAGGCGCCAGCCACGGCGACAAGTCACCCGACCCCCATCGGCGTAAAGAACCACTGGAGTCTTATCCCTTGGACTCCCTGGCCATGGTTGGAACATTGGGAAGGAACAACCAGACCTGGGTCATCGTTCGGGCGCCAGACGGTAGCGTTCACCATGCCCATATGGGTAACTATATCGGTGAAAACTATGGACGAATTATAGGGCTATCAGATTCCAGAATTAAAATTATGGAGCTCGTGCTGGACCAAAGTGGTAGATGGGTGGAACGGGAGACGGGTCTAGCCGTCGTTGACTAGCGATAGGGGCAAATAATTATGAACACTTCACATAGAAGAACACAAACAATGAAAGTGACCGATAAATCACTGTTCATTTTTATCGGACTATTTTTTTTCTCCCTTAGCTCTTCGGCAGCCACCTTAAAAACGCTTTCATGGCAAGAAGGGGAGGGGCAACCAACGCTACGGGTAGCCGTGGATGGCAAGGCCACATTCTCTACCAGTGAGTTACAGGGCGGTCAACGACTACGCGTTACCCTCGAAAACACCAAGCTTCCCAACAACCCGTTAAATATCGGCAGCAAAGGAATTGTAAAAAGCGTGGCTCCCTTTGCTAGCGATGACGGTCGTTCGGTTCATATTGATATATTGGTCAGCGAACCGAGCAGATTAGAAGTCAATCGCCGGAAAAATATTTATCTCTTGGTTATCAAGCCAATAAATGCGCCATCTACCACCCCTTCTACCCATGCTCATGATGCACCCAAAACGGTTGCTTCTAATGCCTACAGCCATGTTAAACCCAACCCGATTTCTTCAGCCCCTACTAAAGATCATTCGCCATCAAACATATTAAAGAACATTAAGTTCGACACACTGTCTGGAGGGCGTGTACTGATAAAGCTCAACATGACCCACCAGCCTGCGGAACCAGGTAGTTTTAGTATTAACAAACCCGCTCGTATAGCACTGGACTTTTTTGATACTCAAAGTAGTTTTGGGAGCAAGACTATACCAGTAGAATTGGGTGTCGTAGAAACGATATCAGCAATTGAAAGTCAAGGACGTACGCGCATCGTGCTCAATCTCCTGACACCGGTGGGATACAAAACCAAAATAGAACCCGATGGATTGGTTATAACGATTGATGGCTCTACAAACCAGGCCAATCAACCGGTCAAAAAAACAGGGACGGTCAATTTTGCCAAACCCACGTCTGATGGTTCTCACACCCTGGAGGGTGTGGACTTTCGGCGCGGCGCTAAGGGAGAGGGCAAGGTGATCATTAATCTCTCCGACGATACCACTGGAATCGATATTAAAGAGCAAAGTGGTGAGATTGTCATCGACTTGTTGAACACCAATTTGCCGGACAAACTGGAGCGCCGACTGGATGTTGTCGATTTCGCAACACCGGTGCGGACCATTGACACGTTTCGTTTCAAAAATAGCACCCGCCTGATCATACAGGCTAGTGGAAGATTTGATCACCTGGCCTATCAGTCAGGAAACGTGCTCACCATCGAAGTTAAACCCTTTGGTAAGGAAGAGGAAGAAAAGCGCAAAGCGGATGAATTTGGTTACTATGGTGAGACTTTGTCACTCAATTTTCAAAACATCGAAGTACGGGCTGCCCTGCGTGTCATTGCCGATTTTACTGGCCTCAATTTTGTCACCAGTGACACCGTTAAAGGTACATTGACACTACGACTCAAAGACGTCCCCTGGGATCAAGCGCTGGATATCATTTTGAGCGCAAAGGGTTTGGCTAAACGCGCCAAAGGAAATGTAATCTGGGTCGCACCGGCAGAAGAAATTGCCGAAAAGGAAAAGATTGCACTCAAGGCCAGCAAGGCGGTGGCGGATTTGGAACCCTTGGTCAGTGAGTTGATACTGATCAACTATGCCAAGGCAAGCGACATCGCTGAACTTCTTAAATCGGTAAAATCGATATTGCCTCAAGACGCCAGTGCCGGCAACCTTACAACTATCTCAGTTGAAAGTTTTGAGACTGTCTCAAACAGCCTGCTTTCACCTCGCGGTAACGTCACTGTCGATGCCCGCACCAATTCACTTCTGGTCCAGGATACCCGGGCACAGATACGGTCGGTGAAAAAACTTATCGCCAAATTAGATAGGCCGGTAGAGCAAGTGATGATCGAAACCCGCATTGTCGAGGCCAGCGATGATTTTAGCCGCTCCATAGGCGCCCGGTTTGGTATAACCAATCGCAACCGCTCACTCAATATCCCGGGTTCTCCCGGGACAAATGCCGGCGACGCCGTGCTCACGGGCCAATTGGAAAACGCTACCGACATCTATAATGAAGACACCTATCTGATCAATGGCGCGGGGCTCAACGTCAATCTCCCCTCTCCTGGTGTTGATGGCGACCCTGCGGGATCCATCGCCTTTACCCTGTTCAAGATTGCATCGACCCATTTGCTGGCCCTGGAATTGAGCGCCCTGGAATCTGAAGGCCGCGGTAAGATCATCGCCAGCCCGCGCCTAGTCACCGCTAACGATAAGGAGGCCCGCATCGAACAAGGCGAGGAGCGCGTTGTAATATCCACAAGTTCATTGGGTGGCACTACGGCCGCTTCAGGTAGCTCCACCAGATTTACAGTTATCGAAGCCAAGCTCAGTCTCACTGTGACCCCACACATCACACCGGATGACAGCGTTATCCTTGATGTAAACATCACTAAGGATAATTTCAATACCCCCACGGGTCCCGCCAAAGACACCAAATCCATCAAAACCCAGGTCCTGCTCAACAATGGCGAGACCGTAGTCATTGGTGGTATTTATCAACAAGAAATGGTGAATACTAATAAGAAGATCCCATTGCTGGGCGACATCCCTATTCTGGGCAACTTCTTTAGGAAAAAAGAGAAGCTCGACAATAAGGTGGAGCTGTTAATATTCCTAACCCCTCGGATCCTGGCGCAAGAACTAAAGTCCCGTTAACAGGCAACCTGGGCCAGTGTGGACCTACACCATCGCCATTAACAAGGCATGCTGATACCGTTTACTTTTGGCTTTCTACTAATGGGCAACTTTAGTGAGTCCGCGCAGCGCGCAGTATAGAGGCCCTGTGAATATTCCACTGATGTTGCACTAAATCATTGCTAATGTCCGAAAGCATCTTCCTCATCGGCCCCATGGGCGCTGGTAAAACCACCATCGGCCGGCAACTGGCCAAGATACTGGACATGCACTTTATTGACTGTGATCACGCCATTGAGGAGCACACAGGTGTCAAAATTCCCGTCATCTTTGAGATTGAGGGCGAATCTGGGTTCCGTAAAAGGGAGTCCGCCATGTTGGACGAACTCACCGCCAAACCCAATATCGTGCTCGCAACCGGTGGTGGCGTGATCCTTTCTGAAGCCAATCGGCGGCTATTGCGCAGCCGCGGACATGTGGTATACCTGCAAACATCTGTGAATACCCAACTGGAAAGAACGCGCAACAGCCGCAATCGCCCCCTACTTGATACCGATGACCGCCGCGCTCGACTCGAGGAAATTATGCGATTACGAGAGCCCCTCTACCGCCAGGAGGCGGATCTGATCATCGATACGGAAGGTCGTTCTCCTACCCGGGCCGCCCAAAAAATCGTGGAAAAGATTAATACAAAGTGAATACCCTGCATGTAGAAATTCCCGGGCGACGTTACCCGATATTCATTGGTACCGGATTATTAGACCAGCCATCTCTGCTTGAGCCCTACATCAAGGGAAAACAGGTATTGGTGGTCAGCAACGAGACCGTGGCCCCCTTCTATATCGAACGACTTCAATCTCAACTTGGCCAATATGAAGTACACCGCATCATTCTTGCCGATGGGGAACAGTACAAAAATATCGATACCCTCAATACCATTTTCGATGCCTTGCTTGAGACACCCTGTGACCGGGACGTAACCCTCATTGCTTTGGGGGGTGGGGTGGTGGGAGACATTACAGGATTTGCTGCCGCATGTTACCAGCGTGGGGTCGCCTATATTCAGGTTCCGACCACCCTCCTTGCCCAGGTGGACTCCTCGGTAGGGGGGAAAACAGCGGTCAATCACCGCCTGGGCAAAAATATGATCGGGGCCTTCTATCAGCCCCGCTGTGTCATAGCCGATACCGGGGCCTTGAGCACCTTAGCTGACCGGGAGCTGGGCGCTGGCCTTGCCGAAGTCATAAAATACGGACTGATTCGCGACATCGAATTCTTTGAGTGGCTGGAAGAACACCTGGATCAAATCTTGCGGCGGGACAACGACGCTCTGGTCTACGCCATCGAACGATCGTGCCAGAACAAAGCCGATATCGTAAGCCAGGACGAACACGAAGCGGGTATACGCGCCATCCTCAATCTCGGCCACACCTTTGGCCACGCCATAGAGACCGGCATGGGCTATGGTGTGTGGTTACATGGCGAAGCAGTTGCGGTTGGCATGGTTATGGCCGCCGACCTTTCGCGACGTAGCGGCTGGCTGTCCGAATCAAAATTTAGACGGGTTGAGACGCTCATCCATCGGGCTGGACTACCGACAACGGCCCCCAGTGAAATGACAGAGCCTCGTTTTCTGGACCTCATGGCCGTAGACAAAAAAGTCCACGCGGGCCAACTGCGATTAATCTTGTTACAAGACATCGGCAAGGCCGTTATCAGCGATGACTTTGATCAAACACTGCTGAAACAAACGCTAAACAGGGTGTCGGGCTGAAGCTCGACCTTCTACATTCCCAACCGTAATAAGCTTGTAGGCCGGAATTCAACCGCCAGGGACCTCGGCACCCGTAGTGTGCGGCCACACACGGAAGGGTATGGTGGCAGGGATCGTTCCCAATGATTCTTCTGCATTTCCCCCGTCCATGGGGGGCCAGAAGTGCGAAGAAATCATCTGGAATGATTTTGTCATTCCGCCAGCAAGACATATCCGGGTCTTTGCCACAGAGACACGGAGGACACTAAGAATAACCTTATCCAATAGTTGGTACTGGCAATTAAGATTGTTTCGAGGATATTCCCTTAGAGCGACTATGCAAGTTTACTTTTCTCAGTGCCTCTGTGGCAAATGTACTGGTTTACCCACTCAGAGCCACATTTCCATCGCCCACCATCTACGGTAGGGTAGGCGGTAATATGCCAGAACTTGCCCCCTATGCCGCCAGTGATGTCCATTCGCGAGGACGTCGTTATCCGGAACCGGCCCCTTCCCACCGTGGGGAGTTCCAACGGGACCGTGATCGCGTCATCCATTCCACCGCATTCCGCCGCCTGGAGTACAAAACCCAGGTGTTTGTTAATCACGAAGGTGACCTGTTTCGTACCCGCCTGACCCATTCCATTGAGGTAGCCCAAATAGGTCGCTCAGTAGCCCGTGCCCTTGGGCTCAATGAAGACCTCACCGAGGCCATCAGTCTGGCCCACGATCTGGGACATACGCCCTTTGGCCACTCCGGCCAAGATGCCTTAAATGGTTGTATGGGCGATTGGGGTGGCTTTGAACACAACCTGCAATCCCTTCGGGTTGTTGACCACTTGGAAGAAAAATACGCTGAATTTCCTGGCCTCAACCTCACCTTCGAAACGCGCGAAGGCATTCTAAAACATTGTTCGTTAAAAAATGCCGGGGCCCTGGGCGATATCGGTGCTCGTTTTATCAACCAGAAACAGGCCAGTCTGGAGGCGCAACTTGCCAATGTGGCGGATGAGATTGCCTACAACAATCATGACGTGGACGATGGCCTGCGCTATGGGCTAATAAGCATCGAACAACTACAGGAAGTGGCGCTATTTGCGGAACAATACAATTGCGTAACTCAAAAATACCCAGGGCTGGATAAGCGGCGACACATTCATGAAACCATACGCCGCATGATCAACTATGTGGTGATCAACCTCATCGACCACAGCCAAAACCTGCTCACACAATCTGCGGTGACCCATATTGGCAATGTCCGCGATGCCGGACGCGTTCTAATTGACTACGATACCGAGGTCAAGGAAAAGACGCTTGCCCTCAAACGATTTCTGCGCGAGCATCTTTATAACCACCATCGGGTAAGGCGTATGAGTCACAAGGCCACCCGAGTCATAGAACAACTCTTTAATGCCTTTATGGACGACTATCGAATATTGCCCCCCCAATATCAAAGCCGAATTCAAGCTTGTGATAAACCTGATGGCAAAACCGGATGGGCCAGAATCGTGGCCGACTACATCGCCGGCATGACCGACCGCTACGCCATCGCCGAACATTCCCGCTTGTTTGACCCGCCGAGACCTACTTGAGAAATGATGTGGGCACAAATACCGCCACTGAAAGTGGCCTTTTCAGCCCACCTCGGGGTCTCGACCGACTCCTCCGCAGATGGGGTGAATCAGGGCTTCCCAATGGAACCAAAGGGTCAGGCAGGAATGGCACTTTAAGTTAAGTACCATTCCTGCCTGACCCCAGTTACGGGCCAACCCGATATTCCGTATATTTTGAGTGGGTTTAATTGAACCCCACTCCCCCAAACCGGTATACTTTGCGCCCTTTGCCTGCACGCCCAGGCGGGGCTCCCCGTCTGCCCAGCTTATGCATCTGTGCAGTCGGACAGAATCGACATTAATTTTTGGATTTGAAAACCTGTGAGCAAGAATACCCGCATCCACGGCGGCCTGTACCGCCCGGAATTTGAAAAAGACAGTTGCGGCTTTGGCCTGATCGCTCAAATGGACGGGAAACCGAGCCATTGGTTGGTACAAACCGCCATCAACTCCCTGGCCTGTCTTACCCACCGTGGCGCCGTGGCGGCAGACGGCAAGACCGGCGATGGTTGTGGCCTATTACTCCAAAAGCCAGATGGATTCCTGCGCACGGTAGCCGATGAGGCCAATATTTCACTTAACAGACTCTATGCCGTGGGCATGGTGTTTTTGAGTACCGACACCAAATTAGCGGACCAGGCCAAAAACCAACTCGAAACCGCTGTGACCCAAGCTGGTCTGTCTGTCGTCGGATGGCGGGCTCCGCCCATCGACCCACAGGCCTGCGGCGAAGAGGCCCTGGCGTCACGCCCCCATATCGAACAGGTCTTTGTCAACGCTCCTCAAAACATGAGCCCAGATGAATTTGAACGCAAGCTGTTTGTCGCCCGTCGGCGCACGGAAAAGGCTGTCACTGACAGCGATGACACCTTTTATATTCCCAGCCTGTCGTCCAAGCTGCTCTCCTACAAAGGCCTGGTCATGCCCGGAAACTTGTCCCAATTCTATGCTGATCTCAAGGACCCCCGGCTGGAATCGGCGCTGTGTGTATTTCATCAACGTTTTTCAACCAACACCTGGCCTCAGTGGCGTTTGGCACAGCCATTTCGCCTGCTTGCCCACAATGGTGAAATCAACACCATTCAGGGCAACCGCAATTGGTCGGTAGCCCGAGGCCATAAATTTGAAACTCCACTTATAAAAAACATGGCCGACATTCGGCCCCTGGTCTCCATGGACGGATCAGACTCCAGCAGCCTGGACAACATGCTGGAAGTCTTGCTTGCCGGCGGCATGGACATCTTTCGCGCCATGCAGCTTCTGATCCCACCGGCTTGGCAAAACATTCAAACCATGGACCCGGATCTACGCGCCTTCCATGAATACAATTCCATGCACATGGAGCCCTGGGACGGCCCCGCCGGCATCGTGCTCACCGATGGTCGTCACGCCGCCTGCGTCGTGGACCGCAATGGCCTGCGCCCTACCCGTTATGTTATCACCCAGGACCGCCATATCACCCTGGCTTCGGAAATTGGCGTCTATGACTATAAACCCGAAGACGTGGTGGCCAAGGGCCGTCTCAAACCCGGCCAAATGATCGCCGTCGATATCGAAACCGGCACCCTTCTCCTACCCGAAGATATCGAACAATCACTCAAGCAACGGCATCCCTATCGGCAGTGGATTAACGACCATGTCACCCACATCAGGTCGGTACTGGATGAAGAAGTCAATTGCAGCGTGGCCATGAACCCGGCTACCCTGAACATCTATCAAAAGATGTTTCAGATCAGTTTCGAAGAACGGGACCAGATATTGCGCGTGCTGGCCGAGGCAGGCCAGGAAGCCATCGGCTCCATGGGAGACGATACCCCTTTACCGGTACTATCAAAACAAGTGCGTTCACTGTACGACTACTTTCGCCAGCAATTTGCCCAGGTAACCAATCCCCCCATCGACCCGCTACGGGAACAGATCGTCATGTCTTTAGAGACCTGTTTCGGCCGTGAGAAGAATTTATTCGAGGAAACATCCGAACACGCCCATCGATTGCTGGTGAATTCGCCGGTATTGTCCGCCAGCAAGTTCAACCAACTACTGTCCATTGACGACTCGGCCTACAACCACGTCCGAATCGACCTGAATTATTCGGTTGACAAACCCCTGGAAGCCGCCATTCGTCACATCTGCGATGAAGCGGTTGAGGCGATCAATAACGCTGCCACCATCGTCGTGCTCAGTGATCGCGATATCGCCCATGACAAACTTCCTATACATGCCCTGCTCGCTACCGGCGCGGTCCATCATCGGCTCATCGCCGAAGGCCTGCGTTGTGATGCAAACATTGTGGTGGAGACCGCCACCGCCCGGGACTCTCATCATTTTGCGACATTGATTGCTTATGGCGCAACGGCCATTTTTCCCTATATGGCCTATGACTGTCTATGTGACATGTTGCGCAGTAAAGAGATTCCTGACGGCGATGCAGTCAAATTGTCACAAAACTATCGCAAGGGCATCAACAAGGGTCTGTACAAAATCATCTCCAAGATGGGCATCGCCACCATCGCCAGCTATAGAGGATCCCAGTTGTGCGAGGCAATAGGCCTCAATCAGGAAATTGTCGATCTATGTTTTAAGGGCACTACCTGTCGCATTCAAGGCGCACAGTTCTCGGAACTGGAGACCGACCAACGAATACTGGCAAAGGCCGCCTGGAATCCCCGCAAGCCCATACAACAAGGTGGCCTGTTAAAGTACGTGCACGGCGGTGAATACCACGCCTACAACCCTGACGTCATTAAGACCATACATGCGGCAGTACAAAGCGGTGATTATGAAAAATACAAGGTCTTTAGCCAATTAGTCGATGACCGTGCGCCAACGGTACTGCGGGACCTGCTACAACTCACACCTACTGCCAAACCCATCTCCCTGGAGGAAGTGGAACCCATTGAGGACATTCTCGTCAGGTTCGACTCGGCGGGGATGTCTCTGGGTGCCCTTTCACCCGAGGCCCACGAAACCCTGGCCAAGGCCATGAATCGTCTCGGTGGCCGATCGAATTCCGGTGAAGGCGGTGAAGACCCCGAGCGTTATGTGGACCGCGACCGCTACTCAAAAATCAAGCAAGTGGCCTCAGGCCGCTTTGGTGTCACCCCGGCCTATTTAGTCAATGCCGAGGTATTACAGATCAAGGTTGCCCAGGGCGCCAAACCTGGTGAAGGCGGTCAGTTGCCCGGCCATAAGGTCAACGAATTTATCGCCCGTTTGCGATTTTCTCGTCCCGGGGTAGCGTTAATCTCACCACCCCCCCATCACGACATCTATTCTATTGAAGACTTGGCACAACTTATCTTCGACCTCAAACAGGTCAACCCCGACGCCCTGGTGTCGGTAAAACTGGTGGCCGAAGCCGGGGTCGGCACCATCGCCGCCGGGGTGGCCAAGGCCTATGCGGACCTCATCACCATCTCCGGCTATGACGGCGGTACAGGCGCCAGTCCCCTGACCAGCGTGAAGTATGCCGGTAGTCCCTGGGAACTGGGCCTCACCGAGACCCATCAGATCCTGCGCGCTAACAACCTACGCGGCAAGGTGCGGGTACAAACCGATGGTGGCCTCAAGACCGGTCTGGACGTCATCAAGGCCGCCATCCTCGGCGCCGAGAGCTTTGGCTTTGGTACCATGCCCATGGTCGCCCTGGGTTGCAAGTACCTGCGTATCTGTCACCTCAACAACTGTGCTACCGGTGTCGCCACCCAGAACGAAACCTTGCGAAATAGAACCAATTTCATTCGAGAGGTGGGTATGGTAATGAACTATTTCCGCTTTGTGGCCGAGGATACCCGCGAACATATGGCGGCTCTGGGCATTCGCAAACTCACCGACCTCATTGGCCGCACCGACCTGCTCCAACAAGACGGCGCCCAGACACCTAAACAACATAAACTGGACCTGAGCCCCATACTCTCCGATGCGGGGGTCCCTAAAGACAAACCGCAATTCTGCCAGCAACCCAGGAACACCCCTTTTGATAAGGCGGAGCTTGCGGAAACCATGGTAAAGGATGCGCTCCCCGCTATCGAATCTATGGGCGGCGGAGAATTTCACTACCCCATTCGTAACGTCAACCGCTCCATTGGCGCCCGCCTTTCCGGTGAGATCGCCAAACGCCATGGTAACCAAGGTATGGCCGCTACCCCCATCAATATCTATTTAAAGGGTTCCGCAGGCCAGAGCCTTGGGGTATGGAATGCCGGTGGCCTGAACATTCACCTTGAAGGCGATGCCAACGACTACGTAGGTAAGGGCATGGCCGGCGGCAAGATCGTTATCCGTCCCCCCGAGAATTCCAGCTTCGACAGCAATACCACTACCATTATCGGTAATACCTGCCTGTATGGCGCCACCGGTGGAAAACTATTTGCCGCCGGTCTGGCGGGAGAACGCTTTGGGGTGCGCAACTCGGGCTGTCACGCAGTGGTAGAAGGGGTCGGTGACCACGGTTGTGAATATATGACCGGCGGGGTGATCACCGTGCTGGGCCCGACAGGACTCAACTTCGGCGCCGGCATGACTGGGGGGTTTGCCTTCGTGCTCGATCTGGATAACCGCTTCGTTCGTCATTACAACCACGAACTGGTGGATATTCACAGCATCACCCCGGAGCACATGGAGGCCCACCGCAACTATTTGTGCGGCATGATCGAAGAATTTGTTAGCGAGACAGATAGTCACTGGGGCAAGACTGTGCTGAATGAATTCGACACCATGGCGGGTCATTTTTGGCTGATTAAACCCATGGCGGCAAATCTCGAAACCTTGCTCCGGGCAGCGTAACCAAAAAACAACAACACTGACAATAAAAAGACTCAATAACCAGATGCACCACATTCAAGTGCTGGCACTTGGGTACTTACTAAACTTATGGCAAAAACCGATTTTCAATTTCTGAATCAACCACGACAGAATCCGGCCAAAACTGGGGCACAGGTCCGGATCACGGGGTTTGGTGAAATCTATGGCCAATTCGACGCCACCACCGCCGCCTGCCAGAGTACACGCTGCTTGCACTGTGGCAATCCCTATTGCGAGTGGAAGTGCCCGGTACATAACTATATCCCCAACTGGTTAAAGCTGGTGGCTGAAGGCAATCTATTCGAAGCTGCCGAACTCTGCCATCGCACCAATTCCCTGCCTGAAATCTGTGGCCGAATCTGCCCCCAAGACCGTTTGTGTGAGGGAGCGTGCACACTCAACGATGGTTTTGGCGCCGTCACCATTGGTTCGATAGAAAAATACATTACCGACACCGCGCTGGAACAAGGCTGGCGTCCCGATATGACTAAAGTCATCGACACCGGCAAGACCGCGGCCATTGTCGGTGCCGGACCCGCCGGAATCAGTTGTGCCGATGTGCTCGCCCGCCATGGCGTAAAGTCCAAGGTCTATGATCGCCACCCAGAAATTGGCGGCCTGCTCACCTTTGGCATTCCACCCTTCAAATTGGAAAAAAAAGTGGTCAAGAGGCGCCGCGAGGTGTTGGAGGGCATGGGCGTAGAATTTGTTCTCGACACCGAGATTGGTATCGACCTGCCGTTCCAACAGCTTGTTGATCAAAATGATGCCGTGTTCCTGGGCATGGGGGCCTATACCTTCATGAAAGGTGGATTCCCGGGTGAAGATCTGCCAGGAAAATTTGACGCCCTTCCCTATCTCATATCGAGTATTCACCACCTGCTCAAGCTGGAACAAGGCGCGAACGGCTTTATCGACATGCAGGGCCGCGATATAGTGGTACTAGGGGGTGGCGATACCGCCATGGATTGTACCCGCACCGCCATACGCCAGGGCGCGGCCAGTGTAACCTGTTGTTACCGACGTGACGAAATCAACATGCCCGGCTCAAAGCGAGAGTTCGTCAATGCCAAAGAAGAAGGCGTACAATTTCGTTGGAATCGCCAACCGGTGAAGATCATAGGAAAGGACAAGGTAGAGGGCGTTAAAGTTGTCACCACTGAATTGAGCCCAGAGGATAAAAATGGATGTCGTACGCCTCAAGCAGTACCGGGCAGCGAGGAGATCATTGCCGCCGACCGGGTCATCATCGCATTTGGTTTTCGGCCCAGCCCCGCCACCTGGTTCGAAGAATTTAGTATTGATGTAGACGACCGCGGCCGGGTCAAGGCCATCGCAGACAGTGAATATAAATATCAAACCGCCAACCCAAAAATATTCGCCGGTGGCGATATGGTGCGCGGATCTGACCTGGTGGTTACCGCAGTATATGAGGGCCGCCAAGCCGCTGAGGGCATCCTTGATTTTCTTGGTGTTTAATAAAACTTGCCGCAAAGGCACGAAGACGCAAAGGAAAAATGGCTGCTTAATAATAAATATTTATACATCGCAAAACTCGTTCTGAACGAAACACATTTTTTAACTTTGCGCCTTCGCGGCAAAAACTAATATGACAACATTAAAAAACGACAGATTCCTGCGTGCCTTGATGCGCCAACCGGTGGATGTAACCCCCTTATGGATGATGCGTCAGGCCGGGCGTTATCTGCCTGAATACCGCGAAGTCAGGGCCAAGGCCGGTGATTTTATGACCCTGTGCCAAACACCCGAACTGGCCTGTGAAGTTACCCTGCAACCCCTCGACCGCTTCGACCTGGATGCCGCTATATTATTTTCCGATATCCTGACTATCCCGGATGCCATGGGATTGGGGCTCTATTTTTCTGAAGGTGAAGGACCCAAATTCAAAAGACCGGTACGCAATGCCGAGGACATTGCCGCCCTGGGTATACCTGACCCCGAAGATGATCTGGGCTATGTGATGGATGCAGTTCGCCTGATTCGTAAGGAACTCAACGGACGTGTGCCCCTGATTGGATTTGCCGGTAGCCCCTGGACTCTGGCCACCTATGTCGTGGAAGGTGGTAGCAGTCGTGACTTTGCCTGCATCAAACAACTCATGTTTGATCGTCCCGAACTCATGCACAAATTGCTTAGCGTACTGGCAAGCTCAATCGTCAGCTACCTCAATGCCCAAATCCAGGCCGGCGCCCAAGCAGTGATGATCTTCGACACCTGGGGTGGCGCGCTGACACCCCGGGATTATCGTGAGTTCTCACTGCGCTATATGGGCGAGATCGTTGACAAACTCAAACGCGAGCACAATGGCACAAAGGTTCCGGTCATTTTGTTTACAAAAAATGGTGGTCAATGGTTGGAGGCCATGGCCACCAGCGGTTGCGATGCCCTCGGCATCGACTGGACAACCGACTTAGCAGAGGCGCGTCAGCGGGTGGGTGAGCAAGTGGCGTTGCAAGGCAATATGGACCCCTCCATACTTTACGCTTCTCCGCAACGTATCGAACAAGAAGTGGATGCGATCTTGTCGGGTTACGGTGCCGGTAGCGGCCTGGTATTCAACCTCGGCCATGGCATCCACCAACACATCGAACCCGAAAAGGTCACGATACTGGTAGAGGCGGTACACCGCTTAAGTCCTCCCTACCATCGCTACTAAAACTGTATGGTAACGACCGACCTCGGCTATGCTTGAGACTCAACCAATACAGAGATCGCTTTTATGACCACCAAACGCGCCCGGCTGTTACCTGGCAATAAAGAATTTGATGTGCACGAACATGAATCGGTGCTTGATGCGGCACTACGCGCTGGTCTGACCCTGGGATATAGCTGTAGTAACGGGAGTTGTGGAGAGTGCCGGGCCATACTAGTCGAAGGTGAACTCAAGCGCTGCAGTCATTACGATTATGTCTTTAGCGAGGCCGAAAAAAACCAGGGTTATGTGTTGCTCTGTAGCTTTACAGCACAGACCAACATCGTTGTCGAAGCGGCCACCGCCCAAGGCGTTGAAGACCTTCCTATCCAACAGATTCGCACTACCGTTAGTAAGATAGACCGGGTAGATGAACGTACCATCATCCTGCACCTTAAAACGCCCCGCTCTCAGAGCTTGCGCTTCTTCGCCGGTCAACACGTCACCCTCAACCTGAGTAACGGTATCATGCGCAATAAATCGGTGGCCAGCTGTCCTTGCAATGCAAGATTTCTGCAGTTCCATATCCACAATGCCCCTGGAGATGAATTTGCAGACTATGTCTTCAACAAACTCAGAGCTTTTGATGCAATCACGATTGAGGGGCCCTGGGGCGTATTTACGCTAGATGATAATTCTACCCGACCGATTATCCTGCTGGCCTATGAAACCGGATTCGCCCCTTTCCAAAGCATACTGGAACACGCCATTGCCTTGAAACTCAGTCAGCCCATCCATCTGTATTGGTTGGTAGACAATCCGGGGAGGCACTATCTAGATAACTATATTCGTAGCTGGGTGGATGCCCTCGACAATTTCCAATACACAACTCTCGTTGCCCATGAAAAACTGGAGGATGAGGGTCTGACTCAGGAAAGAAGGATAGCCGCCCTTACCGAAGCAGGCCACCAAATCATCAAGGATCATCCCAACTTGTCGGGCCACGATATCTATATGTGTGGCCCCGACAGTCTGACCCACGCCGCAGTACAACTTCTCCTGGATCGTGGCTTACAAGAGGGCCACCTTCTCATCGATGCAGTAAAAAGACTTTAATTACAGAGACGAGGTACGAGAAATAGAATACTAATTTATGGGCTATAGCAAATAATTTCTTTGCGTACTTTGCGGGCTCCGCGTTAACCCCCCACTCTCACCCTTGTTCCAGCAAACTGCGCAGATCAATAATCGCCGCATTGGCCCGGGAAATATATGACGCCATAATAAGTGAGTAGTTCGTCACCAAACCAAATCCGCTACCATTGAGTACCATCGGGCTCCATGCCGGACGTTGGGTGCTTTCTAACTCACGAATGATTTGACGCAAACTGACCAGCGCATTTTTCTTTCGCAAGATCTCGTAAAAATCGACTTCAACGGCGCGGAGAAAATGAATCAAGGCCCACGTCATACCCCTGGCCTCATAGAAGACATCATCCACTTCCAGCCACGGGGTCTTGATCACGACCATGGCCGGCGCCTCGGTGGATTGCCTGGCGTCGGACTCCCCGGCCATATCGGTGTTCACCCTCACTTGTCCCACGCTGGCGCTGAGACGTTGTGACATACTGCCCAAACGCTTCTCAACTATTGCCAACCAGCCACGCAGATTATCCGCCCTGGCGTAGAACTGGGTACCCGTCTCGTCCTGGTCCGCCAAGTGGTTCATATAGTTGGTTAGGGCGTCAACACCTTTTCGGTATTCGCGCTCACTCGGGGGAAACAACCAGGAGTCATTGTCGAAATTAAAGTGGGGCTCAGCCTGTGACAATGACTTATTCTCTACCGATTGGGTTTGTGACCGGCTCATATCATTTCTAAGCGCCCTCGACAAATCACGCACTTGCACCAGCACACCAAACTCCCAATTGGGAATATTGTCCATTATCAATCCCGGCGGGGTAATATCGTTACTGAGATAGCCGCCAGGTTTTTCCAGCATGGTCTCCACCACTTTTATTAAGGTGGCAGTGGTGACATAACCTACAACAAGCTTCTTGGAATCTCCTTCGGCTCGATCTAATGCGGCACGTTGAACATCAAAGCCGACAGGCTCACCCCCCCACAGCACCAGCAATACCAACCACAGCACCACCAGGGCAATAGAAATGGGGTAACCAAACCATAAGTGGCTGCGTTCCCTAATTCTTTCAGGGTGAAACTGCTCGACCCAGGCCTGTATAAACCGCGAAATCCGTCCTTGCCCCAAACGTCCGTCTGACATTTAAAACACTCCGATAGTCAATGTTGCTATGATCGGCACAAGTATAGCTCAGTAGTGGTTAGATAGGCACGAACCCACATGGAAAGAGTATGGCATTCCACCGGCCCGCGTGCTAAACAGTGCACCCATGACACGCTATGATTCCATCCTGCCGGAACTGATTGTTGGTGCACACCCCCGTGTGCGCTCAGAGATCCGGGAACTCAAGGAACAACTCGGTGTTACTGCGGTCCTCAATCTCCAAACCAATGCCGATATGGATCAACTTGGTATCAGCTGGAACGGATTATTGAACCTGTATCAAGGTGAAGATATAACCATTCGCCGCTTGCCCATCACCGACTTTGATGTTGCTGATTTGCGCACGCACTTGCCGGCCGGCGCCCAGGCCCTGGAAGAACTGATCCGTTCCAATCACAAAGTATACTTACATTGCACCCTGGGGGTGGAACGTTCGCCTTCCGTGGCGGTGGCTTTTCTCACGTGGTATCGTGATTGGCCTCTGGACAAGGCCTGGAAACATGTGAAAGAGTGTCGCGAATGTCTTCCCAATTTCGAGGCCCTGTGGTTGTCCCACGAACAACGCAAGGAGGGTCTCGCTAAACCTGAATCGGGTTGATAAAAATTAATTGGCGCTTTTACTTATTGGGGTTTTCGCCACAGAGACACGGAGAACACAGACCTCGGTACCCCTTTGTGGGGTAGAATGACCCTGCATACATGGCCATTGTCCATCATCATGGCTCCGGGTATATCCCCTTATTTTGCATAGAATGACATAATGCAGACGAGCTTTACTCTGTGTTCTCCGTGTCTCTGTGGTAATTTTACCTGGCTATCGACTCAATATAATCGTGCCATCCAAGAATCTGTTTTTGACCATTGACCAGGGCGGCCACGCCAGCCGCGCCCTGATTTGGGACTCGCAAGGCTGCGTGATCGCAAAGGCCGAAGTCGAGATCCAAACCCTGCACCCAAAACCGGGATGGGTTGAACACCTTCCCCAGGAAATGGTGGCATCCATCCGAACCAGTATTGATGAGGCCCTCTCCCAACTCGGTCAAGACACCCAACCCATCACCGCTGCCGGTATGGCGACACAACGCTCCAGCATTGTGTGCTGGAACAAAAAGACCGGTGAGCCACTTTCCAATATTATCAGTTGGCAAGATCGCCGTGCCCACCCGTGGCTGGGTCAGTTCTCTAACCACGCCGCCAGCATCCACGAAAAAACCGGCCTCTTTCTCACCGCCTACTATGGGGCCAGTAAACTACGTTGGTGCCTTGATCACCTCAGCGAAGTAAGCAAGGCACTGGAAGCCGGAAATCTCGCCTTTGGCCCCCTGGCCAGCTACTTGGTCAACCGCCTGACTACAGAACACCCCCACACTATTGACCCCGCCAACGCCTCACGCACCTTGTTATGGAATGTGAACAACAAAGATTGGGATCCGGAATTACTTGCGCTTTTTGATATCCCCTTGGCTGCCTTACCCCAGTGCGTCCCTTCACGCCACAACTATGGTCATATCCAGTGTGGTGATCACCAGGTTCCCCTCACTGTACTCATGGGAGATCAACCCGCCGCCCTCTTCGCCCGCGGCCAACCGTCGGCAGATACGGCCTACGTAAACATCGGTACCGGCGCCTTTGTGCAACGGGTCCTGGGTCGCAAGCCCGGTTACTCGCCGACGCTACTCACCGGTATCGCCTTTCAAGGCAAAAAGAACACGACCTACGTACTAGAGGGCACTGTGAATGGAGCCGGTAGTGCCCTGGAAGCCATAGAACAAGAGCTCGGTATCGACGCTAAACAGGCACAGGGACTTGCGCCACAATGGTTGTCTCAATCGTCAAACCCACCCCTGTTTCTAAACGGCATCTCAGGCCTGGGTTCGCCCTACTGGACTCCTGATTTTGAATCTCGATTCCTCTACAAAGATGGGGATGAGGCCGAGGACTGGGGAAAAATCGTGGCCGTGATCGAAAGTATTATCTTCCTATTATATGTTAATCTTAAAAATATGAAGGCATGGAGCCCTGAGCCGAGTAAAATCATTCTAAGCGGTGGTTTAGGGAATCTGGATGGACTTTGTCAACGCCTGGCGGACCTCACCACTTATATCGTGCATCGCCCCCAAGAGTCTGAAGCCACCGCACGGGGCACGGCCTTTCTGGTGGCACAGCAAAACCACTCATGGCAGGAACAGGAACCCACCCGCCAATTTACTCCCAACAACAACCCGGCATTGAAGGCGCGCTATAATGACTGGTCTACCGCCATGGAGGCTGCACTAAACCCATGAACATCCCCACGCTCATCGCCCATCGCGGTTTTACATTGCGCTACCCGGAAAATACTCTGTTGTCCATCGAAGCTGCCGCAAAGGCTGGAGCCTGCTACGTTGAATTCGACATACAACTGACCCAGGACAAGGCCCCGATCGTATTTCATGATGTCAGTCTTAAACGCACCACGGGCAAAACAGGAAAAATATTTGACATGCCCTGGGACCAATTGAAGAAAATTTCGGCCAATGAAGCCTCCCGCCTCGGGGCAAGTGAACACCCCACCCTTATCCCGTCCCTGGCCCAGGTCATCGAACGGCTCAAGGCCTGGCCGGAACTTTTTGCGTTTGTAGAAATCAAGGAGGAAAGCGTGGATCACTTTGGCATGGATGTCGTGCTCGACGCCGTTATGGCCACGATCCAACCACTACTGGACCGTTGTATTGTGATTTCATTTTCGGACAAGGTGATCCCTGCCGCCAGAGATCGGGGAGCCCACAGCACGGGCTGGGTGATCCCGAAATGGAAAGCGCAAGCGCTGGCATTGGCCGATGAAATGAAACCCGATTTCTTATTTTGTAATTATAAAAAAGTGCCTGACAAAGTACACACCCTGCCTCAGGGACCCTGGAAATGGGCCTTGTATGAGATTGCCGACCCACAACTGGCTCTGGACTGGGCCGCACGTGGTGCAGACCTCATCGAAACCTATGCCATCGGTGACATGTTACAACACCCCGTATTACAGCAACGGGCCTGTAGCCATGACTAAAAACTATAAAGTAGTAATAGCCGTATCCCATAGTTTAAAACCCCTTTCTAATAACAGACCTGATGATCATGTCTGCTAATTACGACATCGTCGTCATTGGCGGCGGCATCCATGGGGTCGGCGTGGCCCAGGCAGCGGCGGCCAGAGGGCACTCGGCACTGGTGCTGGAACAAAACACCCTCGCCAGCGGCACATCAAGTCGTTCGACAAAACTCATTCACGGTGGCCTGCGTTATCTGGAAAGTTTTCAAATATCTCTGGTCTACGAATGCCTGCGGGAACGAGAATTATTGCTCAAGATCGCGCCGGACCTGGTGCGCCTGGTGCCCTTCCACATTCCTGTATTTGAAGAAACCGGACGCCCTCCCTGGCAAATTCGCATTGGTCTTAGTCTGTACGCCATATTGACCGGCCTTGTCCCCCATGGACGATTTATCAGTCTGCCTAAAGACCAATGGCAGAACCTCGACGGATTGACCACACACCGTCTCAAGGCGGTATACCGATATTGGGACGCCCAAACCGATGATGTGGCCCTCACCCGGGCGGTCATGGACTCGGCCATATCACTGGGGGCCGAGTTGAGCTTGCACAGCCGCTGCGTCAATGTGGAATTAGACAAAGATAGCTGCGTTGTGGATTATGAAAGAGACGGTAACGTACATTCGTGCCATGCCAAGGTCGTGGTCAACGCCAGCGGCCCTTGGGTCAATCATGTTTTGGATCGGTTTACGCCAGGTCTACCCCAGCGTGCGGTAGACCTGGTCCAAGGGACCCACATCATAGTGGACGGTCGTCTGGACCGGGGTATCTACTTCATGGAGGCGCCCCAGGATCATCGTGCCATTTTTGCGTTACCCTGGAAGGACAAACTCATGGTGGGCACCACTGAACACACCTATCACGGCGATCCGGCGGCCGTCGTTCCCTTAAAAGAGGAAAAAGAATATCTATTGGCGGGACTGGCCCACTACTTTCCGGCCTACGCGAAACTAACCGCAAAAGATATCATCGAGTCCTTTGCCGGTCTGCGGGTATTGCCAGAAGGTGATAGCGATGCCTTCTCCCGGCCACGGGGTACAGTCTTGTTAACCGACAGACCCGAAAGGCCTCGAGCACTCTCAATATACGGCGGCAAACTAACCGCCTATCGTGCCGAAACCGACAAGGTATTGCGGTATCTGTCACCCAGTTTGCCAAAACGTAAGCCGGTAGCGGATACCCGCAAGCTTACACTCAAACTATGATCGTGGCCGTATTGATAGTTTGAGCCTATGAGTTCCTTGACGCAAACGACGCACAGGGATGTGCTAGTGCCGCGGGAGGCAGGATGCCGGGAGCGGCTGCGCGTACTTTGGTGTGCCCCTCAGGGGGGCACGAAAAAGAGTTCCCTTGAAGGTTAGACAGGTGGCAACGCAAAGAAGAACAAAGTCTTTCGAGACTGAACTCGTCATCCAGGCGCGGGGCTTGACCAAGCGCTACGGTGAAGCCACTGTGGTACGGGGCATCGACTTCAGCGTCCCCCGGGGTCAGTGCTTTGGCCTGCTCGGCCCCAATGGCGCCGGCAAGACCACCACCTTGCGCATGATCCTTGGGGTTACACCCCGGGATAGTGGTGAACTCCAGATCTTTGGCGTGGATGATCCCAAACAGGCGCACCGGGTTCGAGCCCGCATTGGGGTCGTACCTCAATTAGATAATCTGGATCCGGACTTTAGCGTGATCGAAAACCTGTCGGTCTATGCCTCATTCTTTAGTCTGCATGGTGCAAAGATAAAAGAACGTATACGGCAGTTACTCGAATTTACTGAATTGAGTGATCGAGCCCACACCAGGATCGATGTCCTGTCTGGCGGCATGAAGCGACGGCTCACCATCGCCCGGGCGCTGATCAATGACCCAGAACTGATTATCCTCGACGAACCCACCACCGGCCTGGACCCCCAGGCACGGCACATGATCTGGTCACGCCTGCGTCAAATACGCCAATCGGGAAAGACTCTGCTGTTGACCACCCACTACATGGAAGAGGCCGAGCGCCTGTGTGATGACATCATCATCATGGACAACGGTCACATCGTTGCCCAGGGCTCGCCAAATGCCCTGGTAAAAAAACATATCGAGGCCCATGTGGTCGAAATTCGCGGCGCAACTGAATCTATTTCTATCAACTTCGATCAGTTTCCACCGTGCCGCCGTCAACAAGTCGGCGATACCCTGTATTGCTATACCGATGATGCCCATCCCTTGTTGGCACACCTGGAAAGTCAGGGTGAGTTGATCACCCTGCAACGCCCTGCCAATCTGGAAGACGTGTTTCTAAAACTCACCGGCCACGAGTTTCGGGACTGAGCATGACCTGGCAACTTCCTCATATCAACTTTAGAGCCCTGTCGGTATGGCGCCGCAATGTGCTCGTCTGGCGTAAATTGATGGGTCCGAGTCTGCTCATCAACATTGGCGAACCCTTGTTGTATTTACTCGGGCTCGGTTATGGCCTGGGACTTTTTATTGGCCAGATGTCAGATATGTCCTACCTGACCTTCCTCGCCTCCGGCATCCTCGCCGCCTCGGCCATGAACACCGCCAGTTTTGAAGGCATGTTCTCGGTCTATACCCGCATGGTGACCCAGCGCACCTATGAAGCCATGCAGGCCACCCCGCTATCAGTAGACGACATCATTGCCGGTGAAATATTGTGGTGCGCCACCAAATGCCTCATCAGTGGCACCGCCATCCTGGCCGTCGCCACAGCCTTAGGCGCCGTCCACGGCACCCAGGCACTTTTTGTATTACCCATCATCTTTTTAATAGGCCTGTGTTTCGCCGGACCTGCCATCATCATGAGCGCCTTCTCCCATGGCTATGATTTTTTCTATTACTACCTCACACTCTTTATCACCCCCATGTTCATCCTCAGCGGGGTGTTCTACCCCATCAGCTCCCTCCCCACGGGTGTGCAAGCTGTGGTGCAACTGCTGCCTCTGACCCATGCGATACAACTGGTGCGGCCCCTGGTATCGGGGCAGGCACTCACCGACGTGGGTCTGCATGTGGGGGTTATTGTGGTGTATACGCTGGTGGCCTATTACTTTGCGGTGGTGCTGGTGAGGAAGCGGTTGGTGGTTTGAGTCTCGTCATTTCGGGCGCCTTTACACTCACCGTCATTCCGGAAAACGCGAAGCGTTTATCCGGAATCCAGGAAATCTTATATGAATTCTTTGCCGCGATGACGTACAGGACGTACTAATGCCGCGTAGGCCAGGGACGGCCGGGAGCGGCGCGCGCAAAGGACTCGCAAAGAAAAACTGGCCCATTGCAGGAGCGGTCTCCTGACCGCGAAAATGAGAACATTACACCGGGGACACCTCCAGACCGCATAATATGTAGGTCGGGCTTTAGCCCGACAAACGTCAGGAAAAGTCACGATTAAACGACGCTATAATCACCATCTGCATTGCCCCTATCCCGTATGTGGGTTCATAATGTGGGCAGATCAAGAAGATAGCCGGTAGTCAATCGTTATGGAAAAAGGGTGAATAGACGTCAAATATTATGTGCTTTTGAAAGCAAAGATGAGGTGATCTTATGAAATTAAAGGTGATCGTTCATGAAGCAGAAGAAGGAGGATACTGGGCCGAAGTCCCATCTATTCCAGGCTGTGCCACCCAGGCCGATACATTCGACGAGCTTCTCGGCAATATCTACGAGGCCGTAGAAGGCTGCTTGTCTGTAGGCGGGCAGAGTGGGTTTGCCTAAAGTTAAATCACTCCGACCCCATTAAAGTAATGGGAACAGATAGGCCGAGGCTACGGTGATGGCAATCTGTTCTGTTCTCTACTCTACCCTATTCTTTTTTGTAAGATGATTTTGTGATAACAAATCTGGTCATTAGAAAAATTACTAAACTGACTATAAAGATCATGAGGTACAATCATGCAGTTGCAAGAATAAGAGGCAAATGAGATGGCAAAGATTGAAGGATTTAGAGCAAGAAACTATAGATCGTTAAAAGATGTCACTCTTGGTCGATTATGGAACCAACAATATGCTGATCCGCTTACGCCCTTAACCGTAGTAATTGGAAAAAATGGTGTAGGGAAAAGCTCACTATTTGATGCTTTCGGGTTTTTGGCGGATTGTTTGAAATCAGGTGTTGAAGAAGCTTGTGATGCTCATGGTCGAGGTGGATTCGAGAGGATCCGGACACAAGGACAAGAAGGACCAATTGAATTTGAGATCTATTACAAAGAAGATGGAAATGCTCGACCTATTACCTATGAACTTTCAATTGACCTGGATAAGTCAGGCCGCCCCTATATTTTGAAGGAGCGCCTTCGACAAAGACGTAAAGGCCAAAAACGTGGCTGGCCTTTTTCGTTTCTTATGCTGAATGATGGCAAAGGTGTCGTATGGAAAGGTGAGCAAAGTGGACAACAAATTGATGAGGAGCACGGTGAATTTGATCTTTTTAAATTCATGGAGTCTGTCAAAGCAGGAGAGTCTCAAGAGGAATCCAAAGAGACTGAAGTTGTTGAACTTGAAGACAAGCGCAAGCTTGGCATCGCTACGCTCGGTTCGTTGAAACAACACCCAAGAATTTCCATATTCCGTAGATTTATCGAGGGGTGGTATTTGAGCTACTTCACCCCAGATGCCGCAAGGAGCCTACCTCTTGCAGGTCCTCAAAAGCATCTCAACGTTCATGGTGACAACCTTGGCAACGTTGTGCAATTTATGGAGCGTGAGCACCCGAAGCGCTTCAAGGCCATCTTAGAGCAAATTGCCGAAAAGATTCCTGGGATAAGCAGGATCGATACGGAAAAAACGAATGATGGTCGCTTGCTTCTCCGATTCAATGACAAAGGTTTTTTAGACCCGTTTTATGCCCAGCAGATGTCGGATGGGACCCTAAAGGTTTTTGCTTACCTGTTATTGCTAGAAGACCCTACTCCGCCACCATTTTTGTGCATCGAAGAACCGGAAAATGGCCTGTATCATAAACTTTTAGAATCTTTAGCCCACGAATTCCGTGAACATGCCACAGGCCGTAAAGGCGGTTCACAGGTTTTCATTACGACACATCAGCCCTATTTTGTGGATTCGCTTGATCCCGATGAAGTTTGGATTCTTGAAAAAGACACTGACGGTTTCTCAGTTATTAGAAGGGCGAGCGATGATTCAACCGTGATAAATATGGTGAAAGAAGGGTTGCCTCTAGGTGGTCTTTGGTACAGCGATTATCTAGATGTGGGGCAATTCGATGCATTTTGAGATACTCGTTGAAGACCAGTCAGGAAAGAAGGCACTTAACATGCTTGTTCCCAAAATTATCGATGATGAGCACACATTTCGTATCCATTCATACAAAGGGATTGGCCGAATCCCCAAGAATCTTGGAGATGAAGTTGATGTAAACAAACGTATTTTGCTTGATCGGCTTCCCAAATTACTAAGGGGGTATGGAAACACGTTTGTTGGCTACCCTGACGATTATCCCGCAGCTGTAATTTTGGTTTGTGATCTGGATGATAAATGTCTGAAAGAATTCCGCCAAGAATTATTTTCGATTTTGGGTGGATGCAACCCAAAACCTGAAACACGATTTTGTGTCGCAATTGAAGAAGGTGAGGCCTGGTTTCTTGGTGATATTCCTGCAATTAAGGCAGCGTATCCGCATGCTAAGGATTCCGTGCTAAATGGCTATGTCAATGATTCAGTTTGTGGTACTTGGGAGTATCTTGCTGACGCAATTTTCTCTGGTGGTTCACTAGCACTGTCCGCTAAAGGCTGGCAAGCGACTGGATCGGAAAAATCTGTATGGTCTGAGAAAATAACACCGCATATGGATGTGGAAAATAATGCATCCACTAGCTTTTGCTACTTTCGTGAGAAGTTACGCGAACTTGCTGACTCAATGACTATGGACTGAAAATCCATAGGTTGCTCCTCGGACTGAAAGTCCTCCTACTCAAGAATGATATTCCCTGTATCACCATTCGACGGGTCTCGATGATGTTCCAAATATTCTTGTACCATCTCATCTGTTATGTTTCCTGTCGACCAAGCACCATACCCTATCGCCCAAAAATGCCTGCCCCAATATCGTTTCTTTAGTTGAG